>Ga0172380_10000300_pt1 | contig 101379 bp, 88 predicted proteins | sample Leawe162metaG_FD_119747 | JGI IMG/M metagenome (GOLD analysis project Ga0172380, IMG submission 119747) | Leachate microbial communities from a municipal landfill in Southern Ontario, Canada - Leachate well 162 metaG | ecosystem: Engineered > Solid waste > Landfill > Unclassified | place...
CATCAGCTACGCGGCGCGCATCACGAGATCGAGCCCGGGCCGTATTAAGGGCCAAGATTGATAAGGTGGAAAGTAAGCCGATAATAGCTATTACCACCAAGAGTTCAATCAAGGTAAAGCCTTGTTTATTTTTAAACATAAAATCTATCGCAAAAATTCAATTTATATAATATTAAAATTATATCATTATTAAAAATAGACCGCAATACTTTTCTTAAAGTTTAACTTTGAATATATTCTTAATGACTATATATCAGACAATTTCATTTTAACACCGACAAATAATTTTTTAGTAAAAAAATGGTTTCTTCTTTGAGATAATTTTTTACCCAAGCCTTTTCTTTTTCGCTAGGCAAAAATTCTGCCACACCATGTAATATTTCGCTATCTTTAACTGACTCAATTGCCAGCAGGCAATCAGCGATATGCTCCCTTATCCCTTTACCAGTTCGAGCTGAAATTACTTTAGCACTAATATCCCAATTATTTTTAGCAAAAAACCAGATGTCATAAATATCACGTACCGCTAATATTTTACGATCGATTAGGGCGACCAACTTACTAGCAAACAGATAGTCTTTTTTACCAACAAACGCGGAGATGCCCAAATACTCTCTTAACTCGTAGTGTCCTCTAATATCGGGTACTAATGTTCTCGTGCTCAATTCAACCTTAATATTATGATCGTTGTCGCCGTATGACAAAAGAAAAAAGATAGTATTTTGTTTAATATAGCTTTCTTTAATGTTTCCATATTTATTAAGCAACCTGCCAATCTTATCATGCACTAATTTTTGAGTGGCCTCATTGCTTAAAAATAAATCAAAATCTAGGTCTACGGAAAATCTAGTAAGACCATAAAAAAAGTAGGCACAGGTACCGCCCTTAAAACCGAGTAAAGAAGAGATGGACACATCAAAATAAATATCCCGTAAAATTTGCCCCATGATAAGCTGATGTTTATTTTTGCTTAACATATTTTTCATAAATACCTAAACGTTTAGTCAACTGCTTGTTGCCATATATTTTTACTAGCTCAGCGCACAGCTCCCAATTTAGAGAGTGCAAATTATCAAAATGAGACTCAGGAAAAAGATAAAGAGTATCTAAAAATGCTCGCTCCGGCGTGGCAACGCTATAATTTTTTTCCTGTCTTATACCAAGCCCATTATATAAAACGCCGTCCTTCAATCTTCTAAATGTAATGACATAACCACCAATTCTCTTGGTTACTGAATAAGGCCCGGCCACAAAGATTGCTGCCTGATGCTGAAAAATAATACCGGCTTCACGTAGTACAGTCTCAAAACTCAAGTAAGATGGGGTATATATGCTAGCAGCCAGTTCTTTAACTTCGTATTCATTATTTTTAGCAAAGACACCGCGTGTCAAACGAATAAGCTCTCCCTGTTTAACATAATATTTAATCTTAGAAAATAGATTAGTGGCTCTAATTTCTCCCCAAATCAAAGCAATATCCTTAATATTAAAAATTGTTTTGGAGGAGACATATAACCTGGCAATAAGATTATCGGTACTCATATATAAATTTATACAATGGAAAGGTGATTTTTTCACCCCTCCATTGTATATTATTAATAAAAAATAGTCAAATGGCTAAACAAAAAAGGCACGTTATTATAAATAAACGTGCCAGCAGATTTGTTATTGCCTATTAGAACTGACTAGCTAAATTATACATCGGTAACAGTACCGCCGCAACCATAATACCTACTCCTAAACCCATGATTACCATAATAAGCGGCTCCATGAGCTTGCTTAAATTATCCAACATATTACTACTTTCTCGAGAATAAAAATCAGTCAACCGATCTAACACTGAATCAATCTTGCCAGTTCTCTCCCCGACTGAAATCATCTGCGGCACCATACTAGGCACTCGATTAGAATTCTCAAAAACAGTGGCTAATGGATTTCCATCGTTAATAGATTCTAGGGTGTCAAGTATTAGTTCCCGATAAATTGTGTTTCCTACTACAGCCGCTACTATCTCCAAAGCTCGGGTAATAGGAACGCCACCTTTTAACAAAGTGGAAAGCGAGCGGCTAAACCGCATTAAATATATATATTGAAATAAACTACCAAAAATAGGCATCTTAATCTTCATCAGATCAAAGACTCGACGACCATTATAGGTTTTGAGATACAAACGAATACCTAAGACAGTGGCAATTATGACTAGGATTAATAACCAAGAATAATGAACTAAAAAATTAGAAACTCCAATAACTACCCGGGTAGAAAATGGCATTTCTGCTCCGGTTTCAGTCAAAATAGATGTTAAATTAGGAATAACATAGACCATTAACACTATACCTACTCCAAACAAGGCGGTAATAATAAAAGCCGGATAAATCATTGCTCCTTTAATCTTGGCCGACATATCATAACCTTTTTCCATTTCGTCGGCTAAATAGTTAAGCACTTCATCTAAACGTCCTGAGGTTTCGCCAGACCGGACAATGTTAACAAATAAATCAGAAAATATTTTAGGGTGCTTAGCTAAGGCGTCCGATAAAAAAGAACCGCTATCAACATCGAAAGCAATTTCGGAAATCATGTTCTTAAGACTCAAGTTGTTGGTTTGGTCTACTAAAACTACCAGAGTCTCAACAATCGGCACATTGGCCGAGATCATAACTGAGAACTGGCGAGAAAATATAACTACGTCTTTAATTTTAATAGGCGAGATTAAACGAGAAAACCGGCTTAAGGGGCTATCGGTTATATCCACTAAAGAAGTAACAGCGATATCTCTTTTTTTAAGCTTACCAGCCACTTCATTATCAGAAACGCCAACTACTGAGCCGGTTACCGACTTTCCTTCCTGATTCTCTCCTTTGTATCTAAAAATTGGCATACTAAACTATTAACTCTCAATAACTCTTAAGACTTCCTCGATGGTAGTCAGGCCCTGGAGAACTTTAGCCATCCCATCTTGTTTAATTGACAGAAAATCCTGGGTCTTCATGACCGCTTCAATATTTAATCCCTTGTCGCCGTTATCAATCATCTCACTTAAGTGTTCATTTATCTCTATAACTTCAGCAATAGCGACTCGTCCCGAATAACCAGTATTTTCACAACGGGGACAGCCCACTGCTTTGTGCGGATGACTACCAGCTAGAGGTGAAGCTGGATCAAAATCTGCTAACTCAGCTTTTACCACGTCAACAGGAGCCGACTTTAACTCATTAGAAATTTCCTGTTCAGCTTCTGGGGCAAGTTTGGTGGGTTGTTTACAATAATCACATAACCGACGACACAAACGCTGAGCAACTACAGTCTTTAAAGTAGAAGAAAGCAGAAAGCGCTCGATACTCATGTCTAGCAAACGAAAAACTGCACCTAAGGCGTCGTTAGTGTGTAAAGTAGATAACACTAAATGGCCCGTCAAAGAAGCATTAATAGAGAGCTCAGCTGTTTCTTCATCACGAATTTCTCCCACCATAATGATGTTAGGATCTTGACGTAAAAGAGAGCGCAAACCATTAGCAAAAGAAAAACCTATTTTAGGACGGACTTGAGACTGATTAATACCTTTTATCTCATATTCAATAGGATCTTCTAGCGTAGAAATATTTACCCCTTCCTGATTGAGAATATTAAGGAGAGCATAAAGCGTGGTTGTTTTACCGCTACCAGTCGGACCAGTAACTAAGAAAATACCACTAGTTTTTTTAATACCATCATTAATACGCTTAAGCGCTAACTTATTAAACCCTAAAGCTTCCAAGCCTGGGGCGCCTCGAGAAACATCTAAAATACGCATAACTATCTTTTCATTCTGAGCCAAAGGCAAAGAAGAAACACGAAAATCTATTTCTCGATTATTAACAATTAGACGAATACGTCCGTCTTGGGGCACGCGAGTTTCGTCCAACTTTAACTTAGCTAAAACTTTAATACGAGCAATAATAGCATTATGGATGCTTTTAGGCAGGGTTAGTGAGGTATGCAAAATACCGTCAATACGATAACGAACCCGACTTTCTTTACCAAAGGTTTCAATATGAATATCAGAGGCCCGAGCTTCAACAGCATGACGAATAATAACGGAAACGATGCGAGAAACTGGCGCACTATTAATGTCTTCCGTATTTAATTCTTCGCCCTCACTTTTAACCGCCACTAGGTCCTCCCCCTCTTCCTTAGCTCTAACCTCTAAAGCGCCAGCAATCTCCTCTTCAATCTTTTGATACTGTTTAAAAATCTTATCCCAGCTGCCTTGGGAAATAAGAGCATATTGAACCTGTAATTTTTCATCATTAGCTAAAAAATTTACCGCTTCCATGGCCTTAAGATTGGGCTCTAATAACCCGACCTTCAGGGCTCTATCCTCGCGCCCATAACAAATAACACTATAGTTACGAGCAATCTCTTCAGGTAAAAAATTCAAAGTTTTTTCCGGTACATCCTCGTTTAATAAATTTGCATAAGGCAAATTATAAAGTTTAGCCCTTAGTTCAGTAATTTTCTCTTCGTCAGCAATTTTTTTCTCAGTTAAAAAAGACACCAAGCTTCCTTTTTTAGTCAGGATAATCTGCTTGGCTTCAACCGCCTGCTGGGCGGTCATAATATTTTCCTTAAGCAAAAGGTCTATTAACTGTTCATTCTTGTCCATAATTTAAATCTAGTCTTTTGTCCTCATTCAGCAACTGTTGGTTCAGTTACTACCGGTTTTTCACTATCTTTTTCTTCAATTAAAAAAGGTAAACTATTACCGGGGGCACAAGGTTTAGCGTTAGGACGCCAGCAAACACGATCAAAATCAAAATTAACTATATAATTTTTGAGTCCTAAGAGAACGGAATGTTTTAACATATCTTCCGGTACGCTAAGTTGAGGAGTAACCACTAAATTGGCTACCCAGTCATTTAAGTCTCGAGAAGGACTGCGAGATTCTAGTAATGGATCCTCAAAAGCTAATAATCCAATGGCGCCAAACACCATTAGAATCACGAGAGCATAAAGAATAAAACGATAACGACTATTCATAATTTAGCTAGGATTTTTGTAATAATATGTAGTTAATACCACCATGGCCTGATTTTCGCCGGGCATGAAATCAACACTGGTAATATCAAACAACCGCAAATTGGTTTCTAGCATGCGCAGTAAATTCTTAAATCCAGGATAATCTATGCTACCAATTGTTAGCTCAATATTAATACGACCAATATTTTCATCAGCTGAGCCAATAGCTAGAACTTGAGCTTTTTCTCCTTCTCCCGGCAATGTCTCGCCTTCAATTAATTCTTCACCAACATCTAAGCTAACGCTGTTTAATAACCAACCACCCCGACTAACCATATCTTCTAATTCTCCAAAAAGTTTTTCGGGGGGATAATTACTGGGCAAGACAGAATTAAACTTCTGTAAATCAGCCGGATTTATTTTCTGATAAAGATTAGCCAAGGCGCCTAGGTTCACTAACTTCTGCTGACTTAGGGTATATATATTCTGTTGCTGCTCCATGTTTAGGCGAATTGCCTCTTCGGTGCTCACTAATTTAGGCCAGATTATAAATATATAACCAAGCAACAAAAAGAAAAATAAACTAGCGGCAATTACAATAGAAAAATAACTGTTAAGCCAGTGATAAAGAGCGTTCTGATTTTTAGTCGGCTTGTTGGCCATAATTATTTCTTAAAAATTTCTGGTTTAAGTTTAAAGCCTAAAACAAACTGAACTCCAGTCGCCTCTTCTGTCCCGCCGCCAGATACTTGTTTAATATTTACCTCTTGGACCACGGGATCAGATAACAACACTCTGGCCTGCCAAGAAGCATCACTATAGGAATCGGCCATAGCTTGTAATTCATAGGAACCAGTTAAGTCACCACTAAATCCACTATAATGCACGGAGCTAAGAGTATTTTTCTCTAACCAATCTAAAGTTTTAGTCCAATAGACATGATTATTTAATAATTCGGTAAATACTCTAGATTTTTCCTGATATAATAGAGCATCGGAATTATCATTCTTTAATTTAGCAATATCTTGATTTAAGATGTCAACCTTAGCAGTCAATGGTTCTAAATTAGCGCGCTCACTATCTTCCCAACGTCCTAATATCCAACAGGCCTCTCCTATAAGTAAAGCGCCAAAAGCCAGAACTAAGCTAAGCATTAAAAGATTCTTAGGCCAATCAAAAGATATTTGGGCCTCATCTTTAATCAAATTAACCTCCAAGATTTTAGGATTCTGCATAGAAGCAGAAGACACGTGACGGCTAGGCGCCTTCTTCTCGTCGGTCTTTCTGGGTTTGTGATTAAGAAATCGCATAAGAATGTTATTCTATTTCCCTCATGGCCAAACCAATGGCCACTGACAATTTTGGCCCCACTTCCGACAAAACTGGTTTCAGTTCGGCCGGATAACTAATTCGGCTCCAAGGATCACCAACTATCACTTTAAGGTTTAAACGCTTAGAAAAATAATCGGCCAAATTAAGCAACATAGCGCCACCACCTGATAAAATAACTTTCTCGACATCACCGTTATTCTGAGATCGGAAAAAATCTAACATATACTGCATCTCAGTCACAATGGGTTCTAAAACTTCAGCAATCATCTGGGGCAATTCTTCCCGACTATCAGCACTAAGCCCCAGGCTCAAATCAAGTTTAAATTGTTCAGCCTGAGCATACGGTACCCCCATTTTATCCGCTAGAGCTTTAGTCACTGTCGAGGCGCAAACTGCTAAACTGCGATTTAAGACGGGAATACTCTCTCGAACAATAGAAAAATCTGTACTATTAGCTCCTATCTCTACTATCATTACTGAAGATTTGTCATTACCCAAAAGAGAGCGAACTAAAGAAAAGGTTTCAGTTTCTAAACTGGCCAATTCCAATTTGGCAGCTTTAAATATTTCAATATATTTTCTCACCAACTTTTTAGGCGAACCAGTTAAAAAAATCTGAAGGTTACCTTTGGTCGGAATCTTACCGTTAGCGTCAGGCACCACCTTCCAATCTAAGGTCATCTCTTCTAAAGGAAGAGGAATAACCTTCTTAGCCTCTTTGTTAACGGCCGCCGCTAAAGTTTTTTTATCTACACTGACAACGTTAATAATCGAAGAAAAAACCGCAAAGGTTGGCAATGAGGCAGTTACTTTGCGCCCAGTGATGCCAGCTTCAGCTTTAACTTTATTAATTGCGCTAGCTAAATAATTAATGTCATCAATCTTCATGAAATTAACTTCACTGACATTCTCGCTAAAGGCATAATTGACAAGCTGAATCTGCCGGTTCTTCCGGCGCAGTTCGACCATTTTCAGAGAAGAATCTCCGATATCGATACCTAAAAAAAGATTGTCCCCGCCGAAAGAAAAGGGGCTCATAAGCATAGGTTGGGAATCTCCCGTTTAAATTGAATAATCTTATGGGTTGATATATAATGATTATATAATATCTTAAAACATTAAACAAGAAACTAAACCATGGATTTCTTTCGTCGCTATAAAAAACTGTTCACCATTATCGGCTTCCTAATTTTAGTTGGCATTTTAGCTTATCTAATTTGGGCAGTTTTCTTTCGCCCGACAAATATAAACATGCTGCCAACTGAAGAAACCCCTGGCTCTAGCGGTCTGCCCACAGCTGGTCCAGGATCATCAGACGGGACCGATATTTCTGAACCCGGTGGACTACCAAATACTGGACAGATTAGCGGACCACCCGATCCTAATGCTCCCAGTTCAATAGCAGCTGGCGGTCTAACTAAAACTGAAACTTTAACTAAAACTCCAGTTCTTGATCCGACTCTTTCCCGTAATGGTGGTGTCCAGTATTATGATAAATCTGATGGACGTTTTTATCGTCTAGATAAAGATGGAAATGCCGTCCTAATGAGTGATAAAGTTTTTTACGATGTCCAAAGCGTCACTTGGGCACCGGATAAAGATAAAGCTATTTTAGCTTATCCGGATGGCAATAAAATACTCTATAATTTCGCCACGAAAAAACAAGTAACCATGCCCTCACACTGGGAAGATTTCTCTTTCTCCCCTACTAGCGATCAAATAGTCTCTAAAAGCTTTGCTCTTGATTCAGAAAATAATTGGCTAGTCTTATCTAAAGATGATGGTTCGCAAGCCTCTGCTTTAGAAAATATTGGGAAAAACGGTGACTCAGTTTATTCCGAGTGGTCACCCAATAACCAAATAGTCGCCATGTACACCGAGGGGGTAGATTTCAATCGTCAAGAATTATACTTTGTCGGTTTAAACGGCGAAAACTTCAAATCAACAATCATCGAGGGTCGGGGATTTGACCCAACTTGGTCAACCAGCGGCGACCGCTTACTTTATAGTGTTTATAATACTGATACCAACTTAAACCCTAAGCTTTGGGTAGTGGATGCTCAAGGTGAAACTATTAGTCAAAATCGCCAAAGCCTTAACCTTAATACTTGGGCTTCTAAGTGCACGTTCTCATCTAACACTACAGTCTATTGTGCTGTCCCAGAATATTTAGAACGAGGCGCCGGACTTTTCCCCGAGCTAGCCAATCAAACCAAAGATAATCTTTACAAAATTGATCTGCAAACTGGAACCCAAGAATTAATTGCTGTTCCAGATAATAGTTATAATATTTCCCAAATTATGGTCCCGTCTGATGACGGCTATCTCTTCTTCACTGATAAAACCACTGGACAAATTTATAAAGTAAGGTTGAAATAAAATACTAACCGTGCCAAGCCACTAAACCCGCCCTTAGGCGGGTTTAGTGCTTTAAAGAGCTGGGCTTTATAATTTTTAACCCATGATTATAAATTTCTTAAAAAATCTCCTATTCCCTATTGAATGCCAGGGTTGCGGCCAACCTGATTTATGGCTTTGTCCAAATTGTTTTCATCAACTAAACTTCAATGGACCGCAAATAACTATTAATCCCTTAGACAAAATTTATATCGCTAGCTCTTATGAAGATGCTTTGTTAGCTAACCTAATAAAATCCTATAAATATAAATTCGTGTCCGAGCTGGCCAGCGATCTAGGACGCTTCCTGGCTACTTATTGGGCCGGCCAAATTATTATTGACCGCCAACTAGGCAATTATCCTCTACTTCCTATACCTTTATCAAAAAGCCGACAACGTTGGCGCGGCTTTAACCAAGCAGAATTATTAGCTCAAGTAGTAGCCAGACAAACTGGGGCCATTATCTGTTATGATTTGATAAAAAAATCAACCAAACAAACACAGGCTTCATTAAAGGCAGACACCAGAAAAAAGAATGTCTATAACAGTTTTACTTGGCAAGGACAGAGCTTGGTTGGGCAAAGCCTAGTCTTGGTCGATGACGTAGTAACCACTGGAGCTACTCTGGCTGAAGCCGCACGCATTTTAAAAATAGCCGGAGCAGACAAAATCTATGCCCTGGTTTTAGCTAAGGGCTAAAATAAAAACCATTTACAAAAATATTTTCTTGTAATATACTAAAAAATACGCTGATTGTCGTGCCTACCAAGCGCGATCGAAAAAGTCGAGACCTCATGGTCCTAAAGCTAGAATAGAGCGTTTCTGTTAAATAACAGAAAAAGCCGGGTGGAACCGCGAGACTACTTATGAGTCCCGTCCCGACAAAGACAACGTCTGTTGTTTTTGCCAGGAGGGGACTTTTTAAATTTATAAAAAATAATTGCTAAATAATCACAAATATGAACAATGACAAAAAACCAGACATAGACGCTAAGCGTCATTCTTTAGCTCATTTACTGGCTACTGCTGTTAAAGAAAAGTGGCCCCAAGCCCAATTAGCTATTGGACCAGTTATTGAAAATGGCTTCTATTATGATATAGATTTTGGATCGGAAAAAATAAGTGAAACTGATCTGCCGGTTATAGAAAAACGCATGGCTCACTTAGCTAAACAGAATCTAAAATTCGAAAGAAGCGAAAAATCTATTGACGAAGGTCTAAAAGAGGCAAAGGCAGCGGGAGATATATACAAGGCGGAATTAATTTCTGATCTCAAAAAACAAGGAGAAAAAGTAGTAAGTTATTATAGTGTTGATAAGTTCACAGATTTATGTCGGGGCGGTCACGTCGAACACAGCGGACAGATAAAGCCCGGGAGCTTCAAGTTAGACAAGATCGCCGGCGCCTACTGGCGCGGGGATGAAAAAAACAAGATGTTAACTCGCATTTATGGCTTAGCCTTTGAAACTAAAGAAGAGCTAGATAACTATCTAAAAAATCGCCTAGAAGCAGAGCGACGAGATCACCGTAAAATCGGCAAAGAACAGGACTTATTTATGATTCACGAATACGCACCCGGCATTCCCTTCTTCTTGCCTAAAGGCATGATTATTCTCCAAGAACTCTTAACTCTAACGCGAGCTCTATCCTACGGACCAGGTTATCATGAAGTTCGTACTCCCCAGATTCTTAATGCTGATCTCTGGAAAGTTTCTGGTCACTGGGATCATTACCAGGAAGACATGTTCATCTTACATCACGCTGATGATGATTGTGATTTAGGAATTAAGCCGATGAACTGTCCGGCTCATATGTTGGTATTTAAAAGAGACATCCACTCTTATCGTGATTTACCCTTGCGCTTGGCAGAAACCACTACTCTATACCGTAATGAAAAGTCTGGCACTTTACACGGACTAACTAGGGTGCGCAGTTTATCTCAGGATGACTCCCATATCTTCTGCCGGCCAGATCAAATATTGGAAGAGATTAGTGAATTACTTAAAAAAATAAAAAATATATACGAAGTTTTCCAGTTAGAAATAGATGAAATACATTTATCTACTAGACCAGAGAAATTCATGGGCGAGAAAGAAGTTTGGGATAAAGCTGAAGAAAACTTAAAAACTGCTCTACAAATTGCTAAACTAGATTACCATATTAACGAGGGTGATGGTGCTTTTTACGGACCAAAAATAGATGTTAAAGTAAAAGATGCTATTGGACGACAATGGCAATTAGCCACCATTCAGTTAGACTTCCAATTGCCTAGCCGATTTGAACTCTCTTATGCAGCAGCTGACGGCAGCCGTCAAACTCCAGTGGTTATTCATCGCGCTATATTAGGATCCATAGAACGTTTCTTCGGAGTTATTACCGAACACTACGCCGGCATCTGGCCACTATGGCTAGCGCCAGTTCAAGTCAAAATATTACCTGTAGCAGAAACGCACATACTGGCCGCCCAGAAACTAGCAAATGAACTATTTGCTAGCGGTCTGAGAGCGGAAATTGATGAAGCTAACGAAACAGTGGGCAATAAAATACGTAAGGCCGCTAACGAAAAAGTCCCTTACGCCTTAGTTATAGGAGATAAAGAGTCTAGCTCGGATATTTTAAGTGTCCGTGATCGTGGTAGCAATCAAACTAGAGAAATATCTCGTCCTGATTTTATTACCGAGGCCAAAGAAAAAATAGCTCAACGTTTATAGCCACAACTGACAAGTATGATTTTAATATGCTAATATCTTAGCTAGACTAATAAACAAATTATGAAAAAAATTATCTTGACCATACCCGCCTTATTTCTAACCCTAGCCGCTCCGGCTCAGGCCGTTTGTCCGGTCTGTGTCGTGGCGGTCGGAGCTGGTCTGGGGCTGAGCCAATACTTAGGTATAGACGACACTATTGCCGGACTTTGGATTGGCGGCCTCTTAGCCGCTATTAGCTTCTGGACTATAGATTGGTTAAACCGCAAAAACTGGCTAAATAAATACAGAGATATCCGAGATTTAGCTGTCTTTGTCCTCTATTATGGACTAACCATTTGGCCGCTCTGGCTTCAGGGTTTAGTCGGTCATCCCATTAATCGTTTCTGGGGAGTAGATAAGCTTCTTTTAGGTCTAGCCATGGGCAGCCTAGTCCTAGCCGGGGCCTCTTGGTTATATGAAGTTATGAAAAAGAAAAACGGTCACGCTCACTTCCCTTACGAAAAAGTTGCTCTGCCGTTTGGCTCATTAGTTTTATTCAGCTTAATCTTTTATATACTAACTAAATAATACTATGTCAGAACCAATACTAAATCTCAATGAAATGGTCGCCAAAGTCGACCAATTAAAAAAAGATCATGCTCTGGACTTGTCTTCTGACCAAGATTTGTCTATTGCCATCATGAATCTTATTTCTATTGAAGAACACTTCTTCTTTACTGGCGCTAAAACTGGCAATCCCAAATACTATGATTTGTTAAATGAAGTTAGAGAAATGCGCAAATCTCTTCTTAAAAGAATCATAAAAGAGTATGAGGGAGAAGTCTGGTGCATCTCTAAACATCTTTTGGCCGCTTCTTACCGCCTAATGGAAGTTGGGACTAAAGCTCAGGGAAAAGGCGATAAAGCTGATGCTCAAGAGATGTTCCAAAAATCGTATGACCTTTATTCCTTATTTTGGGGACTTAATATGAAATTAGTTGATCTAGGAGAAGTGAAAAAAATAGATGATGACGCTATAAACACCAAACAATCAACCGGCTTAACCTCAAAATTAGGAGCTCTAGTAAAAAAGATGGTCGATTGTTGTCGGGAATAAAGCTAAAATTAATAAATAAGCAAACAAGAAAAAACAGAGATTAATCTCTGTTTTTTTGATTAACAATGCAGTAATATAAAGCTATTTTTATAAATTATTCTTTCTCAACAATAATCGCCATCTTCTTTATTTCATCATATTGGCCATGATAACCAGTAGGGTAGGCGCGAAGAGCTCCATACAATATATCCGCTAAATAATGATAATCCGCGCCCAACCTAGTTCCTGGATCATTAGTAATAAATTCTTTAGTTTGATAATCATAACCCTTTATAACTAAAAAATGATGGGCCGGACCAGGGGCGGTAAAATTAGGATTACCTAAAAGCTGACCGTTAGCCGGCGCTAAAACTAAATTACCAGCTTCCAGTTCTGACAATATGTCAGCTGCCCCGCCAATTAACTTAGACCGGACTAAATTATAAGAGAAATAATCTTTAAATATCCAATCTATTACATCTTCAACAGACACATCGCGGTGCTCACCATATTTTTCCTGCTCCCAATCGGCTAAGGTAATAATTTCTTCTTCCCAACGCGCTGGCAGCCGAGCTTCCTCTTGTTTGACCCAAGCCATAGCCATTAAGGCCGAGGCTTCTTCACAACCATCCTGTTGACGCGGGTCTTTCCAGGCAAAGCGCGGGGCCTGAGAGGTAAACGGAACAGATAAATCTATAACTTCCGGCTCAATTACCAAACGAACATTATCCTCTGATTTAAACGGCTCAGCGGGGACAACAATAACTGGCGGCTTTGTTTCTAGTGAATCATCTATAATAGTCTCTGCAGCCTCTGACGGTAGTTCTGCTAAATTAATTTCATAGCTAGATTTATCGGGTAACTCATTTATTACTTCTGGGGCCTTATTATAGCCTCTATAATATAACCAACTGCCTATAAAAGCAGTGGTAATTAATAATCCTAAACCTACTTGCTTATAATTAATCATAAACAGAAACTACTTCTTAGAACTCCAGCTAGCAACTAGAGCAAATATTAATAACATCACTAATACTATAGTGCCGCCAGCTGCTAAATCAAAGTAGAAAGATAGTATAATTCCGCTGATTACTGCTAACACAGAAAAAATTTCTGCATAAATGATCGTCCAAAATAAATTACGGCGCAACTGCAAAGCGCTAACTGCGGGGATTACTATTAAGGCGGCAATTAATAATGCTCCGACTACTGGAATAGCCATAGAAACAGCTAAAGCCGCAACAACAATAAAGATATTATTTACCAAACGAACTGGTAATCCTGCCACTCGAGCTGCTTCTTCATCAAAGGTAACCGCTACTAATTCTTTAAAAAATATTATAACCGCTGATAATATAATTAAAGATGAGCCGGCCATGAGCCAAAGATCTGATTGGCTAACTGTTAAAATACTGCCAAAAAGATAGCCTAACAAGTTGGCGTTAAAACCTCGAGCCAAACCAAAAATTACTACCGCTAACGCCAAGCTTCCAGATAAAAAAATAGCCAAAGCCGATTCGCTATATAATCTTTTTTGTCTTAGACCCTCTAAGCCTAGAGCCGTTATTACCGTAGCTATTAAAGCGGTTAAAGTCGGATGGATGCCAAATAGCAAACCAAAAGCAATACCCGCTAAAGAAACATGACTTAAAGTGTCAGCAATTAAAGAGTAACGCTTTAACACCAGAAAAACTCCAATCAGAGGAGCGACTACCGCCATGATCAAACCAGCAACTAAACCACGAGAAATAAAGCTGTACTGAAATAATTCAAAAATCATATTAATTAGTGATGATGATGTCCAATTACTTTCACCTTCTGTCCGAACATCTCCATTAAACTACTATCAGCTAAAAATTCAGCGGGCGAATTATGGCAGACTAACCGATGATCTAAACAGGCAATATGCATGGCTTCTTGAGTCATCTTATCAACATCATGACTGACGGCCACAATTGTTAACCCCTCTTTGTTAAGATTTCTAATTAAAGAGTATAAACTATCCTGAGTAGGTTGATCTAAACCACGAGTAGGCTCATCTAAAAATATTATTTCTGGCTGGCCGCTCAAAGCTCGGGCAACATAACAACGCTGCTGCTGTCCTCCGGATAAATCACCAATTAAAGTATCTTTCTGAGGCCACATTCCCACCTTGTTCAGAGCTTCTTCAACAGCTTGTTTATCAACCGCCTTCAGGTGATGACCTAAACCGACTTGACGATAGCGACCAAGGGCCACGACATCATAAACACTAATCGGAAAATCAAGTCCAATACTTGAGCTCTGCTGAGGAACATAACCTAGTTGCTGATTATTATAAGTAGCGCCAGCCTCTTGGCCAAATAATTTAATTTGACCACTCTCTGGCGCTAAAAGACCTAACATTAATTTAAGCAAAGTAGTCTTACCTGCTCCATTAGGACCAACTAAGGCTAAATAATCCCCCTGATGAACAGTAAGACTAACATCGGTTAAGACATTCTGTCCACCATAAGAAAAAGAAACGTTATTAACTTCTATTAAATTTTTAGAATGGTCTACTGACATGGTTATTTACATTCCAGGGCTAAACGAAGATTGCTAAGATTATTTATCATCTCACTATAATAATTATTACCAACACTCTTATCCCGAGGGCTTAAACTCTCTAAAGGATTTAAAACTAAAGTCGCTGCTCCAACCTCATTAGCTAAAGTCTCGGCTAATTTTGGACTAACCATCTCCTCAAAGAAAATATAATTTATCCCCCCTTCCTTAGCCTGTTTGGCCAATTCAGCTAGCTGACGCGAAGTTGGTTCAGCTTCAGGCTCCAAACCAGCAATCGGCAATTGTTCTAGTCCGTAATCTTTAGCTAAGTAAGAAAAGGCCGCGTGCGAAGTAATAAATTGTCGACGCTGACAATCTTCTAGACCGCTTCGGTAAGCTTGATCTAATAAATTCAAATCATTCTGTAGACGGTCGAATCTAATTTCATATTGATCACGACCAACCGGATCACGAGTCATTAGAACTGAGTCTATTTTCTGAGCAATCTGCTTCATATTACTAGGACTAAGCCAAACATGAGGGTCTATTTGGCCATCTTTTTCTAGCACCGAACCACTAGCCGATAAAATATCTGTAGCATCTATTAGCTCTATCCCCTTTTTCTGCATATCGGGAATTAAGCCATTAATCCAAGAGTCGAACTTCCCACCAACCACAACTAACACATCGCTTTCCATCACTCTAGATAAATCGCGGGCAGTCGGTTCAAAATCATGAGGCTCTACCCCAGCCGGAACTATGGTGTCCACATTAACCCTATCTCCCCCTATACTAGATACTAAATATTCTAAAGGATATATGGTGACTGCTATTTTAATTTTTTTACTTTCACTATTTTCCTTTTTATTATTAAAAACCCAGACAAAGCCAAAACTAAATAATAAAACCACCACTAATATAAATACTGCTTTATTTTTCATATAATTAATTATTTTTTCTAGAGCAAAGATTACAAAGACCAAAAAATTCTAAAGAATGATCTTTAATAGAAGAAAATCCTATTTTTTTAAGACTAGACGAAGACGGAAATTGTATACTGCAATCACTTATTTCTACTACCTTCTGGCAAGAAAGACAGATTAGGTGGTGATGATGGCACCGATCAGAAAAACTATCAGACAACTCATAATGAACCTGACGCGACAAAAGAGATACCTTCTTAAGCAATCCCAGTTCAACCAAAGATTCCAAATTACGATAAACTGTGCTGGAGTTAATACCGGTCTTCTTTAGACTAATTGCAATCTGAGCAGCACTAAGCGGCTGGTGAGCGTGCTCGAACAGGTCTAGCAACTGTAATCGGGCAGGAGTCGCTTTTAGCTGATTGTGTCGCAAACCAGCTTTAATTTTTATTTGATGTTTAGAGCAAGACATAAACAAAAGAGTAATATAAAAATCATCTTATCATAAATGCAAATGATTTGCAATTACCTTAATCTTAAACCGTTTAATAACAACCTTAAACCGCCTCTTTTATAAGGTTTTATGACTTATAAATAAAATAATATTAGATAAAAAACATCATTATTTTGACAAAAATAACTATATAGTATAAAACTAAACAGTACCTTAACAAAACTACTAACCAAACCTGCGAGTTATTATGGAAAAAAAGAAAGAAGATGTGCAGATACTATTGGTTGATGACAACCAATCTAGCCAAATGGCAGTTAAAAAACTCTTTACAAGCAAGGGATTTAAAAATTCAACAACAGCTTCTAACGGACTAGAAGCGATCCAACTAGTAGAGAAAAATAACTTCGATATCATCTTTATTGATATCTGCATGCCAATAATGGACGGTATAGAAGCTATCGCGAGAATAAGAAAAATACCGGACAAAAAAAAGATACCAATAATAGCCATTTCAGCCATGGACACGGTTAAAGTTCTCCATGATTGTAAAAATGCTGGTGCTAATGACTTTATGGGCTTACCGGCTCATATATTGGACTATGTGAAAAAAGTCCAACAACATGTCGAGGTTAACGACTAAAAAATAAAAACCCGATATAATATATGCCGGGTTTTTTTATTGGCTGCGGGACCTGGATTCGAACCAGGATAAACGGCTCCAAAGGCCGCGGTCCTACCTTTAGACGATCCCGCAATCTATCTTCTCTGCCAGTGATGATATTAAAAATAGAGAAAGATGTCAACTTTTAGACGCGAGAATATTTACGAACAGCAAATAAGCTAGCTATAGCATTAATGGCTAAAACAGCCAAGAATTGTCCACCGAAGACTAGGAAAAAATTATTAATAAAATAAGACAGAAGGGGCACACTGTTATCCACGAAAAAAGCTTCTAGATATGGTTGTAATAAAGACAAAAAGGGATAAAAAATAGCAATGATAATCATTACACTTACCAGAGAATACATTAGGGCGGAAAACAAATAGGGCAAATATATAAAATGATTAGATGCTCCCACTAGCCTCATTATCTCTATCTCCTGCCGATGAGTATATATAGCTACTCTAATGGCATTATAGACAACTAGCAGACTGGTTAAGATAAAAATAGAAATTATAAACAGCCCTACCTCACTTAGACGTTTAGTGACGGCGTTTATTTTTTGCAGTATTAAAGTGTTGTCGGTAAAATCCCGAGACTCAATAATCGGGCTATCGGTCACCCTTAATTCATTAATAACCAGACTACTTTCGTTAAAATCGCTAGGAATAATAGTTAGGCTAGGAGAAAGCGGATTGCGGCCTAACTCTTTAAGAGCGGCCAATATTGCTGGATTATTAGCATATTTTTCCCTAAAAGAACTAATGGCCTGATCTTTAGAAATATAAACAACTTCTTTAATGCGCGGAGACTCCGCCAACTGATCTTTTAAAGCAATAATTTGATCTTCTGGGGTATCAGATTTTATATACAAACTTATATCTATCTTCTCCTTAACTGCAGCGACCGTGCTATCACTGATTAAGCGAACCGTAATAAGAGTATTAATGGAAAATAAAGCGAGTAATAAAATTGTCACGGTTACAATAGTCAACCAGATGTTACGAAAAATATCCTGAAGGCTAAATTTGATGATGCGATAAATAAATAACATAAATCCAAATTATAGTAGGTATTTGCCGTGAGCCTGATCGCTAATTATCCGGCCCTGTTCCATAGTGACCACCCGTTTATTGAGTCGATTAACTATCTCCTTGTTATGAGTTACTAAAATCACAGTCGTGCCAAAACGGTTTATTCTTAATAATAAGTTAATAATATCATCGGCATTAATAGCGTCTAAATTTCCTGTTGGCTCATCGGCCAAAAGAATTTTAGGTTGATGAACAAGGGCTCTGGCAATAGCAGCTCGCTGCTGTTCACCGCCTGACACTTCGTGTGGATAACGACCAGCCTTATCTTCAAGACCAACAATCTTTAAAACGCTGGGCACAATCTTCTTAATCTTGGCCGATTGCGACCCACAAACTTCAAGAGCAAAGGAAACATTTTCCGCTAAAGTTTTTTTAGGTAACAATTTAAAATCCTGAAAAATCACACCGATTTGGCGCCGCAAATAAGGAACTTCTCGCCGACTAATTTTAGTAATATCCCAATCGCCCACTAAAACCCGACCTTCATCAGCTAATTCTTCGCCAATTAACAGCCGGACTAATGTAGTTTTTCCCGCTCCAGACTGGCCCACAATAGACACAAATTCACCGGGCTTAACCGACAAGCTCACATCTTTTACAATTTTTGCTTGGCGAGTATAGGCTTTAGAAACATGTTCCAGGGTAATCATAAGTAAAAATCAAAAAATCAATTATTGCTTAAGGAGGCTTTGTCCGTATTTAATTAGAGACTCGTTATCAGAAAAATTAGACGCCTTAGACTGGGAACCAAAATTTATAACTATTATATTACCTTGTGCACTTACCACCCGAGTCATTAGACAATAACCAGCCTCATCTAGATAACCAGTCTTAGAACCAGTAATATTATAAGCCGTTGTTTTTAACAATTGATTGGTATTGGTTAATTTATGAGCTTCACCAGTGTTGCGAGTAGTGAAGCTATAACTAGGAGTACTAGAAATTTCTGCTAACCGAGAATCTTTTAAAGCTTCTCTGGCTATTATAGCATAATCAAAAGGAGAACTCACATTCTGAGGAGACAAACCGCTAGGTTCTATAAACTTTGTATCCTTCGCTCCCCATTCCTGGACTAAAGAATTCATACGAGCAATAAATTTATCACGACTTAAGCCACTTAGGCGAGCCAAACTCTCAGCGGCATTATTAGCTGAACCAACTAGTGTACTATATAACAAGTCTTTTATACTCATGGTCTCACCCTCCTTTACTTTAAGGCGAGCTGACTCATACGGCTTAACATGCTCATAATTATAAGCTTCATCTTGATAAAGATAAGTTACAATATCATCTAAGTCCGGATTAGATTCTAAAAATACTTTAGCCGCGACTAATTTAGTAAGACTAGCCAAGGGAGCCACTGATTTCTCGTTTTTACCCCATAGCACCTTTCCGTCTGACTCTAAAACCAAAACAGCCGAAGAAGCAGTTAATGTCGGAGCGGGTAAGGCGGCCGGAGCTACAGCTACTTGGCTAGTTGGAGTTTTTCCAGAAACAACAGTCGCTTTAAGGGGCTCAACTCTAACATCAATTACTCCGGCGCCAGGCGAAGCTAAACGAGAGAAGGCTACATAGTCCAGATCAATTACTCGATCAGGATGAATGGCTCTATCTGGTCCGTAATCATTAACCACTACATCAACATACTTCTCACTAGCTAAACTATAAACCCGCAAACTGGAGCCTTTAGTATAATCAGGAGAAGCAGCAAACAAGCCATTCTTATATTTATACCAGCTGGCTTGCCCCACAGACATAACCCCGGGGCGAGACATTAAGACCAACCGATCCATGGTTGATTTAGTCTGAGCCGTCACATACAAACCATCAGGATGATCTTGAGTATCAAGTGGCAGCCAGCGTCGACTAGCCCAATCAAAAGCAAAAAGGGTTTTTATATCACTAGAAGCCTGGTCATAACTAAGCTTGATAGTCATGGGCCGGCTAGGGTCATAAAAACCGTCACTTTCAAAAGCATAGTTATAAACAGAGCTAATGGTCTGCCAATCAAGAGGTAGGTATGATCGATCACTAATAGCGGCCGTTCTTAGTAAAGCGGGAGCAGTGAAAGCAGATAGATCATGGTTTACCTCTAAGCTCTCAGCTTGAGCTGAACTACCCAGTAAAAAAACCAGACCGACCCCGGTAATAATATATGAAATTAACTTATTTTTATGTGTCATATCTCAGTTTGACTTAACTTAACTATTAATCCTATAATGTTTAGCGAACACAGATATCAGGCGGGTGTTGTATAATGGTTATTACGTCAGCTTCCCAAGCTGAAGAAGGCGGTCCGATTCCGCTCACCCGCTCCCTCAAAGTGTCAACGGGTAAACTAGGCCGAGATAGCTCAGCTGGTAGAGCAACGCACTCGTAACGCGTAGGTCAGGGGTTCGATTCCCCTTCTCGGCTCACCTATCAGTTAAAAAAATAACGTCGCCATTTAGATAAATTGCTATCTTCGGAAATCGGACTATTTGCGGCCGCTTGACTAGCAGCGGCATTTTTATTTTCTATGACCACAACTACTTCGCCCGGCTTTTTAAGGTTGAGGTTCTGACGAGCTTGTTCCTCTAGAGATTGCTCTGATTGCAGATAATCAAGCAATTCTCCTAGTTGGCGACTTTGATTTTCAAAATCATCAATCTGGGCCTTCACTTCTGATATTTCTTTTTCCACTAACTGTTTCTGGCTATAAGTTTTAGCCAGCGGTAAAATTATGGCTACTAAAAACCCCAATCCAATAATAGCTAAAAACCGCTGGCTAGTAACCAAGCGATACAAAATACTGTTAGAGTGAGATTCTCTTACCGGGTGCAAGAGACGGGGGTGGCGGTTGTCAGTAGACATGTTAAATATTATATCACAGAAAACCACCGCACAAAAAGTAGACGTCTACCGAGTCTTAGGAGTTACCCAAAAACCCATATATTTACCAATCATTAATCTAATCTGAGCCTCCAAGCAAGGAATGGCGCCAAAAATTACAATAGTAATAGGCACAGCAATCCATTCTAAAACCATAACTGGCTTTTTCCAACTAGGGTAGCTGGCTGGCTTTGGTGGCAAAAGTAAAGCTGACACCACAGCCGATAAAACTAAACCAACCATAGCAAAGTTCATTAAGTTGGTTGTTACCGCTGGCAAGTTTCCGGATAAAACAGTAGAAGTAAATCGTTCTCCTCCGAGTAAAATCGGTAACCAACCAACAACGGCAATAATTAAAGCATTAGTTGCCCAAGCATGAAAACCATATATCTGAATTAAAATGTGGCTAAAAACTCTCTTTTTTTCAAATCCAGGCTGACGCCAACGCTTAGCCGCATTAAATAAAAGATAAGGAATATTCTCTGCCCCCCAAGCCCAACGTCTCTGCTGTTTATATAAACTTTTAGCAGTTTTAAAATAACTCTCATCATGAGTCACATCCATAGAAACTTCATAGTGGATAGGCTCGACCCGGTAGTGCCCATTATAATGCATTAAGCAATGCCAAAAAATGCGTGAATCTTCGGAAACATTTTTAGTGGACCAAAAACCAATATCAACTAAGGCCTGCCAAGTCATAGAATGAGAAGAATAAGTCACCAAACTTTCTTCTCTAACCTGCATAATCATCTGCCAAAAAGTATTAGACGAAGCAGCTACTCGAGAAAAGAAAGGGGCGCGCCAAATATTATTGTGATAAACCGGAATCGGCTGATAACTAGTATGATAAGGATCTTCGACTGTCAAAAATTTATAACTTAACGCGGAAAAATAACCGGGTCGGACAACGGTATCAATATCAAAAACGCTCACCAGAATTTGACCATAGTCCAAAGATTTAGCATCAATTATGTCCCTCTTTACCTGAGCTGCGCACCAGGCCTGATTAGCTCCTTTGCCCTTAAGCTCTCCAGCCATGTTGTCCGGGTGGATGGTCGTATAAAAATAAGCAAATTTATTTTTAAATTCTAATTCTAATTCGACAATCTTAGCCTGAACTGAATCTTGGCCAGAACGTTCCTCAAAGGTCACCGCCACTATCATTTTGTCTGAACGCCAGCCGTCACTAACTAAAGAATCAAGGCATCCCCGAATAATTTCTGTACTCTCCTGGTAAGTCGGTAAAATAATTAAATGCCAAATATCATCTGGCTTAAAACCCTTTCTAATTAGGGCACTACTAGAAATATTATCATCAAGCTCTTTATCCACTAAGGAGCGACATTTAGCCTGCCAATCCGTTCTTAAGCCAATCTTGAGCTTACGATAAGAAGTAATTAAAAAAATGGCCATATAAATGACCAATAATAACCAATAAACGTCAAAAGCGATAATAAAATAGGCCACCCAAATAGGTTGAAAATAAGACAAAGCCGATAATACTACTAGAGTGGCTAGAGAAAAAGCTCCTGGCAATATCTCAAGTAAGCGGTATATCTGACGATCACGACCAACTAATTCTGCGGCTTTGCCTATTTTTAGATAATCTGGTTCACAGACTGGCGCGCTATTTTCCATATTAAATGATATTAATTATATAGCTCGCCTTCTTTTTAGCTCAAAAAAACAATCTGCGCAAGCTTTAACATCAAAAACAGCATCATGCGCCTCGGGAAAATCTGAATTAAATAAATAGCGATATAATTCAGTCAAATTTGGCCACTTATAGCCACCACGCGGACTGGGTATCCGACAAACCTGAACAGTAGATCGCATAGTGCAAATCCGAGGCGTGTCCGGTAAAGATGGCAAACTAAACCGCAAAAGCTCAGAACCAATTATTTTCTCATCAAAATCAATATTATGAGCCACTAAGTAATCTACACTAGTGGCATGTTCAAGAAAATGCTTAAGCGCCTGAAGAAGAGGCACTCCTTCCTGCTCAGCTCTCTCTTGAGTAATGCGATGAATGGCCGATGCCTCAGGCGGAATTGTAAACCCATCAGGACGAATAATATAATTCTGGCTCTCCCAGTGATGTCCCTCAAGATCATACAGACTCCAAGACAACTGGACGATTCTGGGCCAATTTAAAAAATCATCAAGAGGAGCTCGATAATTTTTTGGTAAACCGGTAGTTTCGGTATCAAAAAATAAATACATGATTACCTAATCATTAAATTTTATCTCTTCATTCTCATGTAATTCTTGTTCTGTCTGATGACTTCCTAAAAAATTAGAACCATGAGGTGATTTGTGTTTATCTAAATGTTCAGACGGCTTTAACTCAGTCTTTATCTCCCGTCCTTTAAAATCACGGGGTACAGACTTTTTTAAATCTTCAAAAGATAAGCTAGGAATGCTATGAACTATCTTATCAGCTGTTTCTTGTCTGTCGTTCTCCTTAAGAGACAATTTTCTTTTTTCCTCATCTTTAGCCCGACGACGATTTTCTAACTCTTGTCTTTTCTCTTCTTTCTTTTTAGTCAAACAATCGCGACAAAACACTGGACGTACCCCATCCGGTTCAAAAACTGTAGTAGTGTTCTGACCGCACTCAGAGCAAACAGTAGAATAACCGGGTCGAGAACTAGGCTTAGCTGCTGACTTGGGGGCAGAAGATGGTTTTAAAGGGGTCTTAGGGGTAGAAACAGCTACTTGCTCCGGAGTAGAAACCGATCGAGACGCTAACTGATCATCATTAACAATAGGCAATTTAACTGGAGCAACTGACGGACGAGCGGGAGTGATAGGGGGAGTTACGGGAGCCGAACTTACCCGGCGAACTGGAGCAACTAAATCTTCGTGGCTATGCCAATTCATAATAGTCTCTTCTACTTCCTCTCGATTAGAAGCATATTTACTGCGAGAATTGTTTATAACAATATCAGTTTGTCCGGTCTTTTCGTCATCTCGAAGCGGCGGCAAACCGGCTGCAGAAAATGGTGAAGAAGCCACACCATCAATCATCAATTTTAAATACATTTCATACTTAGGCAAATTAACCAGATCTTCTTCGGTGAAAGTAGGTGTAAATTCTTTCACCAATTCTTCAGCATCGGCTGCCCCGACCCGAAACACTATCATCGTACCAACGTTTCCAAAAACAGCTGGCTTTACCTTCTCGCTTAACTGCTCTATATACTGATGAGCTAATATCAAATTTAAACGGTATTTACGAGCTTCCGATAATATATTAGCGAAGCTGTCAGTAGAAAAATTTTGAAACTCATCGATATAAAGGTAAAAATCTCGACGCTCTTTTTCCGGCACGTCTACCCGGCTCATGGCGGCTAATTGGATTTTAGTAATCATCATCGCTCCCAATAAAGCGGAGTTATCTTCACCAATCCGACCCTTGGACAAATTCATAATTAAGATCTTGCCCTTATCCATAACATCGCGAATATCAATAGAAGATTTGACCTGGCCCACAATATTACGCATCAAAGAATTAGACAAAAATTGTCCCACTTTGTTTTGAATAGGAGAAACTGCTTCTGAGGCAAATTTATCAGCATAACCAGAAAACTCTTTTTCCCAGAAAGCCTTTACTACTGGATCTTTAATATTAGACACTACCCGCTTACGATAATTTTTATCAGACAACATTCGGACCACACTAAGTAAAGTGGAACCGGGAAAATCTAAAGTGGCCAATATAGCATTACGTAAAATATACTCTAATCTAGGACCCCAGGAATCAGCCCATAATTTTTGGAATACTCCAATCAAGCCCGAGGCTACTAAATGGCGCAAATGAGGTTCTACTTGCTCAACTACATTAAAAGCGATTGGGTAGTTAATATCAGCCGGATTGAAATAAATTACATCCTTAATTCTATCGGGAGGAATAAATTCTATTATCTTCTCCGCTAAATCACCATGGGGATCAACTACCGCTACACCATGCCCGGACAAAATATCATCAACAATCATGTTTTCTAAAATGGTTGATTTTCCCATGCCAGTTTTCCCAATCAAATACATATGCCGACGACGATCGTCGGTCCTAATACCGAATCTTTTAAATTCGTTACGATAAGTTGTTTGGGCAAAAACCGCAATATCCTTCATACTTTGCTATTAAAATCGAAATAATGATTGATAATAATCAATAGCCTCTTTTACCTCAGGAGGAAAATACAGCAGGCCGTAAATAAAACCTAGAGCAATAGGTACAATAATCAAAAAAAATCTGAGCGTACTCCAAATCTTCTGCCAACGGATGTGCCCCTTGATATTAGCCACTTCTTGCAAAATAGCTTCACTAGCAGATAATTGCTCTTGAAGCAGTTTGGATAGTTCGGCTAATTTATCCTCAGTCATCTGAGTGGGTAAAACCTGAGGCGAATCAGGTTTTTTCTCTTTGTCTGTCTCTAGCATAACTCATGATCGGACTTCGCAGAGATCAACATATTGTCGACCAATAGCCGCAAAGTCTTCCATTTCCTGTCTAGTATAAGCTGAGTGTCCCTGATAGTGGCCATCAACTAAATCAGTGTCTGATTTAAAATTCTGTAAATACCACTTAGCCGATCCGGCTATCTCCGCGCCCATAACAGCAAAATCCGGACGACTCAATAAACCAGGCACGACAGTAGTCCTAAACTCATAGGGCAGGCCACTCTCTTGTATAATTTTAACACTTTTTTTCAGTTTATCACAATCAACTGGAACACTCACCACTTCCGAATAACGACTAAGCGGCGCCTTAATATCCATAGCAATATAATCTATTAAGTGAGCTTTGATCAAACGATCTAACATGTCGGGGTTAGTTCCGTTAGAATCTAGCTTAACTAAATAGCCTAAAGCTTTGATATCAGCAATAAATTCCGGTAAATCGGGGTGTAGAGTTGGTTCCCCGCCGGTTATAACGACTCCCTCCAAGCGACCAACACGTTCCCTTAAAAAAAGAAAAAGGTTCTGAGGCGAAAGCGGAGACAGACCTTTTTCTTTATCGTCCGACCCATTACGGGGCAGGACAAGCAGGGGGTTGTAACAAAAGTGGCAACGGAAATTACAGCCTTGAGTGAAAATAATCGCCGCCAGGTGCTGGGGGTAGTCAAGGAGAGTTAATTTCTCCAAGCCACCAATAACCATAAATTTATTATTAAGCTTCTTTAACTTCGTAGGTCTTTCGTTCTATATATTCACTTTGCTTGCCGGGATTCCAATTACTAGTTGGGGTCAACCAACCAACTACTCGGCTATAAATAATACACTCTTGCCTCTTTAATTGGACTGGGCTCATATCTTTTATACTTAGTTATTATTAACTTTTTTTTCGTTAGCTATGGGACTGGTAACAGGTTGGGCTTCGGGAATTTCCTCATGATAACCGATTTCTTCATCACACTTAGGACAATATTTATGTTCCCCAGACAAATAGCCATGCTTAGGACAAATGGAAAAGGTTGGGGTAATAGTAAAATAAGGGAGTCGATAATTTTCAACTATCTTTTTAACTAATTTTTTAGCTGCTTCACCGCTGGGCAAACGCTCGCCAACAAAACCATGCAATACGGTGCCACCGGTATATTTAACTTGCAGGTCATCTTGTAAGTCCAAAGCAGAAAAGATGTCGTCAGTATAACTAACGTGCAGATGAGTAGAGTTGGTGTAATAGGGGGGAACTCCTTGAGCCTTAACCGCCTCATAATTGGCACAAATAATGCCCGGATATAGTTCTTGATCTTTTTTAGCAAAACGGTAAGTTGTTCCCTCAGCTGGTGTGGCTTCTAAATTATACAAATTATTAGTTTCGTTCTGGAAATCCATTAACTTCTCCCTCATGAAATCTAATATATCACCAGCAAACTTACGGCCTTCAGGCGAAGTCATGTCCTTGCCCATCAAGTTAATAACCGCTTCGTTCATGCCGTTTATACCAATTGTTGAAAAATGATTTTTCCAATATAAACCGAAGCGCTCCTTGATATCACTCAAATAATACATCGAATAAGGATATAGGCGATCTTCGGTAAATTTCTCTATTATCTTACGTTTTATTTCTAAGCTCTCTTTGGCCAGTAGCATTAATTTATACAAACGGTCTTTAAACTCGTCTGTACTTTTAGACAAATAACCCAGACGAGGTAAATTAATGGTTACTACGCCAATAGATCCTGTTAATGGGTTAGCACCGAATAAGCCGCCTCCCCGCTTACGTAATTCCCGATTATCTAGACGCAAACGACAACACATTGAGCGAGCGTCATCGCGTTTCATATCAGAATTAACAAAATTAGAAAAATAAGGAATGCCGTATTTAGCGGTCATCTCCCAGGCCGGCTTAAGACATTCTCTATCCCAATCAAAATCACGATCAATGGAGTAAGTAGGGATAGGAAAACCAAACACCCGTCCAGTGGAATCTCCTTCAATCATGACCTCGGCAAAAGCTTTATTGAAAACATCCATTTCTGGTTGAAAATCCTTATATTTGTCCGATGTAATTTTACCACCGATTATAACATTCTCTTCACCAATCATTGGTGAGGGCGTAACGTCTAAAGTAACGTTAGTAAACGGTGTCTGAAAACCCACCCGAGTAGGTACATTAATATTAAACATGAACTCTTGTAAGCCCTGCTTGACCTCGGTATACGACAATTTATCATAGCGGATAAAAGGCGCTAAGTAAGTATCAAAGTTAGCAAAAGCCTGGGCCCCGGCTGACTCTCCCTGAAGCGTATAGAAAAAGTTAATAATCTGCCCCAAAGCGCTTCTAAAATGTTTTGGGGGATTACTCTGCACCTTCTCATTAACTCCTTTAAAACCTCGAATCAATAAATCTTTCAAGTCCCAACCACAACAATAAGGCGCCAACAAGCCCAGATCATGAATATGAAAATCCCCTTCAATATGAGCCGCTCTAATATTTTCCGGATACATCTTGTTAAGCCAATAGCGGGCAGAAATGGAAGAAGCAATATAATTATTAAGTCCCTGGACAGAAAAGCTCATGTTACTGTTTTCCTTCAACCGCCAATCTGCTCGCCCCAAGTAATCTTCCATCAACTTGTCATCAGAGGCAGTAGAACCAATATCACGTATTTGCCGATGCTGATCACGATACAATATATAAGCTTTAGCGGCAGCAATTAATTTATTCTCAATTAAAACCTCTTCCACCATATCCTGGACCTCCTCTACCGCCGGAATACTATTAACATGGAACTTCTTATTTATACTCATGACCACTTGGTCGGCCATCTTCTTAGCCAAATGATGATCGTCATGGCCAACAGACACCAATGATTTATAAATAGCGCGGACAATTTTGGACTGGTCAAATTCTACTAATTCACCAGAGCGTTTAATAAGTTTGGTAATAGTTGAAGACATACTACTTCTTTTCTTTGATTAATTTATTTAACTCCTTACGAAATTCCTGAGCATCTTTGAAAGATTCATAGACTGACGCAAAACGAATGTAAGCAACCGGGTCAAGTTTCTTTAGGTTTTTCATTATAATCTGTCCAATCTGAAGTGAGGTAATTTCTGTAGTTTTAAGACGTTGTAAATCACGCTCGACAGAATGAATTACTTTCTTAAACTGATCTTCAGTAATGGCTCGCTTTTCACAAGCCTTCTTCATGCTGTTTGTCATCTTCTCGCGGCTATAGGTTTCTCGGCGCCCATCTCTTTTAACAATAACCAGGTCTAAAAGTTCTATCTCTTCATAAGTAGAGAAACGAAAACTACATTTTAAACACTCGCGACGACGCCTAATAGACAACCCATCAGGAGCCACACGGGAATCTACAACCTTAGTATCAAGATAATAGCAGATAGGACACTTCATAAAATCCTATATTTAGTGGACCCTTATTGGGACCAGCCACTAAATGTTGTGTTACATCATTATTTTAGCAAAGTTAGCAGCCCGGGTCAATTTAGCTAATATTGATAGAAATATATAGACTGAAGAGAGTTATGCACAGAAAAATAAAAAGACCCTAAGCAGACAAAAAAGACAGGTCAAGACCTGTCTTTTCGTAAATACTAAATTATTTTTACTCTTATCCCATCTTCTTCCGAATAAAGGCAGGGACACTCAAGTCATCCTCTTCATCAATCTTAGGTTTTTCCGCTTTCTTTTCTAAAGCTGGTTTAGCGGGAATATTCTTAAAGACTGAGAACTTGGCTTTATTCTTATCTGCCTGACTAACCGGAGCTGGCTCCTTTTCTTCCTGAGCAATAAAAGAATTTGGAGTATAAGATTTATTTTCACGTTCATGGCTAGAAGCCTGACCATCAAAACCAGTAGCTACTACAGTTATCTTAATCTGGTCTTTCATCTTTTCGTCAACAACGGCCCCAAAAATTATCTTAGCATCCTCGTCAGCTGCTGAGGTAATTACCTTGGCTGCTTCTGAGACCTCATTCATGCTCAAATCTGGACCGCCAGTAATTGTGAAAACTATACCACGAGCACCATCTATAGACATGTCTAATAAACTAGAGTTAATCGCGTCCTTAGCGGCTTCAACAGCTTTATTCTCGCCACTGGCTTGACCAATTCCCATCAAAGCTGAGCCGGCATTAGACATAACCGCTTTGACATCAGCAAAGTCAGCGTTAATAATGCCAGGCACAGTGATTATCTCAGCAATGCCCTGCACTCCTTGACGCAGGACATCATCAGCAATTTTAAAAGCATCTAAAAGAGAAGTACGTTTATCAATTACCTGTAATAATTTGTCATTAGAAATAGTAATAATGGTATCAACCTTATCAGCTAATTCACTATAGGCGCGATCAGCAATATTTTTTCTCTGGCCACCTTCAAACATAAACGGCTTAGTAACAACCGCTACAGTTAAAGCGCCTAAATCTTTAGCAATCTGGGCAACAATCGGTGAAGCTCCGGAACCGGTTCCTCCCCCTAAACCACAAGTTACAAAAACCATATCACAGTCTTTGAGAACCTCTCGTATCTCATTTTGAGTTTCTTCCGCAGCATTCTTTCCTAGTTCTGGATTCATTCCTGCGCCCAATCCCCTAGTAACAGCTTTGCCAATATGAATTTTCTCAGTTGCCTTATTATAGTGAAGGGCTTGAACATCAGTATTAATCGCCACAAAACCAACGCCTTTAATGCCGCTGGCCACCATACGATTAATTGCGCTACCACCTCCGCCGCCCACGCCAACTACTTTAATCTTAGCGAAGGTTTCAATTTCTGGTTTTACTTCCGCCATATATTCAATTACTAATTATAATTTGATTACTATTTTGGGAATTATAGGGTATTTTATAAAATACGGCAATCACTGATATTTAATTAATTCAACTTATTTAGGCATTAACTTGCCCCATAAACCCTTGGTTTTAGCTAAAATGCCGCCTAAACTCTTCTTTAAATTGTTATCCGAACCAGAAGATTCTTCTGTATGACTGCCCCAAATAACTAATCCTAAAGCAGTTAAAAACTCAGGATTTCTAACCTTATCAATTATTACATTAATATTTTTAGCAACGCCCAGAGCAGCTGGTAATCGCAATTTCTTCTTAGCGGCCTCAACCAAGCCCTCTAGCTCAGCTCCGCCACCAACAAAGATAACCCCAGCCGGCAACAAACCAGAACGTTCAATTCGTTTAAACTCCTGATCCACTTTTTCAAATATTTCCTCTACTCGAGCATTAATAATTTCAGCTAAATATTTGCGAGAAATAGTATCGATATCATCATTAACCTCCTCTTCTTTTACTAAGTGACTAACATCAACCTCATCATTTTTAGCTACCTCATCAGCCGCGGCTGTGCCATACTCACGCTTAATGCGTTCAGCTAAATTAATTGGGCAACGCAGACCAATGGCTACATCAGCTGTAATATGCTCAGAACCAATAGGCAAAATGGCCGTATGAATAAGGTTGCGTTCTTCATAGACAGCCAGTGAGGTGGTGGCTGAACCTAAATTTATCAAAGCCACGCCAAGATCTTTTTGTTTAATACTTAAAACTGCTTCAGAGGCGGCCAAAGGAGCAATGACCAAATCTTCAATTTCTAGTCCAGTGCGATAAATAGCCTTAGTCAAATTCTTAATCTGGGTGTTCATGCCCTGAACAATCAAAGTCTCAACTTCAAGCCGTATACCATTCATGCCAATCGGATCTTTTACATCTCCTTGATTGTCAACCCCAAAACTAATAGGAATAACATGCAGTATTTCATAATTGACTGGAACCGCCAAAGCGCGAGCAGCTTCAATAGCACGATTAACATCGTTATCCGTAATTTCTCCATCACTTCTGCCCACCGCTACTACTCCCTTTGACCGTTCGCACTTTATGTAAGGATCATTAATGCTCACCCAAACTCGAGAAATGGGAACGCCAACCAGCCTTTCTGCTTTTTCTAAAACAGCCGAAATCGAGGAAGTAGTTTCCTCAATACTATTAACCAAGCCGCGGCTGACCCCGGCCGTAGGGCCAGAAACCGCACCAATAATCTGTAGTTCCTCACCGGCTGGACCACTTATCTTTTGGCCTATGACCAAACGAATAGAAGTTGAGCCGATGTCTAGTCCAGCGATTACATTCTCTTTCATAATATAAAAAATTAGACCTTATGGTATTGCGTAGGCAATCGGTTACTCCTATATTATACAAAATTTAAAAAATTTTAACAAACTCTCCAGTAACTAAAAATAACTAAAATAGCAGCCCCTGATACCAATAGATGATCTTATCCCCGAAAAACAGAGCAATAGCCCCTCCTACGGCTAAAAATGGGCCCAGGGCAATAGCTGATTTCCAGCCTTTGCGTCGAAAAGCCATTAAACTTAAACCAACTATTGCTCCTAATCCATAGGCCACTAATACAATTAAAAATAAACTGGGCCAATGTGGAAAAGCTAAACCTAAAAACACCCCTAACCAGATATCGCCTTCGCCCACTCCCTGTCGACGAGTTAAAATATATTGAATCAGAAAAAATCCTCCTCCAGCTACACCATAAATAAGTAGGCTAAGCCAAGAAATACCCAAATAAAAATTCAAAATAAATATTAGCCCACCCATTAATCCCACAAAAAATGTAGGGACCAGTTGCCAACGAGCGTCATAGACAAAAACCACAATTAAGAAAATAACCACCAGCAAGTCTCTTAGTAGCGACCAAACCGCCTCAGTGGGCATCAATATTACATTCGCTCCGTGTAATTGCCATAAACCCCAAAAAAACATGGCTGTTATTATTTCTACCAGCGGATACTGCCAATAAATTTTTGCTTGGCAGTGACGACACCGTCCCCTTAGTCTTAAAAAGCTCACCACCGGAATATTATCAAACCAAGCAATTAAGTGTCGGCAGGCCGGACAATAAGAACGGCCTAAAATACTCTCCTGCTTATATAGGCGCCAGATAAGACAATTTAAAAAACTACCAATAATAAGACCGAATCCAGCTGCGACACTAGACAAATAAATATCCATATTATTTTAAACTAGCGATGACATAAATATTATTAAAATTCCAACGACGACCGCTGAGATAAAAAATTACTCGCGCTAACTGATACCATGTTTCCTTTATTGTAGACATTAGTAAGCCCTGGTGTCCACTCACCAAAGAAATAGGTGGGAGTTGAATAAACTGAATATTACTAAACCCTGCTGTTTTTAAAAGACGAGAAATAGAATAAGGAGAGTAATTTTGTAAATGATCCTTTGCCTCTAAAATATGGCTATCATTTTTAAACAGCAACCTCTTTAAATATGCTTTAGGCAACTGAACTTTAATGTTTGGCGTAGCTATAAATAAACGGCCACTGGGGCTCAGTAGGCGCTTAATACTAGCCAACATGGGGTGAGGATCCAAAATGTGTTCTATCACATCCCACACGGTTATCCAATCATAGACCGCTAAAGGCAAACTAGTATCTTCAATTTTCCCTAAAAATATATCAGACAAGCCCAGCTGTTCTCGGGCAAAATATACGGCTGGGGCACAAATTTCCACCCCCACAGTGTTCCAAGATGATGTTCTTTGGTCATCTTTTATGCTCTTTAAAAAATAACCTAAACCGCAACCAACATCTAAAAGGCGGCCAGATGATTTGAGTAAATAACTATTTCTAAAATGCCTAAACATCCGCTCATGCCCCTTATTCCACCAACTATGGTCTTGTTGAGCTATGTCGCTAAGAAAATAAGTATTATAATCATTACTTCCTAAAAAAGAAGAATAAACATGACCACAATTAAAACAGGATAGAATATCTATTTCCTCTTCTTTAAATACAACCTTATTAGAAGACGAACCGCATATTACACAACTCATATTTATTCTAAATATTCAGGTTTTAATCTAAGTAATTGAGCTTCATCTGGAGCTAATTCTAGGGCGGCTTGAAAATAACTCTTTGCTTTATCCAAATCTCCGTTCTCTTTATATAGCGAAGCTAAAGCCAAAGACCAAATATAATCTTTTGGATTACGGGATAAACCATGCTGACTATATTCTATTGCTTTGTTAATATCACCTCGTAAATAATAGGTATCGCCGATCTTTTTAAGCAAACTATAATCACTAGGATTACTTAAATAGGCTGCCCCATAATCATGAGAGGAAGCTTCGTAATTACCCAGACCCTGATTAGCTTCACCTCGACGACGATAAGCTAGATACCGATGGTGAGCAACATTTTGATAATGCTCAATATTTAAACGTTTATCTTCTAAATTAGGCAAATTATCTAAAACCTTATCGAAACTAGAAATTGCCCCTGACAAGTCGTCAGTTGTTAGACCTAATACGCCTTGCTCATAATAAGTCCCCGGCCAAGCTGGGGTGATTTCTGTCAGTTTATCTAAGTATCCTTGAGCTTCTTTATAATTTCCTAACAAACGACTAATTCTAGCCTGAGATAAAATATTTTGATGATTGCGAAGAGACATGGATTGTCTTACCTTCTCTAATTTATTTCGCAGAATATAACGGGTAGACAAATCTTCTAACAAAGGATAATCATCACTTAAGGCGGCTACCCAAATAGTGTCATATGACTCTTGAAACACGGGATTAACTTGTTGTTCGTCTAAATACTCATCTAAAACAACAGCCGTGAAATAATTCTTCTCGGCCAAAGCAGTATATATCTTTTGAAAATAATGATCAGCTGATAAATTTCGTATCTGACGACTAAGACCGGTTAAAGATAAAAATAATACCAATATTATTATAAACATTCTCCCCACCCAAAAATATTTTGATTGCTCAGAAAATTCATTTTTCTGAGAGTAGCCTGAGTTCATGGCAACTAATAAGGCTAAAAATAACCAAAAATACACCTCTCCGGATACTATAGTAAAGCTAACCAATAAAGAAGCAAGATAAGCGAACACTCCAATCGCTAGATAATTTGCTATAACTGCCTCCTTCCCAGACATAATATTTTTGCGCCACAGCCAAAAGAAAAAACCAACTAATAGGCTAAATAGGCCCAACTCTACCACGCCCCCAGTTAACAAGTGATCTAAAAACAAATTATGAGCTCTATCTGCTGTCTGACCCACCTCGCCATAAACACCCCAATCACGAGAATAGTATTTAATAAAAATATTTTCTTCATTTTCTAGACCATAGCCCAACCAAGGATGTTCTTGCCAAGCCTCAACAGCAGCTTGATAAATATTAACGCGGGCACCCAGCGAACCATAGGAAATATCTTTCATTTCCCTAATCCTTCCCCCTGATATAAAATCAAAAATCAAGACAGTCCCTATAAAAAACAAAAGAATCACGCTGGCTAAAAATATTTTTTTAAATTTAGACCAAGGAGATTTAATAAATAAAAATATAATCACTACCAGACCGGCCACTAATAAACCTATCAACCCCCCGCGACTACCCGTCATAAAAAAACAACTCAGCTGCATAACAAAAGCTAACAACCAGGCACAACGTGGCAAGAAGCCTCGACTAGACTGAAATAGATAAAAACTTATAGGACCAACTAAAAGTAGCCAAGAAGCAAGGAAGTTGGGTTGTCCTAGGCTAGAGAAGGTTCGTAGAGTTAAATGAGGGGGAACTGGCCAAGTTAAAAAATCTATTCCCAAAAACTGCAAAATACCATAAATAGAAACAACCGTAGCCGATAGGGCCGCAACTGTTATCGCCCGCTTGATTTTGCGGCCCTGATAATCATTAATAAAATGGGAACCCAACAGAATGAACCAAAGAAAATAATATAAGTAACTGGACAAACCCTGTTGACGCTCAATGGTACCAAAAAAACTCCGAACCGGATCTGAAGAAAAAAACAAGAGACTGGCTAATCCGATAATAAAAATAGTCGGGACCAACCAATACCGACGAAAAAATTTCCCCGCCGACACAGCTAAATCCGGCGGCCAAATAATAACTCGGACTACAGTAAAAAATAAAATCAACCAAATAAACGAACGAAATAAAATCGTTTTATTTAATTCAAAAACATTGTAAGTCGGAAAAAAGTAAGAAAACCACAAAGGAACTAAAAAAATTACTCCCAAAATTAGAGTCTCTATTAAAACATCTATTATCTCTCGACCAGAGCTTTGACTAAATCTAAACTTAGTATCCATATCTTAGATTATAACAGATAAAAAGCCGAGGAGTAATGCTCCCCGGCTTTTATAAAAAGATAATGGCTACCCTTAGCTAGCGCGACGCCGACTGAAGTTATCCCAAATAACTAACAAGGGGCTGGCAGTAAAAATGGAAGTGTAAGTTCCCACGATAACTCCAATTATCATAGCCAAAGTGAAATCACGAATACTTTCTCCTCCAAATAAAAAGATGGCAATAAGAGCCAGTAAAACGGTAAATGAGGTGTTTATCGAACGACTTAAGGTCTGGTTTAAACTAAGATTTACGGTATCAGAGAAATTTTCCCGGCTTTTCGGTAGGTTTTCTCTAATACGATCGAAAACAATAATAGTATCATTAACACAATAGCCTAAAATAGTTAGCAAAGCAGCAATAAACGGAGTATTAATTTCTACCCCATAGAAATGACCCAGAGCCGCAAAAGCACCAAGCGTAAAGATTATATTATAGGCTAAGGCGACAATAGCAATTAGGCCATACTTCCAAGAGGAAACTGGCTTAGATACTTTGCGGAAAGTAGCGCTAATGTAAAGAATAATCATTATTAATGCCAAGAACACAGCATTAAAGGACTTCTGTTTCAATTCTTGACCAATGGAAGGACCTACTGACTCAAATTGTAATTCTTTAAATTCAACGCCTTCTCGGCCCTCAGCTATCTTCTTTAAACTTCCCACTGCTGCTTGATGAGCTTCCTCACTATTTTCCTGAAAACGAATAAGAACAGAACTATCAGTCGGCTGTATAATTAGTCCAGATAAGTTAGAATCTTTTAGGGCGTCTTGGACTTCCGTTAGGCTAGGCTGATAACTACTATATTTAACTTCTAGCAAGCTACCTCCGGTAAAATCTAAACCAAAACGTAAACCCCAAGAAAATAGAGCGATAAGGGCAACGCCTAAAGCAACTGCGGCTGGGGCTAAGAACCAAGGACTGTGTTTAATTATCCGGTAATTCATATTTTTATTATTAACTATTGTTTTCCTCTGACACCCGTCGACTAACGCCGAGCAACCAAGTATGTTTATCGGCCCAAGGGCCCAAAATTAGCATCAATAGAATGTGTGTGACAACCATCGAGCTAAAGATGGATATCACGACTCCAATAAACAAAGTGGTGCCAAATCCTTGAATAGCTGACGTTCCAAAAAACATTAGAATTAAACAAGTAAAAATAGTAGAGATGTGTCCATCACGAATAGAAGGCCAAGCTCGACGCAAGCCTTCATCAAAAGCAGTCTTAACTGGTTTACCAGCCCTAATCTCTTCCCAGCTCCTGGCAAAAATCAAGATATGAGCATCAACTGCCATACCAATAGACAAAATAAATCCAGCAATACCAGCCAAAGACAGAGTTATGGGTTGAAGAGAATAAAAGAATAAAAGCATGCCTAGAGCGCTAAACAGGAGGACTAAAAGTCCAGTCAAAATTTTGGCTTCATGAAACATGTAAAAAATTAATCCTACTATCGCCGCTACCAAAACAATAGCTGTCCAAACTGGCAAGGCTTTAAAAATAGCCAATATCGTTACCCCATAAAGAGCAAGCGACAAAACGGCTAGTAAGCCCGGCAGACGATAATAAGCGATCATAAATAGCGACACCAACAGAAGACCAACTAACCCAGCTAATAGACTGCTCTGAACTGATTGGTTACCTAAACTAGCCTCCACTGTCTTTTGAGAAATCAGAGTAACTGGCACAGGTAGAGCGCCTGAGTTAAGGCGAGTAACTAAAAGCTTAGCTTCTTCGATATTAAAATGACCAGAAATTGAAGCCTGTCCGCCAGTAATTTTTTCATTTACCGTTGGCACACTAATAGGATATCCATCTAAAAAGATGGCTACTGGTTGACCAATGTTACGAGCCGTTATCTCTTCAAACAACTTAGAGCCATCAGCATCAAACTCCAATGAAACTTCCGGACTACCATCATTAGGATTAAACTGGACAGAAGCCCGCTTTAGGTATTTACCAGTTAATTCAGTGTTTTTCCAGCCAGCATTAAGGTCAAGAGCCACAACCGGGGTTCCGTCTTCAGAGGTTGTAGCATTATAGGTAGGAACCTCAGAAGCGGCTTGATCGTGCTCTTTAAATTCCAAGATAGGAGTTTCACCAATTTGTTTTATTGCTTCTTCAACGTCTTTGACGCCAGCTAATTCAACAATAACTCGATATTCTCCACTCAAGCTTTTATTAACCTGAACAACTGGTTCGCTAAGACCAAAGGCATTAACCCGACGCTCAATAACATCGCGAACTGACTCCAGAGCCTTATCTCTGTCTCCCTCAGCGATATTAGCAACCTCAGCCCGATAGACTAAATGGGCTCCACCTTGAAGATCAAGACCGAGATTAAAAGGAAGCTCAGGAATAGATGGCAGGACTATTATGTTATTAGTGCGCTGAGCCAAGACATTTGCCAGACCGTTATAATATTGACCACCGGCTGATAAAACTACTAAGGCAGTAAACACTAAAACCACCAAAAATAGCCACCAAACACGGGCTCGGGTCGATAAACGGGAAAAACTACGGAAGAATGACATATTTATTACTTTTGTTTTCGCTAAATTTGCGAAACTTTAGTTATCTTAGAATAGCTAAAGATAAAAATCAAGGGGCTAGGCTTCCTTGTCGTTTCTAAGGAAATAGGCTATAATCTTAAGCTGAACTCCCCTAAAGTGGGATTAGAGTCTTAATTATAAAACTAAAAACTATGCCGCTAATACCAACCGTTATTGAAAAAGAAGGACAAATAGAACGGGCTTATGATATATACTCCCGTTTACTTCGGGATCGAATTATATTTTTAGGCGAACCAATTGATGACCATGTCGCTAATATTGTTATTGCCCAGTTTCTCTTTTTAGATGCTGAAAATAAAGACCAGGACATTAAATTTTACATAAATTCTCCAGGAGGATCAGTATCAGCCGGCTTGGCAATTTATGACACCATGCAATATATAAAATCTGATGTCTCTACTATTTGTGTTGGCTTGGCTGCTTCCATGGCTTCTGTGTTATTGGCGGCTGGCAAGTCGGGTAAAAGGTTTGCTTTGCCAAATAGCGAGGTGATGATTCACCAGGTAATGGGAGGGGCGGAAGGACAAGCTTCAGACATAAAAATAAGAGCCGAACACATATTAAAAATCAAAGATAAAATGAACAAGATTCTAGCTGTTCATACCGGACAAAAAGTAGCTACCGTTGAAAAAGACAGTGATCGCGATCATTTTATGACAGCTGACGAAGCGGTTAAATATGGACTAGTAGATAAGATTATCGGCCGCCATCCTGGATTAACGAAGTAATAGAGACTCGATTATCCTATCCCAAATAAAGGGATAGGATTTTTGATTGTTCGAAGAAATATAAGAAACGATTAGAATTCGACCATGAGCCTCGTCAGTTAAATAAAAATTTAAACCGTCTGTGCCCATTATTCCTTCCCAAGCATTACCGCTTTTAATCATGTCATAGCTGACCTCGGCATTGGGAAAATTTTCGGTATACCAACTCATAATAGATAGACGATTAATATTCTCTTGCGCGACTATCTGAATTAGAGAATCATCGGGGGCACTCAAAATTACCGCGCTACTCTCTCCTAAAATCTGTTTGGGCCAGCCAGTTGGATAGCTCACTTCATAACCGAAGACCGTATTTTTATATTGCTCAAAAGCACCAATTAAACGGCCCTCTCCTAGGGGATTATACTCACCACTAATTTCTATTTCATCAGTATAACCGTCATCATCAGTATCGCTAAGTAAAGGGTTTGTGCCAAAAACTGCTTCCTCAGGATCACTTAAACCATCACCATCACTATCAGGGGCTGGGGTTATAATAACAGCTGGCGTTTCATCAACAGTAGTTATAGTTGTTTCTGGTTCAGAAATAATTGACTCAACTTCCGTTACCGGATTAACTGTTAAATCGGTTGTAGAAGCGGGGGAAACAGAATCATCTTCAATTATTTCCGACTCTACTAAATCTGTCTTCTCCTGATTATTTGGTGATACATTGGTTACCGATACAACCGGTGACACCATGGGTTTTATCATATACTGATAACCAAAATAAAAAATCAGACCAATAAAAACCAAACCACTGGCCATGATTGTTAGCCCAGCTATTTGAAAATTCTTTGGTTCAATTTTTTGAGTCGAAGATGAAGATTGAAAACTAGTAGAAAAGGAATCGGCCGCAGCTGGACCGCCGAATCGAGTAGGGCTGGGCATATTGTGGATAATCAAATCATTATGAACTGCTTCAGAAACGAGATTTGATTCCTCTTTTTTCTTTTTTCTAAACATAACTATATTCTTCGTTCAATAGTATTTTACCAAAAGAGTATCAGGCCAACTAATACTAATAACCCAAAAATTAAAAATGCTAAAAGTAGCCATTTTTGAAAATGGCTACTACCGGTCTGCGGCATAGTATGGAGACCTAACGACAGAGGCGGGCGCTTCGGCCCGCCCTTTAAGCGCTGATTATTACTACTGTTAAGCATAATTATTATTCACCCAATTTACCCGTCCCTAAAGGATTATAGCCATTACGGACTTCATCACCATCCGTATAGGTATCACCATCTGTATCGGCTAACAAGGGATCGGTTCCATAAATTTTAACTTCCTCATAATCACTCAAGCCATCAATATCGGTGTCTACAATATTAATATTAGTACCGAGCATAGCCTCTTCTGTATCAGATAGACCATCTTGATCAGTGTCAACTGGTCCGGTCGGAACCACTGGATTAACTTCCCCGATTGGATCGGTGGTGGTAGCCTCAACTTCTGGAGTATTGACGCCAGGAATAAGAGGAATAATTTCTTCCGAGCTGGTAGCCGCTAAACCACTATCGCTCTCTTCCGAAATCGGCTCAACCTCGACCGGAGTATTAGTCTGGTCTGAAGGCTGAGAATCTAAAAAATTATTTGGCAAGTCTGTCTCTGGAACGGGCTGCATGAATTTACTATAAACCAAATATCCTCCCAAAATTAAAATAACAACAATAATAGCAACAACTGCTATCTTAAACCAAGGTCCACTATTTTTTTCAACCGGCTCATCTTCTCCTGCCCCAGACGTCAGACCTACATGTCTGGCTTCTATGCCGTTAGATGAAGGCATTTGGCCAGTCTGAGCGCTTTGCTCGGTTTCAGCAAAAATATCGTCTACGGCTGGACGTGCTTGATTATCAGCTTGGTTTAAATCGTTAAACATATTCCTTGGTTATTATAATAATATTTGAATATAACTATATTATACCTCATAGTAAACAATCAGCCAATACATAACCGATTAATTTACTTGGAGTTAGGACTAAGGGGAGGCAACTTAGACGGGTCAGGCACTATATCTTCTTCACTCCGAATAAGCTTATAGACACTAACTCGCCCCTGATCATCACGACTGATAACCTGCACCTGGCTATCTGATGAAAGTTCAAAATCTGCTTTTTCCTGAACAGTCATAAACTCGGTATAATTTAAACTTCCCCTTGTCTGTGAACTAGGATCAACCTTATTATTCTTGCTAAAAATTAACCATAAAACTAAGAATATTATAATTATAGTACCCAGAGCTAATATCATCACTTTTATTTTTTTATTATTCATATTACCAAGTCTTATGAACATAACACTGATTAGTCCATCCACCAGCATAATAGCGACATTTATTAGGATTCTTAGCTTCATTACAGCCCGATAAAGAACAAAATATGGCTTGTCGGTGAACAGCTATTGATCCTCTAAACCACTGAGCGCTAGGTCCAGCCCTATCTTCAGTACAAATAACGTTATTGTTGCTATCAACATTCATTTTTACCATACAAGTTGTGCCAACAGTTAAATAGGAGTCTTCTGCTTCAGGCACTTTATACCAATAGCAACCAGCTGGCACGGTAGATGATCCTGCGTCACACACATAAGGCACACAAGAAGATGTATCGTACCCAGTGCAATCTGAATTACAAGTAGCGTTACCAATCCAACTACCGCTAGGCCAGCCCAAAACGGTATAACAAGTCTTTACTTGACCCATATAATCACAAGCATCTCCATTGTTAGTGTTAGTACATTGCCCGGGGTTGCCGGCATTGCACAATCCGGGATCGGAACCATAGACTGGACTATTGCTCTCTCCTTCACATTTATTGACACAGTAAGCAACGCGAGGATCGATGCTCTGGCAAGAACCAAATACCGTACCACTACAAGAACGAGTGGGGGAAACGCGACAAGTGCCAGTACTACAAGAACTACAAGGAGCTGAGCAGTTAAAATCACAATTATTTATACAATCATTATTACATTCAGGCTGGTCGGGATAAGGAAGGTCGGCACATCCTGATTGACAATTACTAAGACAGTCCCCATAACACCCGGGGTCCAGACAGGTATTACCCGACTCCGTACAAGTATCGCCATACCAGGTTACTCCTGTGCAAGACTCCATATATCCAGAATTAGCCGAATGAGTACAGGTTGCGCTAGCCGTACCGGGATTAGAACAAATATCAATGGTGCAAGGAGTTAAATCATCGCAATCATCATTACTGGCGCAAGCAGCATTAACACAACTACCAGCTGGCGAACAAACTTTATTATTAGTGCAAACTCCACAAGATCCGCCGCAACCATCATTGCCACAAGCCCGATTAGTGCAATCAGGAATACAATTACCATTTAAAGCATCATCGCAATCCACAGAACAAGTTGTCTTGCTCTCATAGGCAACTTGACAATAACCGTCACCACAGTAACCACCTCCCGCTGAAGGAGACAAGAAGACACATTGATCATTTGTTAATATTGGATATGGTTTAGGTGAGGAAGATGTGGTTCCACAACCGTATTGTTTATCTGGGCTACTTTGTGCTGGAGTGCTTACCACATGATCTGTGCCGTCACAATCTTCATAGCCATCGTTATATAAACCACCCCGACCCTCGGTATTCGGATATTGTCTAGTCCCATCGCCACAATAATTATTGACACTAATTGTAAAGGCTTTTGTGCTGGAAGCACCATATTCATTTTTTGCCTTAACGGTAACATTGTTACCGGCGCTAAGCGTGGTTGGAGAACCAACCAAATACACGCCTGATGGTTGTGGGCTAAGAGAAAATCCAGCCGGATATCCGCTAGTACCATAATAATCAATGGTATGATTTCCCTGCTGGCTTCCCCCTAAAAGACAGCTGTAATATTTGCCTAAACGAGCTGAACTAGCACAAGAAAAATTAAGAGTAGGAGCGACGGATTTCACCGTAACAGAAAATTGTTTCTGAGCAGTTTTACCAAAGCTATCAGTCAAGCTAATTTTATAACGAAACACTATATCTTTAAAAAACTGATAACTAGTTGGTATGGTGCCACGATATTCTACCTGATATTTTCCTCCGGTTAAACTAATAGACTTATTTAAACCGCTTAGAACTGAGAAAAGGTTATAGGGACCAGACACTAAGGTTATGACCGGCGTATTAACCGTAGGATTAGAAAATCCATTACCAGAAAAACTAAAACGATAACTAAAATTGTTAACCGTGTCTGGCTCATATTCAGCATCAGATGCTTCTAATATTATTGGATCAGAAGCGATAGTAATTGGAGTAGAAGTGGTTAAAACTCCACCTAATCCATCGGAAACCCGCAAAGTTAAATTATATGTGCCAGGTTGGCCGGCTTTCTCTGCATATACTTTTTTCTGATAAGGATTACTGGTGTCTAACAGGCGCGGTGCTTGATTATTTTGTCCGGCACTTATCCAACCATCCCAGCCATAACTTGAATGCCCGCTTTGACTTGCCCAAGACCAACTTAATATATCACTCTCAGCATCAGTTACCCGAATATATCCATTAAATTCTTTATTAGGCTCGCCAATCATTAGCTGATCTAACAAACGGGGGGCAGTATTTGCACTTAATCCACCAGCACCAATACCGGTTGCCACTAGACAAGCTGAACCAGCGGGGTCATTGGGAGAAAAACGAAAGCCAAGGCTACGACTCTCCATAGTGGCACATAAATTATAGCTGGCACCGCTAAGATCAGTAGAATATATAAAAGCATAACTACCGGCCGGTAAAGCCAAAGTAGAACCACTAGGCTCATTTATAAATTTGCGATCTGTGGCATTCCAACAAGTCGCTGGATCATAACCAGACGATATTCCTGACCCACCGTAAGGAACGCATGGCCCCAAACGATTAACTGGATCACGAAAATTTGGAGAAACTGCTAAATTACTAAGCAACTCTTGCGGCCAACTGGGCCAAACTGAAACGCTATGACCGGGCAAATAAGTTCCTGCCACTAAGGTCGGATAACGACTATTGACTCGTCGGAAAGAGGCTAGAGCCTCGCTAAGTTCTTCCAAGCGCCCAACCCGTTTTATGTCTCTAGTAATTCTAGCCTTAAGACTATCGCAGAAAAAACTAGTTGGGCAATCGGTATCGACTAAACAATTCTTGGCGGTTTTGAGCAGACAAGAACCGGCCGTAGGCCCGCTAGTAGAACAAGTCTGATTGTCGCCACAATCTGTGTCGTTCTGACAACTCAGCGAAGAAAATGAACAGGTTGGCACGCCGCTTTCTGTCAAGTTACTATTAAATTTCCAACGAGAAATAAGTTGGCCTAAAATATCCACAGTCGGAGCAACCGAGTCTTGATTATAAGAAATTAAATAAATGTTAGTATAAATATTCTTGGTTGTAGGATCAACATTGGCCGCGTTAACATAAACTGTTCGTCCATCGCGGATAGCCTCATAACCATCAACCATTAAAGTTTGAGGGGAGCCGACAAATCCCTGACTCTCATACCAACGAACTATACTATAATGATTAGGATTAGGAACAACCCGCACGGCAATAGCGTCCGGATGATCCGGTGTTCCGCTGCTAGAATATTGGGCTTTAGCCTCACTTGTTGAGCCAACCAACACAACAGCTAGCGCCAGTGTTAACAACCAAAATTTTTGATTTAACCAAGTCATATAATTTTAGTCTACAGTTTGATGAAGCAATATATTGTTATTACCTGATCCGCCACAGACCATAGCAGTTCCTATGCCTGTACAGCTTAATTCTGCTTGCTTACCGCTTTCATTATTAGAACCATCTAAGGCGGACAGAGTAAAATAATTTATGTCACTATCAAACCGATTAAGGGGTAAGCTGAGACTAGTGCTGCTGGGCTGCGAATCAAAAGACTCACCGTACTGACCAGATTTTATGCCTCGATATAAGCGATATTTTACTGTGTCATCATTATTAGCATTCCAGATAAATTTCAAAGTAGTACTAGCTACTATACTGGCACTTAATCCACTGGGTTTGGCCGGAGCGGTTTTGTCGGTTGGAGTGGCGCTCTTTTCGTCAGATAAACGGCTCTCCGCTCTATCCACAGATAAAACGCTAAGCTTAAAAACATAAGGAACATTATTGCTCAATCCGCTAATCACTGCATTACAATTATATTTTCCGCTAGATAATGTACAGACAGGGCTACCGTTAACTAAATCACCCGGTTTAATTTCTTTAAACATCATAGTCCCTCGCCCGGCCGGCAAATAATATATCTTATAAGAGGAAATTTGACTAACACTATTTTGCATCATAGCATCTGAGCGCCAAGCAATTTGCACTCGACCACCGGAAAGAACGTCGCTTGCGGATAATATTTCACCCACCGAAGGAGTAGACGAACGGAAGAAATATGACTCTTTAAGAACATCCCAAACGCAGAGACCATCTAACTGTCCATCGCCATTCTGATCAAATCCACATTTAGTAACATTGGAAACGCTACCTGAAGCACAAGGAGTATTATCAATGCTGCACACTAAATTCGTACTTAAACCACGAATCACAGCTTGATCAATAATAGCTGGCAAATCATCTAGCGTGCCGGCTGCCCCGGCATCACGACAATAATAAAATTTATAATTGTGCAAAGCGCACCCACCGCCGACCGAACCCTGACAATTATCTACCCAAGGAGACCAGGTGCCGCTAGCTGTTATTGGCGGCCAAGGATTATTACAAATAAATACATATAAATCTGCCTTACTATTAAAATCATCTCCTCCAAAATAAGCATTGCAACAGTTATTAAGACAAGTAGATCCAGAACAAGAACAATTATTAGAAAGGCAGGATGGCAAAGAGAACCGGTCCATTTTAATCTTAGCCTCAATCTTAGTTTCAGCATCAGTTACACCCGCCTTAGCGGTAACAAGTGCTCGATTAAACGGCAAGTTGCTAACAATTGGACTAATAGCAATAGAAGCAGCCGAAGGATTTGATAAACTAAACTCCCAATCCCAGAAATATCCAGTCACCGGCTGTATTATCTGCCCGTCATGGCTATAGGCTTGAGCAATAACTAGTTTATCGCGATCATAAGCGGTATCAAAAGAAGGGTTATTAAAGTTTATATCATTCTCATCTAAACTATTTTCATTGGTATTGAAAAGATAAGAGCTAGGGCTAACAGTTACTTTATCAATAGAGCATAATCCAGCCGTCGGGCCCTGATCAGATAATGTGGAAAATTTAATAATATGAGAATTTTTATAACTACGCCCGTTAAATGTTATACTATCTCCTTCTACAAAGCCGCTAGTTAAATAAGCCGCCGCAACATTATAATACCCCTGACCATTCATTCCAATCTTATTGATACTCAAAACTCCAGTTTGGCTATTTAGCTCTTCATCTCCCTTAATTACCAAATAATAATTCATTGATGGAGAAAGAACTCTCTGCGGAGAGAAAATTAATGAACTGCGCTCACCATTATTTTCTCCCGAAGCTAGACCAGGTACTGCACAATATAATTTATTAGGATCAGGTAGATCGGCTAGAGCGCTAACTGGAGACAAATCGCCACTAACTTTACCCCAAGCTGTCTTTAAAATATTACTAAACTGCTTAAACCAGGCTATTAAACGGTTGTCATGTCGGGCAAAAATATCTTGAACAGTCTGAGCTTCCACAACAAAGGTACCACTTGGGCAAACCCCGTTTCCGTATTCCCTTTCTTCAAACAGCAAAACATTGTCAGATAAGGTACTAAAATCCATGCGCTGGTTAAAATCAACTCGAACAACCGCATTGCGACAAACTTGTTCATCTAAATGTTCGGGTAAGCTACCCAAAACTTCTGGTCGAGCTTCACAACAAGCGCCAGAGCCACATCCCACTGTTTCCTTGGCCCCACATTGTTCATCTCGGGTGCAGCCGCAATACAAACCACGGCTAGAACCCGTGCAAGAACCCTGGTCAGCTATACAATCAAGCTCAGGATTTAAAGGATTAACTGTGCCCGGTTGGCAACAACAAGTTCCGCAAGCAGGCGGAGTCGATCCTGGCAAACCAGACTCTAATAAACAGGCTGCCCCAGGAAAATTACAAACATTAGAAACGCAAGTAGAGGTAGCATATCCGGCACAAGACAGACCGGGGCCGCTAGGAGGATTGGCACAATAGTATTCGCAGGAGCTAATATCAGAGTAGGCACCGTTGCGTACTGGCTCACCACTAGCACAAGCTAAACCGCTAGTAAGATAGGGATTAACAACTGAGTCACAATCATAATATGAACAATAACCAAGATCTGAGCCAGTAGAAATTTGCTGACCAGAACGACAAATAGATGTCTTAGCGTCAAAGCAGCAGGCGGATTCCGCCTGACAATCCGCAAATCCAGATAACTGTTGACAAGGATCGTCCGGATTGCAGTGTGGCCCAACACAAGGATCAGTTGTGGTAGAGCTCGTAGCAAAACCAGTGCTAAAACGCCACTCAAATACTGAGCTAGGAATTTCAATAAAACACTCTGCTAACGTCTGGCTACAGCGTCCGGCTTTATAAGTATTACTTAGACAACAAATTTGTGTGCCACAATCAGCATCTACTAAACACTCGCCCACCGAGAAATTTAATTCATTACCCCAATCGCTATTATTAATGACTCTAACTGGCCCAGTAATTGCTCCGGCCGGAACATTGGTCTCTATCATGTCCGCTCTTCCATCTTTTACAATAGTGCCGGTAGCTGTCTTATCAAAATTAAATTTAATTAACCCCTCCGCTCCTATTGCTCCGAAATATTCACCCCACAAACTCACAGGGGTGGCCGCCGGTCCGCGATCTGGTTCAATTTTACAAAGACTAGAGCGTAAGGGTTGAGAGCTATCAACAGCAAAAGCCCCTGGATTAAGACGACTAGTATCTAAAGTGGAAGTTCCAATAGATATTTTTATTGCTTGATAACTATCAGCCAATCCTGTTGGCACTTTTACTATAATTTGGTTATCCCGCCAAACTGAGTTCAGACACATATCAGGAAAATCATATGCTGCTTCAGTTTCTCCAAAATATACCTGAGAAGATCCGCGAGCCCCACCAAATCCCCGCCCCCGAATAGTTACATACTGTCCGCTGGGGCCACTAGTAGGATAGAAAGAAGAAATAAAAGGACCGTCACCCTCTTCTGCTTCTTTAGTAAAACGAAGAAAATTACTTCTTACCATGCCATTAACTGCAGCTTTTTCTACAAAACTACCAGAAATACCTGGATTAATATTAGGAGTAAGGGCGGTACCAGCCAATCCGGCCGCCTGGCTAAACTCCGATTCTAAAGCTCGAATACTATTTTGATAATTTCCAAAATAGGCCTGTCCGGAAAATAAATTTATACCCTGATAACCAACTTCCGAACTCAAAATTCCCTGATTGGGGTCAAGGTGACAAAGGCCGGGACGATTTAAATTGCTAGGCAAAAAATCAGGAATTGCCGGTCCCATTTCATCATTAGTGCTATCAGATAAATTATCACTATTTGTAACCTTAATCGCACCCATAGATACTCCTTCTGGTACAGCGATAACTATTTGATCATCTCGCCAAGTATCTATGCAAGCTTCGTTTAAAACAGAGGGCATCACGCCAATTTTAGACGAACCACCCTCAAACACAACCTGACTAGAAGAGGTTGCGTACTCACCAAAATTCTGTCCAAATATGGTAATAAAATTATCAGCTGCTCCACTCGGGGTGCCAACATTACAAACAGTTAAACAATCACCATCAGAAGTGCAAGCCTGATCCCTGTCTTCTTCACAAAAACCACCAACCGGGCTAACTGCGGTAATAACCGGGGGGCCATCACAGATACAACCTTTAAGAGGATTACAGGTTAAATACTGAGCGCAACGATTATTATCCGCCTCACAAGTTGGTGTGTCTAAATCAATATCACAAGAATCTCCTTGACCACCTTTCGGCAAACAGTTGCAACTAGTAGCGTCGCAATAATCAGAAGATGAACAAATCTGAGCCGTTGCTTGGCAACCGGGCTGTCCAGTATTACCATCGCAACTAATAGGATCGCCGCCGCCGCCATTATTACAGTCTTCTCCCACACAACTACCCCAACTACCATCGCTCTGGCAGACCATAATACCGCTGCCAAAACAACCGCAAGACAAACTAGAGCCAGGGGTGCAACCGTAGTTACCTCCGCCGCCACCCTCTCCGGACAAGCTTGTAATAACAAAAGTCGCAATTGCCCAAGAGGCTAGGATTATAGCCAAACCAATAACACTATTTTTTAAAATTTTCTTAGCAGTGGAAACTTTTTCTTCTTCTCCTCCTGAACTCATCCACAAAAAACCAGCATAAGTTATAAGGCCAACCGCAATAACCCCGAGTAATCCTAATAAAATATTAATTATCCGACCAGCCAGTTCACGAGGATCCGAGCCCGTTAGGCTGCCGCCCAGCCCATTATTAACTGCGGCCGTACCAAAATCCTGAGCTCCCGCCCAGTGGGCTAATCCAATAATCCCTAGGACTATAATAAATGGTACAATTTTTTTATTGGCTTTTTTAAACACAATTTTGATATTTATCTAAAAAACTAATTTTATTGACAATTACCATCCGCTCCCAAATTACTGGTGGGAACACCAAAGCAACAAGAAGGCTGAGTTAATGAAGCCGGACAACTGGGGCCAACTGATGGTTTATAACAATTCTGATATATATCTTTTACCCCTGATCCAACCTGAGCACTAAAAGTCAAAGATTCAGCAAAAGGAGAATGCCAAATATTAGCAATTGTAATATCGGGCTCACCATCAAGAGGAGGGACGTCTAAATTATCATTTGTTATCCAATAACCCAGAGGCGAAGGAGATAAACTGCGCAGATTGACTAGTTTATGAATTTGAGTCGAAGTACCGCTAACAATAGCAGCACTACCGCTACGCAAGCTGCTGTTAAGCATTAAGGTGTTAAAACTTATTTTAACTGGTTCAGTCGAACTGGCGCCTAACTGGCCCTGTGTCGGGGATATGTCGGTAATAACAGGCGGCACTAACATTATTTGATCATTAATGTAAAAGGACCACTTGTATTTATCTTTGAAGCCAATATTAGCCTCTGGCACCAAGTTATCATTATAAAAATCTAATGGACCATCGGCATAGCTATCACGATTGCCATCCAAAGAATTAATAGCGGCATCAACTATTCCGTTTAGATTACTGAGGTTGGCGGTTGGATAATTTTTACCATCTACATTCTGACAAGTCTTATAACCTCGTGGCGTGTCCTGACAAGACCGGAAAGGAATATATGAAGAACAATCAACGTCGTTATTGCAAGATTTAAGATCGGCTGCCACCAACTCAACAGACAAATGGCTATTGGCGGGCAAACAATATATTTTTTCTCCACAACCATTAACTCCGCATTCTCTATCAGAAATAAATTCCACTGTCCGATAAGCATTACTCACGGCAAATTTACCGCCCAGAAAATCACCCACACATGATCCATTCTCACACTTATAAGAACGACAATCGGCAGGTAAAACACAAACCGCTCCTGCTGGACTACTAGTTGCTTTAGCATTTACCACCCTAATGTAATCAGCCACCTCAATAGCGGTACCAGAAATAGTGAGGGGATTTATTGGTTCATTAAAGTTAATCTGCAGAGCAGAATTCATTGGTCTATCCTTTTTGTCACGTGGTTCATTATTTTCCAAACGATTACTGCCGCCCGTTAAAGGCTGGATAGCTAAAGCGGAAACATTTGAGGTTTGTAAAATAATGTTATTACCGCTTGAACCAGCCACTTTAGCCCGGACAGAGATAACATCATTAAGCCGAGTCAAATCAATATCTGAACGGCCACTCAACTTAGCTTGAATATTGGCAGCCTGTAAATTTACCGTACAATTGGCCGGCACCTTAATATTGTTAAATAAGTTGTCGCTAGCAAAAGTATATACATCGCTATTAACTACCAAAGTATCAGCCTTACGTTCTGGGTTTATTTCTATATTCCACAAACTACCTTCTGAGCGATTCTCAGTTGTTAAACTAAAATAATCAACAAAATAAACTCGACCATTTTCATCAAAATCAGCCAACCCTAATAAATTATTATTACCATCAAATAATTGTGCCTTATTTGGGGCTCCGGCCGGAATCGATACCTTAAATTTAGTAATTTCCCCATGATAATTAAGACTTATTTGAGCTGTAGCAGGGCTAATGCTTTTTAGGCTAGCTTCAGAATAAACACTGGGACAGTCATTGACATCAATACTACCGCTAGCTGCTACCGCTGGCGTAATTTGAGAAAAAATATCCTCTTCATTGTCTGGCAGAGGAAAAATACCAGCTGGAGCCACTAGGGGCGGGACCAAATCAAGAATATTAGAGACTGTAAAATTCCATGATGTTAAGTTACTAACACAATTAGCAAACATTGAACTACCATCATTCTTCTGTAATTGATTAGTAAATTTAATTGTATATGAAGTATCACCATTAACTGATCCTAAAGGTTCATTTGGAGCCAGAACTAAAATCTTTTTATCATTAGACAGGCTAGCTGTTATATCAGTAATATTGCCATTTGGATTCGGGCAGGAAGTCGCGCCGCAGGCATCACCCAAGTCAGTTCTAAATAAACGAATAGCCGATAAATTAACTTGGCTACAACCAGGGCCGCAAACACAAGATTGTCCGGCATTATCCACACAAACAGTTTCTGGCTTCACCTCTTCTTTAAAGGTGATCATAATAGCACTGTTTCGAGGAACTCCAATTTGCCCTGGAGCTGGGTAAGCACTTTCTACACTACAAGCACCAAAGGCTCCCACACCAGGGTTAACTAAAATATTACCATTACCTGGTTCGACTGGAGCAGGAATGCCAGAAGAAGCTCCGCTTAGGCGAGTAATAATAAAAGTAGCAATTGCCCAAGATGATAAAATAATAACTAGACCAATCACACTATTTCGTAATATAGCCTTAGCCTGACTAATTTTTTCATCATTGCCGCCAGAATTCATCCAAAGAAATCCAGCATACATAACAAATACTACAGCCAAAGCTCCCAAAAAACTAAGAGCTATCTGAATAATCCGCCCCACAATTAACCGTGGGTCAGTTGCTACCAGAGAACCATTTAAACCATTATTAACAGCGTCTACTCCAAAATCCTGAGCGAACGCCAAGTTAGTAGCTAAAGTAATACCCACTAGTCCTAGCAGGATCACTAAAAAAGCAAAGAAAAATTTATATTTTTTTGTCATGGAAGTAAGGCGGAGCAACTTTCAAAAAAGGCCCGTCCATGCTATAGTAATATGTCGCAGAGCGATGCTAATATTATAGCATAGACGTTGTCCCTATGACCATAGATAGAGTAATAAAAAAATTTGAAGAAAGTCATCCTGGGGTTGATACAACTACTCTGGCTTTAGCTTATGAGTTGGCTGAAGATGGACATAGGGGACAAATCAGAAAAAACGGTGATCCCTACATTCAACATCCTTTGCATACTGCTTATATACTGGCTGAGATAAAAGCTGATTTAGCAACGGTCGCAGCTGGCTTGCTTCATGACATTCCAGAAGATACTCATCACACCCTAGAAGAAATTGAATCTTTATTTGGCCCAGAAATAGCTAGTTTAGTAGAAGGAGTCACTAAATTAGGAAAAATAAAATACCGGGGTATCGAGCGCTATCGGGAAAACCTAAAAAAAATGTTTCTAGCTATGGCTAGCGACTTGCGGGTAGTTTTTATAAAATTTTGCGATCGACTTAATAATCTTAGGACTCTAGAAAATCTTCCTCCCGAAAAACAAAAGCGTATTGCCCGAGAAACTCTAGAAATATATACTCCCATTGCTGGACTACTAGGTATAGCTCGTTTAAAATGGCAAATGGAAGATATTTGTTTCAAATTTCTCTACCCAGATGAATATCACGAAATAGAATATAAATATGAGGTAGAAAAAAAGGTTGAACGTAATCGCTTCTTCCAAAAAGTAAAAGGAATACTAACCCCCAAACTAGAAGAAAGTGGCATCACAGAATATGATATAGAAGTTCGCTTCAAACATCTTTATAGTATTTTTACTAAGATGCAAAAAAAAGATAAAGAATTTGAAGAAATATATGATGTTTTTGCTCTTAGAGTTATTGTTCCCACAATTGATGATTGTTATAAAACTTTAGGAATTATTCATACTCTTTGGAAACCAAAACCTAATCGTTTTAAGGATTATATTGCTGTACCAAAACCTAACGGCTATCGCTCTTTACACACAACTATTTTAGGGCCAGAAGGGCGCGCCACTGAATTCCAAATTCGAACCTGGAAAATGCATGAAGAAAGTATTTACGGCTTGCCTGCTCATTGGCATTATAAAAACCAAGAAAACCCCAGCCAATATCGACCACCATCTTGGGTTAATGAAATTATAGAAATACAAAAGGAAATTACTAACACTTCAGAATTTGTTAAAAATATAAAACTTGATATTTTTCGTGACCGCATTTTTGTTTTCTCTACTAAAGGTGATGTCTTTGAACTACCAGAAAACTCCACCCCAATTGATTTCGCTTATGCGGTTCATACCGACATCGGAAACAAAGCAGCTGGGGTAATAGTAAATGACCGGCTAGGTCGGCTAGATCAAAGATTACAAAATGGCGACTTTGTAGAAATAATAATTGAAAAAAAACGTCCCCACCCCAATCATGATTGGCTGAAATTTGTACGAACCAAAAGAGCCCGAGATAAAATAAAACAATACGGTAAAAAGCCAACTCTAGATACACTAAAAAAACTTATTCCCAGAATCAATAGATAGCCTAAACAAAAACCGCCCCCTTAAGGGGCGGTTTTTTAATCTTAACGTCTAATATTACTCTCTGGTAATTTACCGATTTTACGAAGATATTCGTTTTTTTTCTGTAAATCTAGACCAATAAGTGCGTGCTTTTTTTGTAAGCGTTTGGTAGTTTTCACTTCCCGATGCTGTTTAGCCCGCGCTTTTTCTAGGCGCTTAGAATTCTTTAATCCTCTTTTGAATTTACGCAAAAAACTCTCAAAGCTTTCTCCGGGCTTTCTTTTAAAGTCAGCCATATATCCCACCCTCCTTTCTATTTATTACTCTTTTTTCTATTACTCTATCTTTCCGAGACAACCGTTCTTTAATCTTTTTATATACTACAGTTTCTTGAGCACCAGAGTCCATGTCGCGCATTAATATTGTGCCATCCATTATTTCCTTACGACCCAAAATCAGGCTAGTCTTGGCTCGCAGTGCTGTTGCTTCTTCCAACTGTAACTTCAAGCTATCGCAAGCAAATGATTGACGGACATTAAATCCGGCTTTGTGTAAATCTTCAAATAGCTGAAGCGATTTTACCTTAGCTTGATCACCAAGCTGAGCCACAAAAATCAAATCATTTTCTGACGGAACCAATAAACTAGCCCGATCCTTAATCCTAGCTAAAACTCTTTCTAGGCCAATAGCCAGACCAAAGGCCGGAGTAGCCGGACCACCCATATTTTCCACTAAAGAATCATAACGACCACCGGCTCCCAGAGCTAATTTCCCTATAATTTCATCATTCTCATTAATCGGCCAAAATTCAAACACTGTATCATTATAATAATTTAAGCCACGAACCAAATAAGGATTAAAATTATAACTTATGTCCAGTTCATCTAAAAATTCCAAAGTCTTAGCAAAATGTTCACGACTTTCTGGAGATAAATAATCAGCAATCTGCGGCGCCTCAGATCGCATATTAACACATTCTTCTTCCTGGCAATCTAATAAGCTAAGACAATTTTTTCCTATACTACCCTTACAACCATTACATAATTTGGAACGACGGCCTCTCTCTTTATAAAAGGCTACTAGCTTATTACAATATTCACGACGGTTATCGGCTGTTCCTAAACTATTTATCTGCACCTGGACTTTAATATCTAACCTGGCAAAAAAATTAAAAGTGGCAGCTATTAATAAAGCTTCAGTTAGGGGCTTAGAATCGCCAATGACCTCCATATCAAGTTGAGTCGATTCCCGATAATGCCCGGTTTGGAGTTTTTCCCGACGAAAAATCGGACCCAGGGAATATAAACGGGCAGTCTGTCCTCCCTCTCCCAAATTACTATCCAAATAAGCTCTGACTAAACTCTGAGTCATTTCCGGGCGCATAATAGTGCGCTCACTTTTTTCGCTATCAATAAAATAAAACTCTTTATCTGTTTGCCGACGTGAAGATTTTTTAAAAATATCATAAGCCTCTAGAATCGGGGTTTTAACTGGAGTAAAGCCAAAGAGAATGGCGAACTGACGCACTTCCTCTTCTAAGGCAGAAAAATATCTTCCATCCTGAGCGGTCCAGTCTTTCATGCCCAAAAGCCTGGCCGTTATTTTATCATAATGACGTTCAATCTTTTTACTATTATCACCTGTGGTTTTTTTCTTTCTCGGCATAAGGCTAGATAAGAAAATTAATAACTATACTGTGGCCAATATTCTTTGTTAAACACTTGAGCTCGATCAAAGGGCCAACCTCGAACTAAAACTTTTCCCGTTATAAAACTCTGATTTACCGGGCCAAAACTACGGGAATCTTTAGAGGCATTGCGATTATCACCTAATACATAGTACTGACCCAGGCCAACCGCTATTCGCCCACTAACACCCACCGGATTATTAGTGGCTAAATCGGAAGGAAGATAATCTTCTTGCAAAACAAACCCATCTGGACGTTGAGTATTATATATCCAAACCTGACCATCCTTTATTTCGACTTCCTCTCCAGGCAAACCAATCACTCGTTTAATAAAATATTCTTGCGGGTTAAGGGGGTAACGAAAAACTATTACTTGCCCCCTCTGAGGAACCGAGAAACGATAACTTATTTCATCAATAATTAAATACTCATGATCAAAAAAGTTGGGCTCCATAGATGCCCCCTTAACATAGAAGGGCTGTATCAGATAATACCTGACTGGCAGAATAATAGCCAGCGAAATTGCCACTACTTTAGTAATTTCCCAAACAAATACAAAGAATTTCTTCATAACACCGTATTAAAAAGCTTTTCCAAGTCAGACAACGTTACCTACTATAACAGAAAAATTAATAAAAATCAATCGAGGTTATTGATGTTATATTAGCTAATAAACATCGCATCTCCATAACTAAAGAATCGGTATTTCTGCAAAATAGCTAAATGATAAGCCTTGTCAATATTAGATTTTCCCGCCAAAGCACTAACTAACATAAGTAGGGTAGAACAAGGTAGGTGAAAATTAGTTACCAAAGCATCTATATTACGAAAATTATAACCTGGGTATATAAAAATATTGGTCCAGGCTTGTTGACGCCCCGGTCTAGACAAATCTAAAGATTCTAAAGTCCGAGCGCTAGTAGTGCCCACTGCTATTATACGACGATTTTCTTGGCGGGCCTTACGTAGTTCTCTAACAGTCTTCGCACTAACTGAAATAAATTCCTGATGCATCCTATGTTTATCTATATCATCTACTTTCATGGGCGCAAACGTTCCTAGGCCAACATGCAAAGTAACATACACTATAATTACGTCTTTACTCTCTATTTTCTTTAATAGCCGTTTAGTAAAATGCAAACCAGCAGTCGGAGCCGCCACTGAACCGACCTTACCTGAATTAGCAAAAACTGTCTGATAATCAGATTTATCCTTAGCTGTTTTAATTGGTCTCTTAATATAAGGCGGCAGGGGCACAAGCCCTATCCTTTCTATAATTTTTTTAAACGCGATTCCCTTTAAATTAAATTTAACCTGCCAAGTTCCATCTTCATTATCTTTAACTAGAGTTGCTTCTAGATTATGCGAAAAAATAATCTTGCTGTTGACCCTAACCTTTCCTTTGATTAGACACTCCCACAGTGAAGATTTAATTAAACGATGTAAAAAAACCTCAATCTGGCCACCCGTAATTGATTTATGCCCAACTAAACGAGCCGGAAAAACGCGGGAATCATTAAGAACTAGGACATCACCAGCTGATAAATTATCAGCTAAGTCATAAAAATGCCGATGAGTAATTTCCCCCGTCTGCTTATTTAACAACAAAAGCCGCGAGTGATCTCGCGGTCTGACAGGCTTCTGAGCAATTAACTCAGGCGGTAAATGATAATCAAAATCTTTAACTTTTCCCTTCATAATCAAACTAACCTATTATTTCCTGGTTCGGGTTGTCCTAGGTGGCGATAACCAAGAGCGGTGACCAAGCGACCACGTGGTGAACGGTCCAAAAAACCTAATTGCATAAGATAGGGCTCGTAAATATTCTCAATTGTATCCATGTCTTCTCCAGTCGCGGCGGCCAGAGTATTAAGACCAACCGGACCGCCTTGAAATTTAGTAATTATGGTCTCTAGTATACAACGATCAATTAAGTCCAATCCTAAGCTGTCAACTTCTAACATCTTAAAAGCCTCTAAGCTATCACTCAAAGATATCTGCCCATCACCCTTTACTTCACAATAATCACGCACTCTTTTAAGTAAGCGATTAGCAATTCGGGGTGTTCGCCGACTACGCACGGCGATTTCCTGGCGAGCATCATCATCAATTTTAACCCCTAAAATACCAGCGCTACGAGCAATGATGCGAGCCAGATCTTCATTTTCATAAAAATTAAGATGGTAAGTAATGCCAAAACGATCACGCAAAGGCGAGGACAACAAGCTAGCCATAGTTGTCGCCCCTATAATGGTAAACTTAGGTAAATCTAAACGTAAAGTACGAGCACTAGGGCCTTTGCCCATAATAATATCTAGGGCATAGTCCTCCATAGCTGGGTATAATATTTCCTCTACGGCTTTAGGCAAACGATGAATCTCATCAATAAATAAGACATCACCTTTTTCCAGATTAGTTAAAATAGCCGCTAAGTCACCGCTTTTTTCTATAGCCGGACCAGAAGTAATCCTGATATCTGCTCCAATTTCTCGAGCAATAACATGAGCTAAAGTCGTTTTGCCCAAGCCCGGAGCACCATATAATAAAACATGTTCAATGGGCTCATCTCGCTTTTTAGCGGCACCAATAGCAATGGCTAAGTTCTCTTTAATTCTGTCCTGGCCAACATATTCCGACAAGGTCTTAGGACGCAAAGAAGTATCCAGATTATCATCACCCTGGCGCTCTATGGGACTAATTAAACGGTCGGAAATAGGCATAGTATAATTTATTGTATCTTAAACCTGACGAAATTCGCAAATATCACGAAAATCACAATATTGACACATCATAGTCGGTTGCGGATCGAATTGCCCGCTTTTAATCGCCGCTATCTGCGCGGCCATTTCTAGTTTTAATTTAGTAAAATCCTTGGCGGTCGCCGTAAAACTCTTTTTCTTATTGTTTTCTAAGTAATAAAAACTTAACTTACTAACTTTAATATTTAAAAACTCTTCTAAAAACAACTGGTAAAGTATTAATTGCCGTTTGTCAGAAAACTGCAAGATGGTTTTTTCTTTACCTGTTTTATAGTCAACAACTTCTAAAGTACCATCTGATAATTTATCTACTCTGTCGATTGTTCCTTTAATAATATCGCTCCCGATATGAAAAGAAAATTTCTTTTCCAAAAACATAACGTTTGGCTTTTTCTCTTCTTGAAAAGTCTGCCAAAAAGACTTAAGAGCGGCTCGGCCTTTAGTCTGGTATTTTTCTCTCTCCTCTTTCGAAGCATAGCCGTCTGGTTGCCAAAATTCTTGATAGAGGTCGAGTAGGCGCTTTTGTGTAAAAAAATTATTTTCTTTGTCTTCTTCTGATAACCCAGAAAATAAGTTAGCCTGACGTCTCTCATCAAGCAAGGGGAGGAGAAAATTATATAAAGTATTATGCAAGACACGACCAAAAATTAAAGACGCCTTGTCGCTGGGAACAGGAACTTTGAGAATAAAAGCAAACTTATACTGCAGCGGACAAGTAGAGTAAGCGGCTAACTGAGAAAAGGAAAACTTTTCCGGCAAAGGATAGTTTTCAGCAATAGCTTTGTCTTGACGGATATCTAAAGGCTGCTCATTGATATTATGCAAATCGCGTAACAGCTCATTCTTTTCACTTAAAATAGCATCTTCTAAAGAAGAGCTCTCTATGCCCATTTCCGTGATAAACCGTGATGGTTTTTTCTCGCGTACACCACCATAATCTTTGGCTGATGTTAAATATAAACCAACCTTAGCTCTGGTCATAGCCACATAAAATAAGCGTCTTTCTTCAGCTAAATGAACAGCTGCGCGCTCATCAGCGGCAACTATTTTTTCTCTAACTAGATAATCAGGAATAGGTATTTTTTCACCACGAACAATCGTGGGGAATTTTTTATCAACCAGATTAACTAGAAAAACGTAAGGAAATTCTAGGCCCTTGGCCCCGTGGACGGTCATAACTTTCACTGTATCGCTGTCAGTGAAATCTAGTTTTAAGGCTCCAGTTTCCCCCGCCTCCAACTCTAAATTCATGGCTGCTAAAAAGTCCTTAAGACGCAAATCTGGCTCAGTTTCCTCCATCTTTTTTATCTTCTGATAAAACTGATTTAAGTAAGAAAACTGCTCAATATCACGATCGCGATCAAGCCCGGAAATAAGACCCGAGTCGTAAACAAAATTAAGGAAAATCTTAGTCGGCTTAGCTTCAGCGGCTAAACGCGAATGTTTAGCTATGAGCTGGAGTAACTTAGAAATATTTGCCAAACTATTTGAGCTCAAGCCCGGAACTGTCGCAGCTTTTTCTAGCGCCTCATATAATGACCAAACCTTACGAGCAGCCATCTTGTTAATACTGATAAGTTCGGCGTGAGATACTTTAAATTCTTCTCTATTTAAAACACGAAATAAAGCTGAAGATTCATGATAATTGTCTAACAACCGAAAATAGGCCAAACAATCTAGAATAAGAGGCTTATAATATAGTCCGCGCCAGGACATAAATTGATTAGGGATAAGACAACGACTTAACTCTTTAACATAGGCCTCGGCTGTATCATTGGCACGAACTAAAATCGCAAAATCAGACCAATTTAAACCTTTAGCCTGACTAGTTTTATGTAAAGATATAATTTTTTGAACCACAAAAGATACCTCGTCATCTCGAGTATCAAAATCAAAATATTGGACGGCTGAAGTATGATTATCTAGCTCACCATCTAAACTAGCGGCTTTTAAACGCTTAGAAATTCCTAACTTTACCTCTAGACGTTGGGGGTTATTATTTTGGATAAAGTCATAAGACTTAGCTAATATTTCCGGCCGAGAACGATAATTATCGGTTAAAACTATTTCTTTGGCCGTCGGGTAATCATCTTTAAATTGCAATATATTAGATAATGATGCTCCTCGAAACTTATATATTGCCTGATCGTCATCCCCCACCACGACTAAGTTATTATTAGGGTCTGCCAATAATTTTACTAATTCATACTGAGCCCAATTAGTATCCTGAAACTCATCAACCATAATATATTTAAATTTCTGGCGATAAAATTCTAATATATTAGGTCTCTCTTTAAAAAGCTTAATAGTATAACCAATTAAATCTCCGAAATCTAAACAATCATTTTCTAATAACAACTGATTATAGGTATGATAAGCTTCGGCTAGCTCTCTAATCCGGCTAATTTCCAATGTCTCACCTTCGGCCGTGCCATATTTATGTTCTAATTTCCCAGACAACTTTCCATCTTGGTCAGCTTCCAATTCCTCTACATATCTTAAATATTCACTGGGCAAAATGTTCTCATCCTTAAGGCGAGAAAAATGGTGTATTAGCTCAGAAATGAATTTAGTGGGATTACCCAGGGGCCGATAATAATCTAATTGGAAGCGGTCTAAATTTTTTTTAATTAACATCCATTGGTCGGTTTCGTTAAGCAGACGAAAACTAACCCCTAGACCTATATCCAAACCGAACTCCCTAAGCACGCGCTCGCCAAAACCATGAAAAGTACTAATCCAAAGATCAGTATAACCATAGGGTAAGGCGCGATCGGCTCTTTCCTCCATCTCCCCGGCTGCTTTTTCAGTAAAAGTTAGAAGTAAAACCTTCTCAGCGGGAATCCCCTTATCAACTACTAGATAAGCTAAACGATTAACCAAAACTGTTGTCTTGCCCGTGCCAGCACCAGCTACTATAAGCAACGGCCCACTCTCATGGGTTACTGCTTGTTTCTGAGCTTTATTTAATTTATCCAACTGACTAGACATGAAAAAGATAATTAAAACTTGAGCAGTGATTTAAATTTATCAGCTTTCTCCCGACCAATTAAAGCTAAATTAAGGCCCTTATCAATAAAAATCTTTTTAGCGGTCAATCGTAATTGAGCTGGGGTAACAGATTTAATACGATGCATAAACTCTCCTGGTGTCATAATATCTCGCCGCATCACTAACTGACGTCCATACCAATTGGCCAAATTATCAGTAGCTTCTAGCTGTAGCAATGATTTTCCCTGTAACATGTCTTTGGCTCGTTTTAATTCCTTATCAGGGATTAATGTCTGGCTGATAAGACGATACTCGTCCATTATAATTTTAATGGCCGCCGCCGTTTTAGTGCGGGGCACGCCAGCCTGAGTAGTTAAATAACCAGCATCACTATAAGTTTCCGATAAAGTTCTAACGTAATAAGCTAGACCGTTACGCTCTCGCAAATTAATAAACAGACGCGAACTCATTGATCCACCTAGAATAATTGATAATAATTTAACGCGGATCTCTTCAGGGTGCCCCACTGGATATGCTCGAACACCCAAAGACAAATTAGTTTGATCTATCTTCTTATAAGCGCTTTTGATCTGTGGGGTTGCTTGTTTATCGGGTGTCGGCGCGCTAGCTTGCCAGGGATTGTCAGGAAAACCAGCAAACAATTTCTCAGCCGTCCGGCGGTCGGCATCACGCACGGCTCCGGCCAAGACCAACTTGATGCTACGGGAACCATACTGGGAAGACATATAATCTAAAAAGTCCTGACGCTTAAAGCGAAGGATATTATCCTTTGTGCCAATAGTATCCCAGCCAGCTGGAGAATCACCATACAGGCAAGATTCAAAGACATCTTCTATGTGCATAAGGGGATTATCCTCATACATATTTATTTCTTCAATTATTACCCCTCTTTCTCTCTCTATTTCTGCCTCCTCAAAACGTGAAGCCAATAACATGTCGCTCACAATTTCTAGAGCCCGACCCAACTTAGCTGAGGCTACTTTTACCCAAAAGCCGGTATATTCCTTAGAAGTAAAAGCATTATATTCTCCGCCCAAAATATCTAGAGCGCTGGATAAAGACAGGGTGGTGGGATGTTTCTTAGTACCCTTAAAAAACATATGCTCTAAAAAATGAGACAGGCCACTAGTCTGCCGATTTTCATATTTTGAACCAGTTTTAACAATTACTAATACTGTAGCCGTTGCCGCGCCCTTGGTTGGAATAACCACCAAAGGAATCTTATTTGACAAGCCTTTAAGTTTGTATTTATTCATAATAATAATGATTTAAGTGTTTTAAATTTAGCACAAAATCTGGTATAATTCAAAAAAGATTATATTTACAGAATTAGAAATAATAACATAAAGATTATGGCTTATAAAATATCAGACCACAATTTATTATTGTCCCACAATAAGGCCTATCGTATTCCTCAGGTTAGAGAACTGCCAGATCAGGAAAAGCCCCGAGAAAAAATGCTGGCTATTGGTTCACAGGGGCTCAGTTCAGCTGAATTGTTAGCTGTTGTCTTAGGTGTGGGCACTAAAAAAGAAGAGGTATTTATGATGGCCCACCGCCTACTTAGGGAGTACGGAGAAAAAGGAGTAGCCTATCAAAAAGATCCCCGTTTGATTGAGAGTGATTTAAAAATACCTCTGACTAAGGCTTGCCAGATAATTGCTTGTTTTGAATTAGGAAGACGGTTTTATCAAAAGAAACCAGGTAACGGCGTTACAATTCGCACCGCTCGCCAAGCTTTTGATTATTTAAAAGACATGAGTAATCTAAAGAAAGAGCAATTTCGTGGATTATATTTAAACACTCATTATCAACTAATTCACGACGAAGTAATCTCCCTGGGCACTCTAGACGCAACTCTAGTCCAGCCTCGTGAGGTTTTTCGACCTGCTCTAGAATACTCGGCCGCAGCCGTAATTGTTGCTCACAACCACCCTTCTGGCGTACTCAAAGCTACTAAAGCCGATGCAGAGATAACTGATAAGCTCATTGAGGCGGCCAAAATTTTAGATATTGAGCTCTTAGATCACCTGATTATCGCTAAAAATAAGTTCATTAGTATCATCTAGAATTATGCCTAAGCGCTACACCATAATTACCCGCCACAAATTACTGCGCGATGAAGCTAGTGTTAAGAGACACATTGAGGCGGATGACTATTTTGGCACAGCGGCTACCATCTTAGAATTAATAAAAGAGCAAATTACAAAAAACCCAGATGCTAATATACAAGAGCTAACTCCTCTACTAGCAGAACTGGGGAAAGATTTGGCTCTGTTACAAGCTCGCTGCCAAATAGTATACCGCAATAAAGATTACAATAAACCTAAAATTAAGAACAAAAACAGGACACCAAAAGGAAGACTAATCAGCCAATGATCTAACATCATAATAACCAATAAACCTGCTATTACTGCTCCGCCAAAGACCGCTCGTCGGTCTTTTTTAATGAGAAAATATAGGAATAATGCAAAAGAAATAAGAGACAACACACCACTTTGAGCGGCTAAAAGCAAGCCAGAGTTATGAACCGGCTGATAACTCCAAACATCTTTATGGTAATTATCATTTCTACTCAAAGTACTAACATAATTACCAACTCCTGCACCGATTAACCATTTATCCCTTATCATTCCTGTTGCCTCAGATAAACCTTGGCTTCTCTCAGCCAGCGACTTTTGCTCCAAGCGAACTTCTGAATTTGTAACACCAATGGTCCGAGCCCAAACTAATTCACGATAAGGAAAGGCAATAATAAATAACATGAGACTGGAAAAAAAGAGTAAAGCTAAAAATCGACCTAATATCCAACGATCATTAGACCGAGCTAAAATAACCGTCAAGACGAGCAAACCAACTCCTAGAGCCAACCAACTGCTTCGAGAAAAGGTAAAAAACAAAGCGGTTAGGGCAATAAAATAAAAAACAAACAGCAAGGCGGAAGAGCCTGCTTCACGAGCAGATCTAATCATCTTTCGTCTAGCTAAAAGATAAGCGGTAATGATCAGAGAAACTGCTAGAACTCCTCCCAAAATATTAGGGTGGTCGAGCCCGCCATAGGCTCGGAGCCAGCGCCCTGAGCTCGTTTCTATAACCGATGTTCCAGCTAATTCCGGATAATGAGCTGCTAGACCTAAATACTTATTAACCGGAGCCACCTGAGTTAAAAATTGATAAATACCCAGTGTTGCCTGAAAAAAAACCCCTGCCAATAAGCTAGCTATAACTTTAGCTGAATCTAGCGGACTGTCTTCATAGTTATAACAAAAGGTGCCCAAGCGTAATATATAGAATAAACCTATTCCTGCTAAAAAGACCGCATAATGATAAAAAGCTAAGGCTTGATCAGGTGCAAAAAAGAAAGAGATTAAAACAAGTGTTTCTAAAATTGCTAAAGAAACCCAAAGCGGCGAAATAGGCTCATCGTTCTCTCGTCTATATAATTGCCAAATAAAAAAAACTACCAAAATTACCAACAAAAGAAGATAACTAGGGTAAATACTTATTTCTTTGAAGTTAGTCTCAGCTGGGCGAATAATTATTTTAGCCTGCCAAGTAATCAAAAAAACAAATAAATAAAATCCGTATTCAAAGATTTTTTTAAACAATAATTTTAATTTTTTCCTCATATTTATAAGCAAATTCACGACGACGATCACGCTGATAAAATTTTAAAACTGAGTCATTTATTACAACTCCATCAGATTTTAAGGCTGCCGCTTTAAGTTCAGACGGCATAATTTTTAATTGCCAAATTTTAGCCATCCTTTCCCAGATATCCAGGCTAACGATCGGCGGAGTAAAGACACCTACAGATTGCTTATCATTGGCTTCTAAAAACTGATTGAAGGTATCATCTTTATTATACAATAATATTAGGTGGCGATGCCAACGATTAAAATATGGATCATTACCTGCTAAACTCAGATAGCGGATATCCATATTTTCGCGGGACAGATAGAAACTTAGACAAAGTCTATCCCTTTTATTAGTAGCTGTTGGACGCCTACCCAAGAGCTTAGCCAAGCCGGTACAATATAGACGACTCAACCATAAACGCCCTGCTGAAGTAATAATAAAAAAATCTATATCGCTCCCATCACGGAGATTGTTATAACCCATGACATTAGCTAGGGCAACAGATTTAACCCAAGGAAATAAAGAAAATAGCCGGGCGAATCTAAGGGCTATTTTATATTTACGTCTAGCATAATTATGCCTCTGCTGGCGGATAGATAAGATTTCCGAACGTCCTGGCAAAAAGAAAAAACCATTTTTTTCTTCTAATCGCTTATCTTGATTAAGCCAAAGACGCAAATCTCTAAAGGAGTGCTGGCAACCAATCTCTGAATATATTTCCCAAAGCGAAAGAGGGAAATCAAATAAATCAAAAAAAACCACGGCCTCAACCGCCTTATCCACTACTATTTTTTCTCTGTTGTCTACCTTCATCTTTCTTAATTATCTCTGGGCCTTTCTATCTTAAGAGTCTCTATTTCACTATCCTGACCCGTTATTTTAGTAACGTCCTTATCTATCTTTTTAAACTCCACATAAGCATTATTATAATGATTAACTGTAGTTGACAGGCTGGACCCTAACTTCTTCATAAATTCATCATAACTGCCAATATGACGTTGTAATTTTTCAATTCGAACAATTATTTCCTTGGCCTGGTCCTCTATTTGCATAGCTTTTAATCCCTGGAGAACCGTCTGAAGATAAGCCAAAAAAGAAGTAGGAGAAACAATTATTACTTTCTTATCGCGAAAAGCATATTCTATTAAATCACGGGTATTAACCTTAACCGCCCCTACAGTATTAACTAATAAATCATAATAAATTGCTTCTGAAGGAATAAACATGAAGGCAAAATCCAAAGTATTTTCTTCCGGCTTAACATATTTTGCTGTTTCATCAATCCGATTCTTAAGGTCTTGCTTGAATTGAGCTTCAAGCTTAACCCGTTGGGCCGGATCAGTAGCCGTTAATAATTTTTCATAATTATCTAAAGAAAACTTAGCGTCAATGGGAATGATTTTATCTTTCACAAAAACCACGGCATCCACAATAGTCCCATCTTTAAAAGGGTATTGAATTTGATAAGACTTAGGGGGCAAAACATTTTTTAAGGTTTCTTCTAAAAAATATTCTCCTAATACACCGCGCTGTTTAGGGTTTTTCAAAATATCCTGGAGATTCTGTAACTGAGCGGAAAAATTAACAACCTGGCGGTTGGTTTCGTCTAATTTAGTAAGTCTTTCAGTTACTTCGCCAATAAGTTTAGCCGATTGAGCAGTGATGTTCTGAATAATTCTAGAATTCTGACCAAACTGCTCCTGATTAGCTCGATGAGTTTCTGATAATTTACTATCTATTTCCTGCCGAAGCTCATTATTTTGTTTACGTAAGAGCTCTAAGAGATCGAGAGTCTTGTTGTCTGCGCCGCTGCCTGATCGACGCAAAAGTAAAAATATTACGGCTAAAATGCCAACCGTAATTACCGCCAGAAAAATAATAAAAAAAATATCATTCATATGCTTAAATTATATAACAAACCTATTCTTTTGAATAGAAAAACGAGGGGCAATTAGCCCCTCGCTTTAACGACCAGACTGTGATTTTAATAAATCTCGTATCTCGGCCAGAAGAGCTTGATCTTTAGTTATTACTACCGGTTGGGCAGCTTTCTCTTTCTCATCTTCTCCTCGAATTTTTTCTTTAAGAGTAGAAATAGCTTTGACCATTAAAAATATAACAAGAGCAATAGCTAAAAAATCTATAACATTCTGCAAGAAAGTACCAATATTCATAACTACTGCGACTTTCTCTCCAGCTGCCTGCTTCAGCACCCACTGCTTAGAGGATAAACTATCACCTCCCAACAAAAGCCCGAGTGGGGGCATAACAATATCGGCAACTAAAGATGAAACAATCTTACCAAAAGCTCCACCAATAATAACAGCTACCGCCAAGTCAATAACATTGCCTTTAACCGCAAATGCCCTAAATTCTTGAAAAAATTTCTTCATATAATTAAGAAACTATACCCAAGTAACGCCGGCTACCTTATCATTAGGATCTTTAAAACGCATAATTCTAACACCCTGAGTATCACGCCCCAAAAGGCTAACTGATTTAAAGGGGGTCCTGATCACCTGGCCTTTATTAGAAATAATAACTACATCATGGCCCTCCATGGCGTCAGCATTAATTAAGAAAGCATTGGTTATATTTCCTGTTTTATCTGTTGCCTTGGCCGTCTTGATACCGCTGCCACCCCGACCCTGTAATTTATAAGCACCAAAATCAGTACGCTTACCAAAACCATTAGCCATAATGGTTAGTATCTGATAATGTCGTTTTTTCTCTTTATCAGTTTTAGCTATTCCCATGCCAATCACCTTGTCATCTTTGTGCAAGCGTATACCATGAACACCAGCTGCCCCGCGCCCCATATCACGCACATCGGTTTCAGAAAAACGAATGGCTTGACCCTGCGCGGTTATTAACTGAACGTGATCATTGCCAGAAGTCGGTTTTACCCAGATCAGACGATCATCATCTTTAATCTTAATAGCAATTAAACCGCTACGACGGACATTGGAAAAGGCGCCAATTTCTACCTTCTTAACCAAACCTTGTTCGGTAGCGAAGAATAAATATTTACTAAATACCGTTTTATCTAGAGGCAAAATAGAAGAAACCTGTTCGCCGCCAATTAACTGCAAAAAATTAACTACTGGAGTGCCCTTAGCTATACGTGAAGCCTGAGGAATTTCATAAACCTTGAGTTGGAAAACCCTGCCTTTAGTTGTAAAGAATAAAACATCATGATGAGTCTGCGAGGTAAACATAAATTCCACCATGTCCTCCTCTTTAGTAGTCAGCCCCATTACCCCCTTGCCTCCTCGTGCCTGCACCTTAAAGGTAGCAGGGTCTAGGCGTTTAATATAACCATCGCGAGTCATCATAACCACTGTCTCCTCGTTAGGAACCAAATCCTCCATACTAAATTCCTTAACGCCGTGAGCAACAACTTGGGTACGACGCTCATCGCCGAACTTATCTGCCAAAGCTTTTAGTTCATCACGAACAATGCTTCTAATTTTATCTACTGATTTCAAGATTGTCTCTAATTCTTTAATTAATTTCTGTTTTTCTTTTAATTCCTGTTCAATCTTCAGCTGTTCCAAATTAGCCAAGTTTTGCAAACGCATCTCTAAAATAGCCACTGCCTGACGCTCTGATAATTTAAACTTCTTAATCAAACTAGCCTTAGCAACTTCCTTATCTTTAGAAGCTTTAATAGTCTTTATAACCTCATCAATATTCTTTAAGGCTATCATTAAACCCTCCAAAATATGGGCTCGATCTTTAGCTTTAGCTAAATCAAAAGCCGTCCGACGACGAACAACTGTCTCCCGATGCTTAATATATTCTTCCAGTATCATCTTCAAGGTTAGGACTTTAGGCTGAATACCATCAACCAGAGCCAACATATTGAGATGGAACGTAGTCTGCAGTGAAGTGTGTTTATATAGACTGTTCAATATCTTCTTGGGATAAGAATCTTTTTTGAGTTCAATAACCACTCTAACGCCGTCTTTATCAGATTCATCACGTAAGGCCTTAACTCCGTCAATCTTTTTATCTTTAACCAAATCAGCAATCTTTCCTACTAAATCTGCCTTATTAACCTGAAAAGGAATTTCTGAAATGATTATACTCCAACCGCCTCCTTTGTCTTCCTCAACTTCCGCTCGTCCACGGACAACAATTCCCCCTTTACCAGTAGCATAAGCAGTCTGAATCTCTTTCTTGTCATATATTATTCCGCCAGTCGGGAAATCTGGGCCTTTAACAAACTGCATTAAATCTTCAACTGTTGCTTCAGGGTTTGAAATTAAATAATCAATTGCATCAGCTAGTTCCCGCAAATTGTGAGGCGGAATATTGGTAGACATGCCGACAGCAATGCCCATGGTGCCGTTTAATAATAAATTAGGTAAACGAGCAGGCAAAAGGCGCGGTTCTTTTTGGCTACCATCATAATTAGGTATAAAATCTACCGTGTCCTTATCAATATCAAATAACATCTCTTCGGATACTGCAGCTAATTTAGCCTCGGTATAACGCATAGCCGCTGCATTATCGCCATCCATTGAGCCAAAATTACCCTGACCCCGTACTAAGGGATAGCGCATGGAAAAATCCTGGGCCAAACGAACCATTGTATCATAAACAGCGCTATCTCCATGAGGATGATATTTACCGAGCACTTCACCGACTACAGTAGCCGACTTACGAAATTTAGCGTTGGCCTTTAAACCAATGCTCCACATCGCATATAAAATACGACGATGAACCGGTTTTAACCCATCGCGAACATCTGGTAATGCTCGAGAGACAATAACACTCATAGCGTATTCCAGATATGACTTGGACATTTCTTCCGAGATTGGTTGGTCTTCTACCATTCCGTAAGCAGTCTGCTTACGACTATTTGATGAGGTAATTAGACGACCAAGTTCTTTGTCTGACTTGGAATTTTCTTCTTTAGACATAATGAGGTGATTTCTTTAATAGGCGATTTGAGTAATATCTTCACAGCCGGGGCGTACATAACAATTACGTGGAGGACTATCCATAGTCGGCATACAATTTATCCAAGCTGGACAGGAAGACGTGCTAAATTTAGGCCCCAAAGGAGACTGAGATAAATCTATCTTCTCTAAAGTTTCTTTTAATATTTCGCTAGCTGCTTCTTGTTTACTATTATCATTTTCCAAAACAGCCGGAGTTGTAGTACTGGCAACAATCCTGTCGAGATTATTTTTAATTTGATCTAAAGAACGATCCATTTCTGTTCTAAAATTTTGCCATTCTTCTTGATTAGAGCCTGCTTCTTGTTTATTTATACTTTGCCACACTTGCTTGATGTTTATAACCCAAATAAGCCCAATCACAAGCATAATAACGATAATAACAATTTTCGCTGCCCAAAATAGACGCCAGCGATTATTCTCCATACCTTTATTAAAGATTATTCCTTAAACCCATCTAAGTTTATATCATACAATATCTGTTCGGCAATCAAACGGTATTGAATTATTTCTTGATCAGAAAACCAAATGGGAATCTCTCTAATGGCATCTTCGGCGGGATCAGAGCAATGAATAAGATTACGAACAGCTCGCTCATCACGACCAGCCAAACCATATGAATCAAGAGTATAATCACCCCGAATAGTCCCAGCATCAGAAGACAGAGGCTCAGTCGAACCCACAATCTTTTTTACTATTCCGGCCGCCTGATTGCCCTCCCAAATCATAGGGACAATCGGTCCAGCAGTCATAAACTTAACCAAAGCACGAATTATGTCTTTTCCATATTCAATTGCTTCTTTATCAACTGTCATGCCGGCTGCTTTGCGTTCCTCTATAATGCGAGTGCCTTTTTGTAGAAACCAAGCATCATCTTTATTATAGTGCTTCCATAATTGTTCTTCACTAGCAGTTGAAATCTTTAAAGCGATTAATTTCAAGCCAGTGTTTTCAATGCGCTTGATAATCTCTCCCATTAAACCACGCTGAACAGCGTCGGGTTTTAGAATAACTAAAGTTCTTTCTTTCTTGGGGTGCAACATAATATGTTTATTAAATACTTAAAATTACTAATTCCATGTCCTCTTGTGGCAAATCTCTTTTGCTAATTTTTAATTTTTCTTCATAACTCGGAGTAATGCCTAGGGCCTTAACAAACTTATCAACGCCTTCAATATCAAGCTGCAAATCTTTAACTTTATAATGCATAGGAATAACTATACGTGGCTCTATCTGTGCTATAACAGCCACCGCCTGCTCAGCATTAATAGTATATTTACCTCCTACCGGAATTAAAAGAATGTCTGTCCCTGCCAATCTCTCGAGCTGAAAATTATCAAGGGGATGACCTAAATCCCCTAAATGAGCAATTGAAATGTCATCTATCTCAATGCGAAAAATAATATTAGATCCGCGATCTTCTCCGGACTGCTGATCATGATAAGAATCTATGCCCTCAACCAAAACTCCTCGGCGATCATACTCTCCCGGGCTATCAATAACAAACGGTTTACCGCGAAGGGCGCTAATATTATTATGATCGTTATGCTGATGAGAAACAGTGATAATATCGGCTTCAAAGTTAGGCACCTTAAGACCAATTTTCTTATCAAAAGGATCGGTTACTACCGTAACCCCTTCCGGGCCAATTTTATCTTGAATTTTGAAGCAAGAATGACCTTGCCAAGTAATAATCATATAGGCTATTAAAACAATAAAAAGGCTGTTAGACCTGTTTTTATTATAACAAACAAAAGCCCTGGGGTCAACTAAAATATTAGCTTAAAAAACTCAAAAACCGGATAAAATAAACCCTATTTATCATCTCTAATTACAATATTTCCGAAAAAATCCGTTCTAAAAATTTTTATATCTAAACGTTTAGCTCGATCAATAGTATCTTGATGTGGATGACCAAACCGATTGCCTTCCCCGACTGATATAACCATAAACTCCGGAGATACACTGTGCATAAAAGATTCACTACTAGCAGTTTTTGAACCATGATGCCCGGCTTTTAAAACATCAGCTTTAACATTACTCCAAGTCTTAATTAAAGACTCTTCCACTGCTTGTCGATTATCACCTGTTAAAAGAACTGATAACGAGTTGCAGGAAAAATAAGTAATCAAAGAATCATTGTCGTCATGACTAGAGATTAAACTTTCTGGACTAATCAATAACATGTAACAATCTTCAGAAAATTTTATTTTTGTTTCTTTGGTTGTTTGGCGAATAGGAACTGACATCTCCTGAGCTGTTCTTTCTAAAATCAGAGTAATATCCGAGTCAAGTTTATTAGCATATATAATTTCTCCCACCTCATACCTACGTAAAACTTCAATCAATCCAGTTATGTGGTCGTCATGGAAATGACTAACTAATATATAATCAATGCGCCGTTGCCAATAGGGCAGGTATTGAGATAAACGACGAAGCAATAAATTATCTGGGCCGCCATCAACCAAAATAGTCTTGCCGTCAGAAGTAATTAATAAGGTAGCATCACCTTGTCCGACATCTAAAAAAACGGCCTTCGTCTCTAAATTTATTTCTAACCAGTGACTAAGTGCGGCCACAATAATTAAGCCTAAACACAATACTACCTTGTTTTTATTGCTAATAATGAGTCGAAACATCACTACATTATCCCAAATACCAGCTGAAGTTATAATGAACCATATTTTAAAAACAAAAATCGCCCCGATTCCTGGGACGATCTTTGTATAATTTTCAAACAAAAAAATTTATTGACGAAACAGACTAAATCCGTAACGCATAAATTTAAAAATTATTTGCGCTTCTTAGCGACCTTCTTTACAACCTTCTTCGCCACCTTCTTTACCGGTTTCTTGGCGACCTTCTTTACAACTTTTTTTGCAACTTTTTTCTTAGCCATATTATCACCTCCTTTCTTTAAGATATAAAAACATCTTTTCTCGGAGTCGAATCTGTTTGTCGCAAGCGAACAAACTTCATGACTTATCTATATTATATAACTTATAAAAATATGTGGCAATAGTTTTTTATCATTTAGATAAAAAAATCCGCCGTCACACATTGCTGACGGCGGAAAAAATAAATAAAATTTAGTAACCAATCTTCTGACGTAAAAAATCTTCAAGCGACTTAACTGGAATTCGTGTCTGTTCCATGGTATCGCGATCACGAACAGTCACATCATCTTTTTCTAAACTATCAAAGTCAACTGTCAAACAAAATGGCGTACCGATTTCATCTTGACGCCGATAACGTTTACCAATATTTCCGTTATCATCAAACTCCGCCCGCCAGTTAAGTTTAAGCTGATTAAATATTTCTCGCGCTTTAGCCACTAGCTCTGGTTTATTTTTTAATAACGGAAAAACAGCTACCTTAATAGGGGCGAGGCGAGGCTTAATCTTTAATACTGTCCGGCTATCATCCCCGATTACTTCTTCTTGATAGGCTTCTGATAAAACCGCCAAAAAAGTTCGGCCCACGCCAGCTGATGTTTCGACTACATGTGGAACGAATCGCTCGCCACTGATCGGGTCCAGATAGTCTAACTTTTGTCCGGAATGCTGGCTATGCTGGGTTAAATCGTAATTACCCCGAGCATGCACTCCCTCTAACTCTTTAAACCCAAAAGGAAAATTATATTCTATGTCGTAGGCTTCTTTAGCGTAAAAAACCAGATTCTCATGTTTATGCCACCGCAAATTATCCGGACTCAAACCTAAATCAAGATAAAATTGCCAACGAGCTTCTTTCCATAAATCATAATATTTTAGATCGTCACCCGGCTTAACAAAATATTGCATTTCCATCTGCTCAAATTCTCTAGTCCTAAAAATAAATTGCCGAGCTGTTATTTCATTACGAAAAGCCTTACCAATCTGAGCAATGCCAAAAGGTATTTTAACACGCGCAGTATCAACAACATTCTTAAAATTTACATAAATTCCCTGGCAAGTTTCTCCGCGCAAATAAGTTGGGTCCTTAGACCAATCACCAGTAAAATTACCGAGGTTAGATTGAACGAGTAAATTGAACTTACGACCAGGAGTAAAGTCTGACGCGCCACATGATGGACACTTAATCTGACTACGGTGCTCATCAAAAATTTTATTAATTTCATCTTCGCTCATCTTTTCGTCAGCAAAAACTCCCACTTCTTCTAACAAAGTATCCAGGCGAAGACGACCATGACATTTACGACATTCAGTTAAAGGATCGGAAAAACCTTTAACATGTCCGGAGGCCTCCCAAATTTTGGGACTCATGAAAATAGCCGAATCAAGTCCGACCACATCATCGCGAAGCTGAGTCATGGTCCGCCACCATTCTTTTTTTATATTATTAGCCAGCTCTACTCCGTAAGGACCAAAATCATAAACAGCGGTAAAGCCATCATATATTTCTGAGGAAGGAAAAACAAACCCGCGACGCTTGGCCAGAGCTACTATCTTATCCAAAGCTTTATTATCTTGAGTTTTCATAATTTATCTTTATTATAATATCAACTTACATTTCCTTTAAAGCAACTATACCTAATAAGGAAAAACCATTTTCTAATACTCTGATTGTAGCTTTAACTAAAGCTAAGCGAGCAACCCTAACCGAGGGCTCAGCCTTTAAAATATTAACTTCATGATAATAATCATTGGCCACTTGTACTAATTCAAATAAATACTTAGTCAACTCACTAGGATTATACCCCTGACGAGCCAACCAAACGGCGCGGGGATATTTAGCAATCTTAAGTAATAACTCTTTTTCTTTTACCTCGGTTAAATAGTTGGGATTATAACTACCAAATAAACCCAGACCATGTTTACGGACAATACTCATCAAACGAGCATAACCATATTCTAAATAACAAGCAGTATAACCATCAAATCGAACCGCCTCATTAATGTTAAAAGTAATAGTTTTATCTGGACTAACTTTTAACATTTCAAATTTTATAGTGGCCACTGTTAAGGCTTTAACAACTTTAGCTAAACGTGAAGCCGACCAATCGGGATGACGCTTAGTAGTTTCGGCCAACAACTGCTTCTTTATTCTGTCATACAATATTTGATAAGTTATGACATTACCAGTTCTGGAAGCCATCATGCCTTCTGGTAAGGTAACAAAATTATATGGTAAATGAAGCAAGGCTTGATTGAAGCCAGCTAACTCTAATATTTTAAATAGCTGTTTGAAATATAAGCTCTGCCTAATATCTACTACATATATAGACTCATCCAAGGAGAATCGACGGAACTTTTCCGAAGCTAAAGCTAAATCCGCCACCGCATAGAGCGCTGTACCATCGGAACGAATAATCGGAAGCACTCCCAGGTCATACTCTTGTAAGTCAGCGATAATAGCCCCTTCACTCCTCTTAAAGATGCCACGCTCTAAAAATTCCTCAACTAATTTAAGACCTTCCTCGATTACTTCACTTTCATAAAAAGTTTTCCGAAAACGAACCCCTAATTCCTTATATATTTCCTGAAAATAATTAATGCTCCAACGCCTAGTTTTCTGCCAAGTCCGATAATTATCTCCTTGGCGACTCTCTATCTGCTTCATAATTCTCCCCACCTCTTCCAGTGAAGCGGGGTCTGTGGCTAAAGCCTGGCTAGCCTCGGCATAGCACTGCCCCAAAATATATCCTTTAGGTCCTTGCTGATTTTGATAATCTTGACCGCGTCGCCAATTCCAAATTGCTTTAGCAACATGAATACCAAAATCATTAACATAAGAGACTGGAACAACTTCATATCCACTCACAGCTAACAAACGATAAATTGAATCACCATAAGTAATATTACGTAAATGACCAACATGATATTCTTTATGGGTATTGCCATTAGAATATTCTATCATTACTTTTTTTCCTTGACCGACCTGGTTAGACCCATAAGCTCGGCCCCGACGCTTAACTTCTGATAAAACTCTAGCCGACAAATGCCCGGTTGATAGAAAAAAGTTTAAATAAGGTCCGACCGCTTCAATCTTATTAAATAATGGAGCTAACTGACTGTCGGACCGGGCTTGTTCGGCCAAATTCTTAGCCACCTGATCAGGCGACATCTTTTTTCCTTTAGCTAGATCAAAACAAGCTAAACTCAAATCACCCATTTCTACACGGGGCGGATAGCTAAATTCTGCTCGAGAAATCTTTAAAGCTGAGGCAATCTGCGATTTTAACTCTTCTAATATCATAGTTAACTTCGTATTATTTTGATAAACCGACGCTTACCGCGAGATATTACCATATCCATCTTTATACTGAAAGACTGCTGAGAGTCTGTAGCCGTTACAAAATCTCCAGCTTGTTTAATTTTAATTGCCCCCTCTTTCACTAGTCGTCTAGCTTCGGTTTTAGAAACAGCTAAACCAGATTCAAATAAAAGATCAACTAATAAATAAGAATCTTGCTTGGCTTGCCAGACTGATAAATCATCCGGTATTTCTTTCTTCTGAAAAGTATTAATAAATCTATCTTGAGCTAGGCTGGCCGCCTGAGCCCCATGATTTATTTTAGTAATCTCCCAAGCTAAACGGGCCTTGTAATCTCGCGGATTATCACCAGTCTCAAGGGCGGCGGCAATTTCTTTAATTTCTAATTCCGGAATTCTAGTGCATAATTCAAAAGCAGAAACTATAACCTCATCCGGCCAAGACATTAATTTACCATACATGTCCTCGGGATCAGTATTTAAAAAAACCGCATTATTTTCGCTTTTTCCCATTTTCTGTCCGTTACTGTCTACCAGCAACTTCATGGTCATGACAAACTTCTCTTTATTTTTTAATGATTTAAGTAAATCTCGACCACACATCATGTTAAACATCTGGTCATTACCGCCAACTTCTAGATCAACTCCCATATAAACACTGTCATAGGCTTGCACCAAGGGATATAGAAACTCATGTAGATAAATAGCCTTCTCTTCTTTTAATCGCAACTGGAACATATCACGTTGAATCATTTGCTGAACAGTAAAATTTGAAGCTAATTCGATTAAATCAGAAAAGCTTAATTTAGAATTCCAGTCTCCGTTATATAAAACTTTAGCCGGATTATCACCGTCAAACCGGAGATAGGCCGAAGCCTGCTGCTGATAGTTACGAGCATTCGACGCTACCTCTTCCTGGCTTAGCTGCTGACGGGCGGCTTTTTTGTCTGTGGGATCGCCAATTAAACCAGTAAAGTTACCAATTAAAAAAATAACCTCATGACCCAACTCTTGAAATTGCCCCAACTTATTTAAAGCAATGGCATTACCAATATGTAAAGAGTCTGCTGTCGGATCAAACCCGCAATACAATTTTAATTTATCTCCGCTGGCTAGTTTCTTGAGCAGCTGATTGCGCCCCGGTAAAACCCTTTCCACCCCCCGATCAACGAGAGCTGTTATTATCTTCTTATCAGTTACAACTTTTGACATAGATATTGCCGCCTTTTATTTGGCATTAATCATTTATTTATGCTATAATCTTATCAGACTTTTTTTATTTTTTCAATTAATCTTAAGTAAATAATAAAAAGAAGCTGGGAGTCAATATTCAGCTTTTTAAACCTATGTTCTCTTATCGTATTTTGTTTAAACAAGCCTGGTTAATAACCCGGCAACATAAATATCTGTGGTTTTTTGGACTGTTTGCGGCTCTGGTGGCTGGAAGTGGTTCGTGGGAGTACCAGATTTTTTCTCAGAGTCTTAACCAAGGCTTAATAGAGGGATCTTATCTCCGTCTCAACAACATACTAGCCTTTGGCAACTTGGCCCAGAACTTTCTGGCTGGTTTAATAGATTTATTACACTATGATATTTGGACAATGTTAAGTGGTTTGTCTCTGATAATTATAACTTTATCTATAACCGCTTTTTTCATCTGGTTAGCAGTTAGTTCCCAGGCCGCTTTAGTAGGTGAAACAAAAAAAATATTAAATGCCAAGAAAAAAGCCTTAACTCTTAGCATTCGCCATGGGCTTAGCGCCGGACACGAACACTTCTGGTCTCTACTTGGATTAAATATATTGATAAAATTCTTAGTTACTTTAGCTTTCTTCATCGTCAGTCTGCCTCTATTATTTATGGTTTGGCGTGATACTAACACCCTAGCCGTTGTCTATACTCTGTTATTTGTAATTTTTGTTCCCATTGCAGTGAGTCTTTCCTTAATAGTCAAATATGCAATTGCCTATAGAGTATTAGATAATAAACCTGCTCTATCGGCCCTAGAACTAGGAGAAAAATTATTTCGTCGTCATTGGCTAGTAAGCTTAGAAGCGGCCATAATTCTATTTATAATAAATTTTTTAGCTAGCGCTGTTTTGCTTGTCTGTCTAGCTTTATTCTTCCTACCATTTCTCTTTTTCTCTTTTATCTTCAACGCTGTTTGGCTAGCCTTCTTAATCATCTTTCTGGCAATAACAGTTGTGGTTATCTTCGGCTCAGCTTTAACGACTTTTCAGGTAGCCTCCTGGACCAATCTTTTCTTAAGCCTAACAGAAAAGGGCGGGCAAGCTAAATTAGAGAGATTATTCGGGAAAAAATAATCTATCAGCTGGTTTAGTTAACTTATTTCCGTCCTAAAGTTAGTATCTTTATGAGTGATTTCGCTTCCATAAAAAATCTCACCCAACCGACCGATGACGAAGAAAGCGTCGCCGGTCGTTTTGCAAAAAAACAACAGGAAATAAAACTTAAAGAAGCAGAAAAAGAAACTAAAGAGGCAGCTGCCTCATTAGATTTAGAGTATGTCAATTTAGTGAGATTTCCTCTTAGCCCCGAGGCTCTTTCCTTAATTCCAGAAGAACAAGCCAAAAAAATTCAGGCTATACCATTTTATTATGACGGGACAAATATTAGATTAGCCTGTCTAGAGCCCACTGAAGAAATAGTCGAAGAACTAGCTCAATTACAAGAAAAATATCATGCGGCTGTTAAACTATATCTTGTTTCCTCCAACAGCTTTTTTAGTGCTTTAGAGGCTTATAAATCTGTTCCTAAGGTTAAACGTACAGATACTGGGGTAGAAATAACAGAAGAGGGTTTAGCTAAATTTAAAAATGCTATCTCTAACTACCGCAGCCTAGGGGAAGAAGTTAACAAAGTTAACATTACTGACATCATAACCCTTATTTTAGCTACCTCGCTAAAAGTCGGGGGCAGTGATATCCACGTTGAAGCGGAAGAAAAAGGCGTAGTAATTCGCATCCGCATTGACGGAGTACTACAAGAAGCTGCTGTTATCCAAGTTGATAAATGGCAAAGAATAATTGCTCGCTTGAAGATACTCTCACGAGTAAAAATAAACATTACCGATAAACCACAAGACGGGCGCTTCACTATTCACTTGTCTCAAAAGAATATAGAGGTGCGCTGCTCTTTCTTGCCTACCGCCTTTGGAGAAAGCGTAGTGATGCGCCTACTAGACTCAGAAACAGCCGCAGTAGAATTCTCTAATCTAGGCATCAGGCCAGAGATTAGTCCTATTTTAGAAAAAGAAATCTCCAAACCAAACGGCCTTATTTTGACAGTTGGTCCTACTGGATCGGGAAAAACCACCACCCTTTACGCTATTTTGAACAAGCTAAACCGACCAGGAACAAAAATTATTACCCTCGAAGATCCAATAGAATACCGATTAGATGGAATCAACCAAAGTCAGGTCGATGTAAAACGGGGCTACACTTTTTCTTCTGGTCTGCGATCCATTCTTCGCCAAGATCCCAATATTGTTATGATTGGAGAAATTCGTGATTTAGAAACAGCGGAAATTGCTGTCCAATCTTCTCTAACGGGGCATCTTGTTCTCTCTACCTTGCATACCAATGACTCAGCTGGCACTATCCCCCGTCTAATTGATATCGGAGTTAAGCCCTACTTCTTAGTTCCTTCTATTAATGCTGTTATCGGTCAAAGACTAGTACGTAAACTATGCCCCAAATGTCGAAAGGAACATCCCTTAAATAATACTGAAAGCGAACAGGTAAATAAAATATTGGGAGTTATTTCTCCTAAAGCGGGCATTAACATACCGCCCACTCTCCCTAAAATATATGAAGCTGGTTCTGGCTGCGAGGCTTGTAGCGGAATAGGCTATCAAGGGCGAATAGGCATATATGAGATATTTACTCTCAATGACAAAATTAAACAATTAACCGTTGATCAGGCCCCATCTTTTAAGATTCTACAACAAGCGGTTGAAGACGGCATGATCACTATGTTACAAGACGGAGTACTAAAAGTACTAGAAGGTATCACTTCCCTAGAAGAAGTGTATCGAGTCATTGGTAATTTCGACTATGTCAACGAATTATATGATGTAGTAATCTCTCAAACAATCGGACGAGGGGTAAAAATTAGCGAAGAAGAATACAATCAAGCTAAGAAACTCGGACGAAACTTGGTTGACATAGCTCAAGTTGCTCACGAGATTCCCAGTAGCGGCTTAATTAACTTAGTCATGGCTTTAGGGGCAGTAACTGACGCCGGAGACGTACACATTGAACCGACCGACCGCGATGTCAAAATTCGTTTCCGAATTGATGGTGTATTGCAAGATATCTTAAGCCTACCAAAAACTAGCTATCTACCCTTATTAGCAGAAATAAAAATTCTAGCCGGGGCTCCCACTAACATCAAGCGCGCCACCTTTGATGGACGCTTCACAATTTATTTGCCAGACAGAAAAATAGATTGCCGTTTATCTATTATTGCTGGTGGTTTTGGCGAAACAATAGTAGTCCGGCTTCTTTCTACTTCCGCCTCTCAATTAAACATGGCTAAACTTGGTATTACTTCAGTGGCTTATGAGTCTTTGCAAAAAGCCATGAAGAAAACTCGGGGCATAATAATTACCACCGGACCAACCGGCTCGGGTAAAACCACAACTCTATATAGTATATTAAACGAACTAAATAAACCGGATGTTAAAATCATTACAGTTGAAGATCCAATAGAATACCAATTGCCCGGTGTCATGCAAACTCAAATAGACGAAGAACGCGGCTATACCTTTGCTTCAGCTATGCGGTCCTTACTTCGACAAAACCCCAACATCATGATGATTGGAGAAATTAGAGATAGCGAAACAGCAAAAATTGCCACTGAAGCATCTATGACCGGCCACTTAGTCCTATCGACTATTCATGCTAATAGTGCAGCCGGAGCTATTTCACGATTCGTTGGGCTTGGCCTTGACCGTCAAACCCTAGCCAACTCCATTGACTTTACTATTGGACAGCGCTTAGTCCGCCGTCTCTGCCCCCATTGTAAACAAGAACTGGCTCCATCAGAAACAGATCTTGAGCGAGTTAAAAACATATTAGCCAGTATTAAAAACTCCACAATCACTATTCCTCAAGAACTAAAATTCTATGGTGCTACGGGCTGCGAACAATGTGGAAAGATAGGTTATAAGGGCCGGTTGGGTCTATATGAAACAATTAATATGGACAGCCGCATACAAAAAATAATTCAGAGTGACAACGTGACTGATGTAGAAATCGAAGAAGCGGCTATTGCTTCGGGCACTGTTACTATGCTCCAAGATGGTATTTTAAAGGCCTTAGCCGGAGAAACTAGCTTAGAAGAAGTTTTCCGAGTAATTTAAACTCATCTAAAAACATGATAGACAAAAAATTGTTAACTAGCCTAAAAGAAAATTACCAAGCCAGCGAAACTCAGCGCCGACAGATCAATTCAGCTGCTAACGTTATATTATTCGAATCCAAAAAAACAATATTTGCTTTGCAGAGAAATGACTTTAAAATAGCTAGCCAAAAACTTAGTGAACTGGAGAAATCTTTAGCCCAACTGGAGAAGCGTTTTGGCTCAGGTCGATTACAGCAAGAGGGGAGTTACCGTGCTGCCGTAGAAGAATATCTGGAAAGCCGAACTCTATATGATATTATCAAAGACCATAAAATCAAACCGGTAAAAAATTTAAATCTTGACTATAGTGGCTACCTGGGAGGAATATGTGACATGATTGGAGAGCTAGTTCGTTATGCCACTAACTTAGCGGCGGCAGGAAAATTTAACGAGGTGGCTAAAATAAAAAAATTAGCCGAAGATATAATGACCCAACTTGTCGACTTTGATATGACTGGCTATCTACGTACTAAATACGACCAATCCCGCAACCACTTAAGAAAACTAGAGCAAATGGCATATGAGATAAAATTACGCTCTAAAAAATAAACTCAGAACCATTCATACTTCCTATGCTAATTGCTATTATTTCTGACATTCACGACAATCTACCAAACTTAGATAAATGTCTAAATTGGTGCCAAAAGAATGAAGTAAAAAAGATTATATTCTGTGGAGATGCAACTACTAGCGAAACAATTTTTCATCTCGCCGCCAACTTTGGTGGCGATATTTTTATAGTTAAAGGTAACGCAGAGATTTACACTCCAAAAGAAATTGCTAATTGTTCTAATATAAATAACCAGGGAGAAGCCGGGATAATAGAACTAGAAGGGTACCGGCTGGGATTATGTCATGAACCAATAAAAATAGAGAATATTCTTTTGTCTGCTCCAGATTTTATTTTTTACGGCCACACTCATAAACCCTGGATAGAGACCAAAAATAAAACTATAATAGCTAATCCCGGCAATCTGGCGGGCACCTTTAATCCAGCCACCTTTGCTACTTTGGAAACCGATACCAAGGATTTAAGACTACACCTTCTAGCAGATTTAAAATAATAAAGTGCTTATGAGTCTAAAAAGCCCCATCACATGATGGGGCTTTTTTCTAATTTATAACTTTACTCAAATATCTGCCCGTATAGCTTTTTTTAACTTTAGCCACTTCTCGGGGAGTCCCGGCGGCCACTAAGAGCCCGCCGCCGCTACCACCTTCCGGGCCTAGATCAATAACCCAATCTACTGACTTTATCACATCTAAGTTATGTTCAATAATCAGCACGGTATTACCTTGATCAACTAACATATTTAAAACTTTCAACAAACGATCAATATCGGAAAAATGAAGACCAGTGGTCGGCTCATCTAAAATATATAAAGTCTGACCAGTTGCGCGACGAGATAATTCAGTAGCTAATTTTATACGTTGTGCTTCCCCGCCGGAAAAAGTAGTAGCACTCTGACCAAGCTTGATATAGCCCAGGCCAACTTCATCAAGAGTTTTGAGTTTTTGTTTTATCGCTGAATGATCCTTAAAAAAATCTTTAGCCTCAGACACTGTCATAGATAAGACCTCGAAAATATTCTTTCCTTGATACAACACATCTAAGACTTTAGGCTGGAATTTATGTCCACCGCAGACTTCGCAAGTCAGATACACATCAGACAGAAACTGCATCTCCACCTTAATTACGCCATCGCCAGAACAATTTTCACAACGCCCACCAGGCACATTAAAAGAAAAATGTCCCGCCCCTAACCCTTTAACCCGAGCTTCCGGCAAACTAGAAAACAAATCACGAATATAAGTAAAAAGGCCAGTATAGGTAGCGGGATTAGAGCGTGGCGTACGACCGATAGGAGACTGATCAATAGCAATGACCTTATCAATATTTTCCAAACCAGTCAGCTGGCGATGAGCCCCGGGCTCAGTCTTGGCCCGATAAAACTTACGATTTAAAGCATTGGCTAAAATATCACTCATTAAAGTCGACTTACCAGATCCGGACACCCCGGTGATGGCCACCAGTTTACCCAAAGGAATGTCCACGTCTATATTCTTAAGATTGTGTTCGGTTGCACCCTTAATACTAATAGCTTGTCCATTGCCGGGTCGAAAACGATTTGGAATTTTAATAGACTGCCGGCCAGATAAATAAGCTCCCGTTAGGGACTGTTCAACTTGGCTAATACCATCTGGTTGACCAGCGTAAATAACCCGCCCACCAGCATCACCGGCTCCTGGCCCAATATCAATCAACCAATCAGCCGCTAGCATGGTCGCAGCATCATGCTCAACCACAATTACCGTATTACCATTATCACGTAATTTCTTCAAAGTATCTATTAACTTATCATTATCCCTTTGATGCAACCCAATAGAAGGCTCATCTAAAACATAAAGAACACCACTAAGAGTAGAGCCAACTTGAGAAGCTAGGCGAATACGCTGAGCTTCGCCGCCAGACAAGGTAATTGCTCCGCGACTCAAAGTTAAATAACCAAGACCAACATTAGATAAAAATACTAGATTTTTAAGTATCTCCTTAATAATAGGGTCCATAATAACCGCTTGTCCATTAGGCAGAGGTGATGTTTTAAGCCACTCCTCCATTAAACAACGAGCATCTTCAAGACTAAGATCTGTGACATCAATAATTGATAACCCGCCAATCTTAACGGCTAAGGCCGCTGGCTGCAAACGGGCACCTCGGCAACTCGGACAAATTGCCGTACGCATTATTTTCTCTATTTCTTGTTTAACAAAACTAGATTTTGTCTCTTGATATTTAGCGGTTAACTTGGCTATTAACCCTTCAAACTCCACATCTCCCTTAAGAATAAGCTGCAACTGATTATCACTAAATTTCTTACTGGGTAAACGCAAATCAAAGCCATGCCGAGAAGCTAGACTTTCTAATTCAGTTAGCAACCCGCTAGCGACTAAATTAGCATTAGATATTGGTTTAATCGCTCCCTCTAAAATACTAAGATTAGGGTTAAAAACTAAATTCGGATCTATTTCCGATTTTGTTCCTAAACCGCTACAATCCGGACAAGCACCGCGAGCAGAATTAAAAGAAAAATCTCTAGACTCTGGTAAAGGATAACGTTGCTGACAATTATTACAAGAAAAAAATACTTCACGCTTTACAGTCTTGCTCTCTTTGCCGCGCACTAATTTTACCACCTTTTTATGCTCTGATTCCCTTTTTAGCTTACCTTTACACTGCGGGCAATATGGTTGCCCAGCTCGAGCATATAATAAACGCAAATAATCATATATCTCCGTGATTGTCCCAACCGTAGAGCGTGGATTATGTCCGACTGTTCTTTGGTCAATAGAAATAGCCGGAGACAGACCCTCAATTAAATCAACATCTGGCTTATCCATCAAACCAACAAACTGGCGCGCATACGAAGACAAAGATTCTACATATCGACGTTGCCCTTCGGCGTAAATAGTATCAAAAGCTAGAGATGATTTACCGGATCCTGACAACCCGGTAACCACAACCAGGCTATCGCGCGGCACGTCAAGATTTATATCTTTCAGGTTGTTGGTGCGTGCACCACGTATCTTAATAGATTTGTCAGCCATAAGTCTAAAAATTATATTTAATTGCCGCCGCTATCATAGCGGATAAAAGACAAAAAAACAAGTCACAGCATGCGATAGAAAAATTTTAAGATACTCATTAGGGCACGATCGATAAATAAAACCTGCCTTCCTGGATTAATCAGTTCTAAGCTAGTTTGGCGCCAAGCTGCCACTAATCGGCTTAAATCCTGTACTAAATTTTTTTGTTGAAAGAATACGCCTACTTCTATGTTCCAATTAAAAGACAGAATATCTAAATTTTGCGATCCAATAACTCCTTCAGAATCATCGATCAACATAATTTTGGCGTGATTCATGGTAGGTTGTAAAAAAAACTTAACCCCTAACTCAGATAAACGACAAGCATTAAGATAATTAATCTTATTTAGAATCTTGATGTCTGTATCGTTAGGAATAAGAATCTCCACTTTTACTCCTCGGTGGCAAGCTTCATCTAAATGGGCAATAAGCCAGCGAGGAGGAATAAGATAGGGAGTGACAATGGTAATCTGCTTCTTGGCTGACATTATTCTCTGTCGATAATAGTCATTCAAACGATATTTACGAGCAGTCCCCGGCAGAGTATCTGTTATCCATGACTTAATGCGCGGAGCCAGAGCTAAGCGCCGGTAATTCAAAATATTTTCTTTCTGCCCGCCCACCATTTCATAGGCATAAGCAAAAGAACGAAGTATGGGCATAATTATTTTGCCCTGTAACTTTATTTGTATATCAATCCAATTTCTTGTTTCTTCAACAATATTAACCCCTCCTAAAAAAGCAATTTTTTCATCAACTATTAAAATCTTACGATGAGTGCGGCGAAACCAACGGCTAAAATAGAAAAATTCTACTCCGGCCGATCGTAAATTATCCACAGCTCCACCCGCTAAAGACGAACTACCATAAACATCAGCGATAACTACTACCTCGACTCCAGATTGAGCTTTTTCCCGCAGAAGAGCTAAAAAATCATGAGTTTTTTTAGTATCATCCAAAAAAGAATACATCTCTATATAAATTGAATTAGTGGCGCCTAGCATGGCTTTGAACATTCCATCCCAGGCTTTTTGCGAAGTATTATAAAGTTTGTACCTCATATTTTCTATTTTTACATTTACAGAAAACTAGATAAACTAATTACCTTAGGTATCGTCACTAAAGACTCATAAATTATCATTATTAGCTATCGAATTATAGCAGAAAAAGCTAATCCCGTCTACATCTAGTTACCTTTTTCTTTCCTGTCCGTCTGATATAATAGATAAAGTACTATGTCTAAAATCTTAGAATCAAATTACGAGCTAGATCTTGTTTGCGCTGCTAAAAACGGAAACCAATCCGCCTTTGGCCAGCTTTATGATGTTTATGTAAAAAAGATCTATGATTTTATATACTATAAAACCATGCATCGTGATAGTGCCGAAGACATAACCAGTGAGGTTTTTATGAAAGCCTGGAAGAATATCTCCCAATTTCAGGGCGACAGCCTGGCTGCTTGGTTATACTCTATTAGCCGCAACGCTGTTATTGATCACTACCGACGACAAAAAACGACTATAGATATTGAAGACTGCTGGGACTTATCAAGTGACAGTAATTTACTAGACAAGACCGACCAATCATTAAAGATGGCAGTCATCAGAGAAGCTCTAAAAGAACTAAGCCCTAAAGAAAGAGAAATAATTATAATGCGCCTTTGGCTTGATCTATCTTTTAAAGAAATCTCGGAAAGACTAGAAAAACAAGAAGGTGCTATAAAAATGGCCTTTAAAAGGGCTCTGATAAAACTAAAATCTAAAGTCCCCTTGGCTATATTTATGGCCTGGCCCAGTTTACTAATAATAAACGGCAAATAAACATATGACTACTAACGAGCTGGACAAAATAATAGCCGAATTATATATCCTAGAACCTGATTTAAGACACCACGAAGAACTTTTAAAAAAATTATTACTAGAAATGTCTAATTTGCGACCAGATACTAAATTCGACCTAGCTTTTGCTGCACAACTAAGGACCACTATATTAAATAAAGCTCAAGTACCCTTACAAAAATATACATTTTTTAAAACAATAAATTTTAACATTATGAACAAAAAATTATACTTCACAACCGGGGCATTAGCTCTAGTTGCTATTGCTATTGTCGCTACTGTTAGCTTATACCAGCCGACAGCTCGTCTTACTAACGACAAAACACATGAACAAAGCATTAGCGCCCTCCCGGCTGAAGCCTTCGGCCAGTTGGCATCGACCAACAACACAAAAGATAGTGTTTCAGCTGTTGCTCCAGGTCTAGACGGAGGCGGAATGGCCAGTGGGGTTCTAGCCGCTAGATCTGAGGGTATCAGTTTAACCGAAACAGCTATGGCCCCCACTATTACTAGTGATTTTGCTGTCGATGCTAAGATGATATTGCCTTATTTTTCCTATCGCTATGAATATAAAGGAGAGCCGATAGAACTAACATCTAATGAAGGTAGCGTTTTCCGCCGCCTAAAAGGTAATAGTCAATCTGGGAAAACACTGGCTGGTCTATTACAAAATTTTAGCATTCCCGACATTAATCTTAAAACCTTCAGCAACTTGCGAGCCACCAACCTGTCCTTAATGGAAGATAAAGATTTAGGATTAATAATTAATTTTGATTTCAATGAGGATAATATCTATATCTCAGAAAATTGGGAAAAATGGCGAATAATGGAACGAGAAAACTGCGGTGAAGATCAGGCCTGTTGGAATCGCTGGCGCCTTAAAATAAATGATGTGCCATCTGATACCGAATTAATAGCTACTGCCAATAAATTCCTGTCCGACAAAGAAATAGGTCTAAAATATTATGGCGAGCCTACTGTTGATAACACCTGGCGCGAAAATTATAATCAAACAACCAATAAAGATGATTTCTATATTCCAGAGTATGCTACAGTTATTTATCCTTTAATTATAAATGACGAACCGGCTCGAGATCAAAGTGGCTCTTATACTGGCCTCAGAGTCAGTATTAATCTATTTAAAAAATCGGTATCCGGTCTAAGTGGCCTTCATCCTTATCGCTTTGAGTCTTCTTCATATAAATTAGAAACATCAGCTGATAATATTTTAAAGGTTGCAGAAAATGGGGGTTGGAATCGTGGTTGGTTTGGTGGTAGCGAAGAAACAAAAACTCTAGATCTAGGAACTCCGAAAAAATCTTATGTCCAGTGGTGGAAATACAACAACGGCCGTAATGATGAATTATTTATTCCTGCGCTTATTTTCCCTATTCTTAACCTGCCTACCGATAATTATTATGGACCGCGCCAGATTGTCGTGCCGCTGGTTAAGGAGATGCTAGACGAATTAAACTCTCAAACACCAATCTCCCCTATGCCCATTATGCTCCAAAAAACTCCATCAGAAACAACGGTATACGAACAACCAGCGATTGACATAGATCAAGCGTCTAACAAAATAGAACCTTTCTTACTAGAAGGCGAACGCATACAATAAACACAAAATCATTCTACTTAATAGTAGGTTGATATAAACAAAAAACTCATCATAAGATGAGTTTTTTATTGGTAGTCTTAAAGTCTGAAATTTCTCAAAATTTTTATGAGATTATTGGGGAAATTGAGAGGTGGGCGGAAATTTTATGATTTGACATATTACTTATAAAATTGTAATATATTTTGAAAACAAATTTCTTTAAAAAGGGGACTAAAAAATGGAAGAGCAGTTAATTTGGAGTTGTCTGCTAGCTATATGCTGGTTAGTAGTTGCATATGGGCAATACACTCAGGGGAAGAAAATCAGAAAGAATAAAAGTGCAAAAAATGTTTCTTCCTATTTGCCATTAGCTGTTATTTTTGCGCAAAGCATCTTATTAATCAAAGGACTATATTATACTGATTGGTCCTTGATATTTGGTGCAATTATCGTCAATGGCGGCGCTTTATATAATTTGTACTTTCTTCTTAAATTTCGAAACCACTAATTTTTCTTGATTGGTGGTTTTATTTTTAAAATGGACTTTTAGCTCATTCTTAATTTGTAGTCCCTAGGGGAGTCGAACCCCTCTTACTAGGATGAAAGCCTAGTGTCCTAACCGATAGACGAAGGGACCTCAATGGCCGACAATGTCTTTTTAAAAATAAACATAATCAGCTTAGATTCAAATCCATTTTATAGATTAAACTGATGTCTGTCAATAAATAATTTGAGCTAACAAAGGGTGCGCATATTTGTCTTTTTCTCTAAAAACCTTAAAATGATTATATATGTATATATTAGGAATAGAAACTAGTTGTGACGAAACTGCAGCCTCAGTAGTTAAATTTGAAACTACTGGCCCCGTTACTGTTTTATCCAGCATTATATCTTCCCAAATTGAAATACACCAAAAATACGGTGGTGTAGTGCCAGAGATTGCCGCTCGCGAGCATGTCTTAAATATCTTGCCCGTTATAAATGAGGCCCTTAAGGTTGCTAAAGTATCTCATAAACAACTAACAGCCATTGGCATCACTAAAGGACCAGGATTAATAACTTCTCTAATCGCCGGAATAGAGACTGCGCGAACCCTAGCTTATGCCTGGAACAAACCATTAATTGAAGTAAATCATATTGCTGGCCATATATACGCTAATTTTATTGATCAAAAAGAGGATATAAAATTCCCCTCTGTTATTTTGACTGTTTCTGGTGGACACACCACCCTGCTTAAAATGAGCCAAACGGGAAACATAAAAATACTAGGAGAGACCAGAGACGATGCCGCTGGAGAAGCTTATGACAAGGCTGCTAAGATGATGAATCTGGGCTATCCGGGTGGACCGATTATATCTCAACACGCTGAACTGTATAAAAAAAAGGCATCTGATCACAAAATTGAACTTCCCCGACCCATGCTTAATTCCCCTGATCTAGACTTTTCCTTTTCTGGTTTGAAAACTGCCTTATTATACCAACTAAAACAAGACAAGTCTTGGAAAAAACATATTAATCAATACTGCTACGAGTTTCAACAAGCAATTATTGACACTTTAATAGCCAAAACCATAAAAGCCGGAAAACAATTAAAAGCTAAAACTATTATGTTAACTGGCGGAGTTAGTGCCAACACTCAACTCAGGCAACAAATGTTAAATGCGGTCAAAAAAAATCTATCTGAAACCACATTTTTGGTTCCCGATAAAAAATACACAACAGATAACGCAGCTATGATAGCTGCAGCTGCCGTTTACTTATATCGCCGAGGAAAAACTATTAATTTTCGAAGACTAAAGGTAGATGCTAGTTTACAACTCAAATAAAGTAGGCTAAAATTTCAATAACAATTGCCCTGGCTCGATGGCGAAGTGGAAACGCCGCGGTCTGCAAAACCGCTATGCGTGGGTTCGATTCCCACTCGAGCCTCCAAAAACATAACCTCCGGATTGACCGGAGGTTTTTGTATTTATGAATCGAACCCATCTAGAAGTTAACAAAGCCTGTGCATAACCTGTGATAATTGTGTATAAACTAATAATTTAAGTCCAGGCTATACTGGACTTAAAAGACAAAAATACTAAAAATATTGTATTATTTTTTACTAAAAATAGCTAAAAATTAGATTTATTGCTAATATCAGTAAGATGGCTTTGACCATATCTTTTAAAAGTGCTATAATATAAACAGTTATTTAACTAGTTCCGGTCAATCTGCCAACGCTAACATGGCAAAGATTATTTGGGTGCAAGTTTTTAAAGGCTAAAAACAAAGAAATTTCTACGAAACAAAAAGTAATTCGTAAAAAATTCTTAAAAATTAGCAAAATAATAAAAATTAACTTGCCGGGAACTGGTAAATATTGCTCTTTAAGTTAGCAGAGATGCCAATTTCCCCGATATTATAATGAATGATTTACATTATTGGGGATGAGGCTCAGATTCGGCCTTGTATTTATTTGCTTTATTTTTAAATAAAGAGCGGCCCTTCTGGGCCTCTCTTTTTTTTATTTGGCAAATAGCTTATTCTTAGCTATACTCGAAGTTACTAGTAAATATAATTAAAGCTCTATGCCCTTATCTATAGGCATTGTTGGTTTGCCAAATGTAGGAAAATCTAGCCTTTTTAATCTCCTAACAAAAAAGGGGGTAGAGGCTGCTAACTATCCTTTTTGCACGATAGATCCTAATGTAGGAGTGGTTAAGGTCCCTGATTTTCGCTTATATAAGCTAGCAGAAGTGTCTAAACCAGTTAAAATAATACCAACCACCATAGAGTTTGTAGATATTGCCGGATTAGTGGCTGGGGCTCATAAAGGAGAGGGCCTAGGAAACCAATTTTTGGCTCATATTAGAGAGTGTGATGCAATTTGCGAAGTAATAAGAGATTTTAAAGACGAAAATATTATTCATGTGGCTGGGTCTATTAACCCTTCCGAGGACAAAGAGATTATAAACATGGAGCTTATCTTTGCTGATTTGGCTACTATTGAAAAGCGTCTAGAGAAAAATCGCCGAGAAGCAAAGAGCGGAGATAAGGAAATCATCGCTAATAACTTAATATTAGAGAAAATATATAAACACTTAGCCGATGGTGGGGCAGTCCGTGACTTAGAATTTAGTGAAGAAGACAGTATATTTGTTAAAACCCTCAATCTTTTAACTATTAAGCCTATTATATATCTACTAAATATCGATGAAAAATATAATAATAACCAAAATTTACAAAACGATGCTGAGGTTCTAAAAATTAATGTGAAATTAGAAGAAGAAATTGCTTCTTTACCAGATGATGAACAGGCAGAATATATAAAAGAATTAGGCCTGGAACAAAGTGGACTTGATAAATTAATCAGGAGTGCTTACAAAATATTAGGATTAGATACTTTTTTTACTACTGGGTCAGACGAAACCAGGGCCTGGACTATAAAAAAGGGGGCTAAAGCACCCGCTGCCGCTGGTGAAATCCATACGGATTTTATCAAAGGATTTATCAGAGCTGAGGTAATAAATTGGGAAAAATTTGTAGAAGCTGGTAGCGAGGCCAAAGCTAAAGAGCTAGGCTGGGTAAGGACTGAGGGTAAAGAATATGTCTTTCAAGATGGTGATGTGGCAAATTTTCTAGTAAATCGTTAAATATACCCTTATATTAAACAAACCGCAGTTTTTAAACTGCGGTTTTTGTATATAACCTAAAAACTAAACTTTATTCTTTCTCTAAAACAACTATTTCCCTAAAAACCTTTTGTCCCGGACGACCATAAATTATGGTTCCGCGTCGGCTAAGCTTAACTAATGGACCTTTTAAAGAGCCCGGAATAATATCTATTACTTTAAATCCTGTATGTTGAGGGTTTATCGGCCTCTCACCATAAAACACCGGCCACACCATGACTACCCGGCCCTGGGGCCGAAGAGCTGGAAAAAACTCCTTAAAAGCTAGACTATATAATTCTTCTAACTCACTAATAACGGAAGGAATATCCATTTTTCCTCTTTGCGGTCCCAAATATGGCTCAGTTACAATAGCGTCAATTGAGGTTGGCTTAATAAAAGATGACAGGCGTTGAACCGGACAAACTGATAAAACCGGATTTGGGGCGCTAATCTTATATAATTCCTTAACCCACCCTACATTACGTCTGGTTGCTTCAAGGGCCTGAACGGATATATCTGAACCAAAAATTTTCTGATACCCCATCATAAAGGCCTCAGTCAAAACGGTGCCAGACCCACAAAAAGGGTCTAACAAAACTGCTTCTGGCACCTTTTTACTGGCCAAGTTAATCATTATCTGCGCTAATTTAGGCGGTAACATGCCGGAATGATCATCACGAGCTGGTCGTCCATAATCACGCAAAGACATATCCTTAAAAGGCTGGACAGCTAGAGTTTGGCCAATTATAGTCTGCCCTTTATCAGATACCAGGATAATCTCTATACCACGAGATAAAAGCTTATTTTGACTAACAACCACGCTAGAAAGAGTCTTTTCCTGACTAACCACAAAACGGCAGCTTATCTCCTTCTCCTTAAAAACTTGTTTTAACTTAAGGCCTAAAATTTTCTCATTAAATAAACTAGAACCATAACCAGATATGCCAAAATTAAACTTACCGGTTGATCCTTGAGCTTGTTTATTTAGGGCTAATTCAGAAATTTCTTGCAACAATTTAACTTGATTACTAGATTTAAGAATAGATTCTACTTTACCAATCTTAATGACCCCGCCCAAGCGTCGTATTAAAGTATCAGGATCAAAATCATCTGTCTGGGCCAATAAAAAATCAGGAGCCAGCAAGCGGGCATCCCTTATGTCCAAAACCGCAAACAATTCGGCTAAAGACAAGGCGCAATTTGTCCCTAAAATAAAATAATATTGCATAATTTCATATTATCTTAAAGATTCCAACATAGCAATCCATGCTTATATTTTTATTGACAAATAACTAAATATATAGTTAAATAGACTATTAACCTGATTAATTAAATGACTTCAGGTTATGTAAATAGATCATTATAAAATGGAGTCTAAAATGAGAAAGAGATCATCGGGCGGCTGGATTGTAGTCGCTATCATTATCGTTCTCGCTGGACTAGTTTATTATCTGTCAATAATAACCTGACAGAAAAACAGTCTTTTGAGACAAGTGCCTATATATAACAATGTATGGGCGCTTTTTATTATAAAACTTCAAATTAAATTGCTCTTGATTTTTCTCAGATAACATGATAAATTAGACGAGTAAGAAAAATATAAACTAATATCTTTCCCACGTCCCCACGGCTAGACCGAGGGATAGCTACTGTCTTAGACATTAGCTAAAGGTATTCTTAGACCCAAGTCTTAAGGATACTTGGGATTTTATTTAATAAAGGATTATTAAGCATAACCAGCAGCCACGAGCTAAGACTTATTTATAGTTAATCTATATAAGTTTCAGCACTTGTTTGCTACTATCACTATGTCAAAGACGAAGAAATCAGGGGCCACTCATTATGAAATCCTATTTATTATCCCAAATAGGTTTACAGACGAAGAAGCTAAAACTGTTTATGAGGGTGTCGAAAAAACTATTGCAGACTTCGGTGGGCAAATAACCCATCGAGAGTATTGGGGTAAAAAGCGTTTAGCTTACGAAATAAAGCATAATGGCTTCGGCTATTACGGTCTCTATGAATTTGATTTAGATAGTGCTGAATTATCTAAGGTAGATTCTACTTTACGTCTATCCACAGATATCTTACGTCACCAGACTGTTGCCAAGCAACAAAAAACAGCTATGGAAATCGCTCAAGCTGAGGCTATCCGAGCTAAAATAGATTCTAAAAAAGCTAACGAAGAAAAGAAAGCGGAAGAAAAGAAAGCTCAGGAAAGTAAACCAGAGAAAACAAAAAGCTCTGCTCCAGAAAAAAAGAACAGACTTAAGGACTTAGACGAAAAATTAGAAAACATAATCAACGCCGAGGACTTAATTTAATTCATTAACGTTACTGACTGCTAAAATCAGTCATATCAAACAACCATATGAATTTAAACAAAGCCATGATCATCGGTAATTTAACCCGTGATCCAGAATTAAAAAATACCCCAAGCGGCCAAGCTGTGGCATCTTTTTCGGTTGCCACTAATTTAGTCTGGACTGACCAAAGCGGCCAACAACAAAAAAAAGTCGAGTTCCATAATATTATAGCTTGGCGTAAACTAGCAGAAGTATGTGCTAAGTATCTACATAAAGGTTCTAAGGTTTACATTGAAGGACGACTACAAACTACTGATTGGACTGGTAATGACGGCGTTAAGCGATATCGCACAGAAATAGTAGCAGAAAATATGATTATGCTTGATGGTCGTAGCGGATCTCCAACCGAAACTGGCATGCCCAGCAGTAGAGCTGCAGGATCCAGTGAACCAGTAATTGAAATACCAGAGGAGCCCAGCGATGATGAGGAAATACGAGTTGAAAATATTCCCTTCTAACTTACAAAAAAAATAATTTCCCAAAAAATAAACTAAAATTATGCCTAACAAAAAAGTTAAGGAGTGTCACTTCTGTGTCAACAACCTAGATGTAGATTATAAAGACACCCGCACCTTACGTAAGTTTGTTAACTTCTACATGAAAATCCTACCTGGTAGCCGTACCGGTGTTTGTGCTTGGCACCAACGCAAGTTAGCGACTGCCATAAAACGCGCTCGCGTTATGGCTCTGTTATCTGCTACCCATAAATAATCCCGTGACTTTATGCTTAATTTCAATGAAATCAAGACGGGGCGCGTCATTAAAGTTAATGGCGAACCATTTGTTATAATAAAAACTGACCATCACAAAATGGGCAGAGGAGGTGCAGTGTTAAAGGTAAAGTGTCGCAACCTAATCAACAGTAATATATTAGAGCGGACTTTCCAAGGAGCAGAAAAAGCTGAAGAGGCGGAAACTGAAACGAAAAAAGCTAACTTCATGTACAAAGACAAAGATGAAGCTAACTTCATGGATAATGTCAGTTTTGAACAATTTAGCTTACCCCTGGAAGAAATTGGTGAACCAGCCATGTTTTTAAAAGAAGGAATTGATGTTGATGTTCTCTATTTTGAAGGACGACCGGTATCAGTGAGCTTGCCTATAAAAATGGACTTTAAGGTAGTCAGTGCGCCGCCTAGTGTCAAAGGAAATTCTGCCGGCAATGTTAATAAATCAGTAGAAATTGAAACTGGAGCTCAAATCAGTGTCCCTTTATTTATAAATGAAGGAGATGTGATACGCATTAATACCGATACGGGAGAATACGTAGAGCGAGCTAACTAAAAAATACTGTAAATACTTAAAAAAACAGGCCGAAAACGGTCTGTTTTTGACTCCGGGAAAGAAGTGATATAATCAAGATATATGATAATTGCTATTAGTCTAGTAATATTAGCTTTTTCCTGGTTAGCCTGGTTTCGTTTAGATTGGGCCCTAGTAATAACTGTTGCCGCTTTACCTACTTATCTAATACGATTTAATATTTTTGGAATACCTTTTACCCTTTTAGAAAGCTTCATATTAGTGGCAGCGGCCATTTGGGTAATACAAGATTTCATTCCCAACAATCAACATCTATTTAAAAGAGATAAAAAACGACCAACCGATAGACAGCCATATCCTTATTCTTGGGAAATTATTGTTCTCCTATGTATATCACTTATAGGAGTGGCTATAGCTGGCTGGCCCGCTAGCGCTCTGGGCATTTGGAAGGCCTATTTCTTCGAGCCTATTTTATTATTTATTCTGATACTGAATAAGTTATCCAATAAAAAATCATTAAGTAAAATAGTCTGGGCAATGGCTATGTCGGCCGGTGTAATTTCTTTACTAGCAATATACCAAAAGCTTACCGGCCAATTCATCTCAAACCCTTTTTGGGCGGCTACTGAAACTAGGCGCATCACTTCATTCTTTGCCTATCCTAATGCTGTCGGTCTATACCTAGCCCCTATTAGTTTTATAATTTTGGGCTGGTCAATGTCTTTAAGAAAAAATAAGCCAACAAGCAGCCTAATCTTATTGGCTATAGTTATTTTCTCTTGGTTATCTATATATTTTGCCCACTCTGAGGGAGCTCTCGTAGCAATAGCAATTGGCCTGCTGGCTATCGGCCTACTGGCTGGACGCCGCAGCCGAATAATAACAGCGATTATCATTATATTAACTGGCGCTAGCTTACTGTCTATACCTACTCTTAATAACCGCCTAATAGACAAGTTAACTCTACAAGACTTATCAGGAGAAATAAGAAAACAGCAGTGGAAAGAAACTGGGGGACTACTAGCAGACGGACGGGCTTTAACTGGCGCCGGACTGAATAATTACCAGGCTAGTGTTGCTCCCTACCATCAAGACGGAATATTTTTTAATTATGATAATATCCCTAATTTTGATGCTGTTGTCTGGGCCAGTTCTACTTTACAAAAAAAATATTGGCAACCAGTGGAAATATACCTATACCCCCATAACATTTTCCTTAACTTCTGGACGGAGCTAGGCCTGCTTGGTCTAATCTTATTTATTTGGATAATAGCTAAGGCTTTGATTACAACCTGGCAATCGGTAAAATCATCAACTGAAAAAGATTCCCACTATATAGCCCTGGGGGTTTTGACTGCTATAATAACTATTGTTGTCCACGGTTTAGTAGATGTCCCTTATTTTAAAAATGATCTAGCTGCTCTTTTTTGGATAATTGTTGCCTTTAGTGCAATTAACAAATTTAATCAACATCAAGAAGAACTAACCACACAAAAATGAAAACTATTCTACAAAAAATAATTGCGGCCAGTGGTTATTCATCTCGGCGCCAAGCAGAAAAATTAATTCAAGAAGGTAAAGTGCAACTAAACGGACGCAAAGCTATTCCTGGAGATATGGCTGATCCTAGCCAAGATAAAATTACTATAAAGGGCAAGTCTATAGCAGCAACCGCCGCTGAACCTATTTATATCAAACTCAATAAACCAGCGGGCTACACTTGTACTAATCGCCGCTTCCCCGGAGAAAATAATATTTTTGACTTAGTTCGAGTTTCGACTAGATTATTTGCGGTCGGCAGACTAGATAAAGACAGCCGCGGACTCGTTCTCCTTACTAATGATGGCGCTCTTACTCAACGTTTAGCTCATCCCCGCTTTGAACATGAAAAAGTTTATGAAGTAAAGGTGGCTGGACCAATAAAAAATCCTGGCGCTCTAGCTGGGCAGCTCACCAAAGGCGTTGATTTAGGTGACGGCGATGGCCTAGGCCGAGCCAGACGGGCATCACTAAAAGAGATGCTTTCTCCGGTTAAAAAATCGACTGGAGAATATTTACAAAAAGCCATTTTTATAATAACCTTAAGCGAAGGTAAAAAACGTCAAATAAGACGCATGTTCAGCGCATTAAACATTGCCGTTTTAGACATCAAGCGAGTTAATCTGGCTGGATTACCGCTTGGAGAATTACCAGAAGGCCGCTGGGACCATCTTTCGCCAGAAGAGTTAGAAATATTAAAATATGAAGAACACACAAATTATCCGACGCGCCCTAAGTCAGGCCCTCGGCGTCGCCTTGTACACCGCTCTGGTCGGGTGGGTAATGACCAACGGCGATAATGTTTTTGGACAAACTAATAAATTACTAGGACCAATTGCCTTCCTTCTTTTATTTATCTGTTCTGCTCTTATCACCAGTACATTAGTGCTAGGCAAACCAATACTTCTATATCTAGACGGAGACAAAAAAACAGCTATTCGTTTATTTTTCTATACCAGCTTAAGTCTAATTATTATTATGGCCATTAGCTTTATAGCTTTGTTAATAATAAAATAAAAAAAACACAAGGAGAGGTGACTGAGTGGTTGAAAGTACCGCTCTCGAAAAGCGGCAAGGGGGAAACTCCTTCGAGGGTTCGAATCCCTCCCTCTCCGCACTGAATTAAAATCGCTTTTATTTTCAATTTTAGAGAGGACATTATATGGCTCTTTAAAAGAAATATTAGCGATTTTTTTGTTATCAATAGTAGCGTTCCAAAGTAGAGTTATTAGAGTATTTCGCTGTTCGTCGGGCTTTTTAGATAAAAACTCTTTTTGCATTGTTTTAGGCTCTAAAAACGCATTTTTTATTCGTTCCAAAGTAATATTATCTTGGCTAGATTTTTTAGTTTCTAGCTCTTGTAAGTCTTTGTTTATTAAGACCATTTCATTTTCTATTATCTGATTCTTGGCCTTATAGTCGCCCTCTAAAACGATTTTATCCAAGTAGCCGTCTATCAGAACTTTCTTGCGCTCCTCTAGCATTCTGAGCCTATTTTGAAGACCAAGGATAGCCTCTTCCAAGTAAGACAAGACATTTCCGCTTTCTTTAAGTTTAGCCCGATAGACGAGATTAACGACTTTTTCGTCAAAGATTAATTCATTAAAAATTCCATTTAATTCCGTTGAGAGATTTTCTTCTTTGATATAGGCCTTATGCTCCTCGCAGACATTCTTTCCATTGGTGCAGTAGTAATATGTTAATCGTCCTTTCTTCTTAGTGGCTGTTAGCAGACAGCCACACTTGGCACATCGGAGCATTCCTCTAAAAGCGAAAGGAATATTTTGTTTTTTGATATGGGATTTTTTAGTTAGCATTTCTTGCACCTCGTCAAATAGTTTTTTGGAAATTAACGGTTCATGATTGCCTTGATAAATAGCTCCGTCTTTCTCCATTATTCCACAGTAGAAAGAATCGGACAACATCTTATGAATTTTGCTTTTGTGATATTTATTTCCTTTGCGGCTTCTAAACCCCTCTTTAAAAAGTATTTCGGAAATTTCCTTAACGCTATATTTTCCAGTCTTATACATCTCAAATATTTTAACGATATATTTTCCTCGTGCTTTATCAATTATTATTTTACTGTCTTTATTTAAATAACCGAGCGGAGCCAAATTCGGCCAACCGCCTTTTTCCAATTTTGCTCTAATGCCTCGTTTTACATTCTTTGATAAGTCTAAAATATACTGGTTAGCCATTCCGCTTTCCACATTAAACAATAGAGCATTATCACCAGGCAAATATTGTCTTTCCATAGTCTGGATTATTTTTAGTTCATTCTGTTGCAAGAGCCATTGAATAGTAGCACTATCAATAGGGTTTCTAGATAGTCGGTCAATCTTCCAACAGATAACGCCCTGAATTTTACCTCGCTTGATCAAATTGATAAGTTCGGAAAATTGCGGACGATTATCTGGTTTCTTAGCCGATTTACTTTCTCTAAAAGTAGAAATAATATCTAGCCCAAGAGTTTCAGCTAATTTTATCATTTCTTTCTCTTGTGAATCTAGGGAAAGAATTTGTCGGCTACTGTCTTCGGTAGACTTTCGGCAGTACAAAGCATATTTAATTGTTTGTTCATTTTTGTCGTTCATATAATTATTATTTAATAATCAAAAAGGGCAGTCCTGATTGACCTCAACTTAAAACTAGCCCAAAAGCTAATTTGTCGTTAAGCAGAACTGCCCATTTCGAACGGCAAATATAAACCCTATAAAAAAGGCTTTTGGGAAAATAGTATTAAATTGAGGTCAATACTATTAATATACTAAAGAACGGGTTAAAAATCAATATCCTCTATGGATAGGCCAGATAAGGTTTTGCTAATCTCTTTGTCTAATTCGGGAAATTTTGACAGGTCATATTGCTGATAATTAAACCAGCGCATAAAATTTATTGGCTTGCCGATAGTATCGTTAATATCGCTATTGTTATATTCCGTTTCGCCGTCATACTTATAGACTAAAGATTCCGAGGGCAGTTTTGATTCCACGAGCGACACGACTTCCACGAACGAATTTTCTTGCGGTTTGAGCAGGCCTTTGCTGGCGATATATTTCTTTTGCCTAGGACAGTTATTTTCAAAGACGGATTTCTGAATGTATTTGATAAAGTAGAAAATAATCTTTTGCAGTTGGGTTTGGTTTTTGACCTTAGTAAAAATTTTATCTTTTCCGCCAACCATAATGCGACCTTGCCCCCAAATATCAAACATCTTTTTATAGATATTCTTGATATAGGGCAGATTAAAAAATATCATATGGTAATGAATCGCCCCTCTTTTTTGGAGTTCAAAGACGGCCAGATATTTTAAATTACTTTGCTTTAAGTCTTTACCCTCAATGCCATTAGTTTCGTAATTGAGCCGTCTGATAAATTTAGTAAATTCATAGTTGGCCTGTTTTAGATTAATAATATTCTCTTTGAAAGTTAGAGTCAGGGTAATCGGCAAATATGGTTTACCCTTTTCCTTAAACCATAAAAAGCAGTTAGCCATAATCAATCGTTTAATCATTCGCTTAGCACGCCGAGCCGAAGACTTAAGAATCTCCTCTTGGCTGGCTTTAGGCTTAGGGAATTTCTTGGCCTCTTCAATTTCTTCCTCGGTTTTGATGTGTCGGATTCTTCGCTCCAAGTGAATATCCCGACCAAATTGATATATTTCCAGGAGCGAACCTGATTTAACCAGTTTACGATTGGATAGGTATTTATTATCTTGTTGTTTCATATGTTTATTATTATCTAGTTCTAATTAGAAGTTCTCTTAACAAGGATAACTTTTTCTTTTCGGCTCCCCCTACGGGGGAACCGCCGAAAAGAAAAAAAGAGTTATTCCTTATTAAAGAGAGAGTTATATAAATTA
>Ga0172380_10000301_pt1 | contig 101277 bp, 171 predicted proteins | sample Leawe162metaG_FD_119747 | JGI IMG/M metagenome (GOLD analysis project Ga0172380, IMG submission 119747) | Leachate microbial communities from a municipal landfill in Southern Ontario, Canada - Leachate well 162 metaG | ecosystem: Engineered > Solid waste > Landfill > Unclassified | place...
TCAGCGCGCTCGTCTCGGGCCTCACAGCCCTGAGCGTCGCGATGGCGGCTGGCGCGCTCGCAGCGATGGATCTCACGGCCACGATGTGGGGACTCTCGGCGGCCATCGTGGGCAACCCCGCGACGTGGGCCATTCTCGCCGTGGCGGTGGTCGCCGGGGCTGCCGCTTATCTGGTCATGCGAAGCAATGCCAACCAAGCCAAGGAGGCGGTCGAGGCCTCGACCAAGGCTGTGCAGGACTTCCAAGCGATGGGGCTCACGCCGCTGGAGGCGACGCTTGCCGCGACCGAGCGCGCCCAGCGCACCTTGAACTCCACGCAACTGGACGCGACCGGCGGCACAATGGCGGCGAGCAAGGCGTCGGGCGAGTACCGCGAGAAGGTGGGCGACCTTGAGCGGGAGTTGGCCCAGTACGATGAGCAACTGTCCAAGAACATCACGTCATCTGACGACGTCAACAAGGTGCTCGCCGCGCTCGGTCTGACGATGGCAGACCTGTCGGACGGGAAGCACCCGAAGTTGCTGGAGGCCTCGCGGCGCTACGTTGACGCACAGGGCAACGCGACTGACGTGATCCGCCGGGCAGTGCAAGTCCAGCAGGAGCACACCAAGGCCCTCGCCCAGATGGGCGCTCAGGCGATGGCGACGGCGATGAGCGTGGACTTCCTCAAGTCCACCGTCGAGGGCCTCAGCATCGAGGAGGCGAATGACCGCTGGGACTTCATGGTCGGTCAGGTCGCCGGCAAGATTGCGGACGAGGAGAGGGTCAAGGCTCTCACCGAAGGTCTGCTGAACTCCGCCGGGGCGCAGTACGCCGAGGAAGCGAGCCAGACCAACGGCGGGCGTCCGGTTGAGAACCCGTACCTGACGCAAGCGCAGAAGGATGCCATCGCCAAGGCGAAGCAGGAAGCCGACAAGGCAGCGGCGGACGCCGAGCGTGCGGGCAAGGAAGCCGCCGCGTTCCAAGCGTCGCTGCCGATGAACCCCAGCGCGCTCGCCGAGTTCATCGCCTCGCGCTCCGGCGGCTCCCTCAGCATCCCCGGCTTGGAGGTTGGCGGTCTGCGCGACCTGAGCCTCGGCGCTCTGAACATGAACACTGACGGGGCCCTCTCCGACGCCGACATCACGCGCCTTCAGGAGTACGTGAAGAACCTGAACATCCTGAAGGTGAACCTCTCTGCCCAGGCGGCTCAGGCCAAGTTGGCGGGCCAGCACACAGAGGACTTCGAGAAGGCCATCAGCAGCCTCGGTGTCGTGGAGCAGGTCGTGAACGGCGCGCTCGCCCCGTACACCGAGCGCATCAAGGAGATGGAGGCTGCGACCAAGGCCGCGACCGAGGCGGCCAAGAAGCACGCCGACATGGTACAGAACGAGATGGCGGCGGCATACCTGAAGGGCGGCATCGCCGCCGCGAACGCGAAGCAGAATGAACTCCTCGCCCTCGACCGCCTGTGGGCAGATGAAGTCCGACAGGCCGAGAAGTACGGCATCAAACTCAACGATGTCAACCGGGCGACGTGGGAGACCATGCGCAAGGACAGCGAGAAGGCCCGCTTTGAGTTGACCAAGGCGCTCTGGGGCGGCTCGGCGGGCGTGCAGGGCGGCGATGTGAAGCAAGCCGTTGCCCTTGCGATTCTCGCCACTGCCCCGTCTGGCTCCTCCACCGAGTTGGACAAGGAGGGGCGTTCTACTGGCCGCGTGATCGGCCCTGACGGAACGGTCTACGACAAGCCCCTTCCCGCCACGCCGCCGCCCGCGCCGCCGTCCGACCCCGCAGCAGCCGGGACGGGCGCGGGCGAGGCCAAGACCAACGTCGCGGCGGGCGGCGTCGGGCTTGTGACGGGCGGCGTCGGCGTTGTGAGCCCCGGCGCGATTGGCACCGTCGCCTCGGGCGGCGTCGGTCAAATCGGCGAGGGCGGCATCGGCGTGAACTCGGGCAAGGTGGTCCAGGCGGGAGGCATCGACAACGTGGACCAGCAAGCGGTCGGCGGCGGCATCATCTCGAACGGGCCCATCTACATCACGGTCGAGCAGACGCCTTCGATCAGCGCGGGCGACTCCGGCCCGGCGGGGACGCCGTAATGTCGGGCCTCACATACGCCTTCGGCAGGACGGACAACGACACCACCGAGTCCGGCACGCTCATCACGCGCGTCGCCGGGCAGTTCACGTCGCCGTTCACGGCATGTCCCGTCCGCGTCGCGTCTACGCACCGTCAGCGGCTCACGGTCAGCAGCAGCCAGATCACGCCGACCACCGGCGCGGTCGGCATCTACTTCACGCCCGACAACAACTATGGCGGCCCGTCCCAGCCCGCGACCGGCGTGATGTGGTCGTGGTACACCGACGCGAACAACTACATCGAACTCGTCTACAACAAGGCGGCGACCCGGTGGGAGTTGCGCCGCTATGCGGCAGGTGCGGGCAGCACGATCACCACCATCGACACGACCTTCGCGGCGGGCGTCGGGCGCTTCATCTACATGCAGTGGGACGCTACCACGATTGGGCTGTCGGTCGCGGGCTCGGCTGTGACGTCAACCGCCAACACGAACATCCCGACGCTCCCCACGACTGTGGACATCGGCAGCCGGGCGGCTGCGAGCGATTTCGAGGCGCGCTATGACGCGGTCTTGTGCTGCAGCGCGGCGCTGACGGCGACGCAGATTGCCCAGTTCAACGCGCTGGTCGCGTCTCGCCCGCCGCTGTTCGGGGAGTTCGTCAACGAGACGATGACCCTGCTCTGGTATGGCGCCAACTCCCGGTACTGGACGCTCGCGGCGGGCGGCAAGACGGTTGACCTGCTCGGGCAGACCGGCGTGAAGATCAGCACGATCAACGGCATGGGCGTCCCGGCGATGGAGCACCGCAACGTTGAGACGCCGCTCCGCGACGGCGCATCCTACATCGACAGCCGGATGCGGACGCGCAGTATCCGCCTCGGGGCCCGAGTGTACGGTCACTCCGCCGCGACCTTCCAGACGGCGCGCCGAGCGCTCTTGTCGAAGTTGAACCCGCGCCTCGGGCAGGGCATTTTGATGTACGCGCCCGACGCGCAGTGCTACGAGGTCGATGCGGTCGTGGATGAGTTCAGCCTGAGCGACCATCAAGCGAATGTCCCGCGCCTCCAGACGCCGAACATCGCCTTCAAGTGCTTCGACCCCGCCATCCGGGTCAGCGCGCTGAACGAGACGCTCCAGACCGTCCCGGCGGGCGGCTGGTCCATCCCGTGGAGCATCCCGTGGAGCATCACGCAGAGCGCGGTCACCTTCAACTTCACCAATGACGGCGACGTTGACGCTTGGCCCCGGTTCAGCCTGACCGCCGCCGTCGCCTCGACAGGCCCGTACTTCACGAACAACACGACCGGCAAGACGTTCGCTCTGACGGGCGGAGGCGTGCTGTCGATGGCTGCCGCCGACGTGCTTCTGGTCGACATGCTCAACCGGACGGCGACCATCGCCGGGGCGAACAAGTACTCATACCGGAGCGACGCATCGCAGATGTGGCCGCTCGTGCCCGGAGTCAACAGCGTGACCATCGGCGTCGCGACCGGGAGCGCTGAAGCGCTCATGCGTTCGTTCCGTCAACTCATAGGGGTGTAGCATGGCTGAGAGTTCTTTCCTGTGGGATGCGGACGGCGGCGGCGACGAGTCGCCGCACTCCGAGGCCGATGTCACGGCGATGTTCAACGCCTTCATGGGCGGTAGCGGCGTCATCTTCGGGATTCTCAACTCCCTCGCGCCGAGCGTGAACGGCAGCGACATCCGCATCGCGTCGGGCTGGGCGATGGTGGACGGCCACCCGTATCGCAACAGCGCGACGCTCGACACGGCTGTCGTTCAGCCGTCTGTCGGCACGACCGGACGGCGCATGGTGCTGCAGTGCACGTGGGGCGCGACGCAGACCGTGCGCATCGCGGAGATCAGCAGCGCTGACGGCACGGCGACCATCCCCGCCCTGACGCAGACGCCGGGCACGCTGTACGAGATCAGCCTGTGCTCCTACACGGTGACGACGTTGAGCGTTGTCGGTTCATTCGCCGACACGCGGACGTTCTGCAACCTCAAGTCGCCCGCGTTTGACGAGATGCTCGCCCTCGGTGGAGGGGCCCTTGCCGCACCGACCGGCCTCTCTGCCTATGGTCGCATCGGCGTCATCGGCTTCCACTCCCGCATGTCCTCGCCCATCTATGACACCAACGCCTACAACACTATCCTCGATGGCGGCGTGCAGGCTTGGTGCTCGACCGTAACCATCAATCCCATTGCGTCGATGGCGAACGGGATCACGACGCTCAACACCGGCGCGGGCGGTGCGGGGTCCAGCTTCGGCATCGGGCCGCAGACCATCCCCGCTGGCACGGCGGCTGTGAACATCTTCGTCGCTCCCGACCGTTCGCCGTGGATGAGGTTCAAGTTCAACCCGACCGCTGCTGGTCACGCCAACATCACGCAAATCGCGGTCGGGTTCATGCAAGGCATCTCCGGCACGACGCAAGAGGGCGTGTACATCCGACGTAGCACGACCGGCAACCTGTTCTTCGTCACTCGTCAGAGCGGGGCGGAGACGGCGACCGACATGGGCACGCAGTCCAATGCTCAGCGCTGGTATGACATCTGGACGCCGGACGCAGGCGTGACATGGCACTGCTATGACCACACGGCGGGCACGCTGTACACGCACACCACGAACGTCCCGACCGCAACGGTTGACCTCAACCCTCACGGTCGCATCATCATCAGCGGCGCGGTCGCCGGGCAGTTCGCAATGTCGGCGCTGTACGTCTGCGCGCTGGACGAGTAGGAGATGGCAATGTTCATCAAGTTCGCGCAAGTCCCCGCCGCCCTCGGCGACGGCAAGCAAGTCCGCAACGCGTCATACCGCAACGACGGCAGCGAGTGGGTCGCTGAGTCAGATGAGGCGCTCCTCGGCGCGGAAGTCTTGAGCGAGGAGCAGTACATCGCGGCGGTCGCGGCGAATGAGGCCTACAACGAGGCCAACCCCGACACGCCGCCCGAGCCGACGCCCGCGCCGAACATCGGCAACTTCCGCCTCGCCGTGTTCGCCGACGCGCCGGTGGGCGTGGGCAAGCAGAAGGCGCGTGCCCTCGCGAGGGACTACCCTGACTCGCAAGTCGGGCTGGACCAAGGCAACTGGGCCGTCGTGCGCGGGGCGCTCGCCGATATGCTCGCTGACGCTGCCGTGACGCAGGAGGAGCACGACCGCATCGAGTCCCTCATGGCGCAGTTCAACATCCCCGAGGCCTGATCATGAGCAAGTGGCGCGCCGTCTGGATTCTGATCTTCATCGTCGGCGGCGCGGTCGAGTTCGCGGCGCTCGCCAATGACGCGCCCGACGACACGCTGAGCGAGCAGGTCTGGGCGCTCCTTGTCCTGTACCCGGCGCTTGACGCTGTGATCGCGGCGGCGCTCGTGTGGTTGATCGTGCACTTCATCCGGCGGCCAAAGTGACCTACCAGACGCCTGAGTATCAGTTCTTCATCCGCAACCTCCGCACGCTCGCGTACGTGGACGAGATCAACCCTGCTGACGTCGAGGCGGCGAGTTGGAAGCGCATGTTCCGGGGCGGCGGCGCTTGGGTCATGACCCTGCCGCTGGACGACCGCTACACGGCCACGCTCCTCGCCACACACCAGCTGATCCATGTCGTGCGCAACGGCGCGACCGAGTTCATCGGCGTCATCATGCTGCGCAAGGTCAACGCACTCGGCAAGAAGTGGGTGATCGGCGGGCCCGACCTAACCTCATACTGGCTCTCGCAACGCATCGTCGGCGAGACGACGGCAGACGACGTTGACGGCATCGGCGAGACGGTCGCCAAGGCATACGTGGAGGCGTACCTTGGCCCCAGCGCGGCAGCGGCGCGGAGGGGGACTGCCTACCTCTCGGGCAAGACCTTCACCGTCGCCGCCGATGACGCGCGCGGCTCCTATGTCTACTCCCCGGCGAACCGCATGGGGCTCCTCGCCGTCACACAGTCCGTCTGCGAGGCGGCTGAACTCTGCCAAGAGGTCACGATGACCGCTGACGGGTACGAGTATGACGTGACGGAGATTGCCGACCACACGAGCGCGGCGGGTGAGATTCCCTTCAGCGTCGCGTGGGACAACGTCGAGGGCTTGGAGTTCAGCGAGGACTACACCAACCATCGCAACTATCACTTCGTCGCGGGCGACGGCTCCGGCGGCGCTCGCAACGTGACGGAGGTCGAGGACACGGCGAGCATCTCGGCGGGCGACATGCGCTGGGAGCAGGTGATTGACGCGCCGTTCGCAACCACAGTTGATCAACGGGCGACAGTCGGCGGGCTGGAGATTCTCCGTCGCCGCCGTTCCATCGTGACCGTGAAGGCCAAGCCCTTCCGGGCGAGTCAGAACAGCGTGTACCGTGAGGACTTCAATGTCGGCTGGAAGGTGACCTTCGCAGAGCCGCGACTGCGCGCCGAGGCGATTGACCTTCCCATCGCCGCTGTGTCAGTCGCCATCTCGCACTCTGGCCAGAACCCCGTCGAGGATGTGTCATTCGACCTCGGCGTGGCCAATCCGGATTCCATCATGAGGCGCTACCAAGAGGCGATTGCGGCGATGCAAGCGAGCCTCGCGGCCCGATAGTTCAGCCAACAGTCACGACGCTAACCTTTCGAGGCTGGCGGCAAACGGTTTCCAAGGAGCAATCATGGCGGCACGGCCCGTTTCGACCCGATCCACTTTGGTCTACTACCTCAGCGGGCGTCGGATGATCGACAGGCTCACGGCTCAAGGGCGGCACGTCAATATGACGGCCAGCGAGCCGATTTCAGCCCTCGTCATGGGCTGGTGGGGATTCGTCCTGCTCCCCGGCGGGCCAGTCCCCTCGCCCGACGCTCTGGCCGGACTCGACGGCCTCATCTCCTCAATCTGGTGGGGAGCCTTCGCCCTCGTGATCGCCTCCACGCAACTCGCCGGGATCAGCGCGGCTTGGCTGGGCTTCTTCCCGCCGCTGCGTGCGCTCCGCGTCATGAGCCTGTACGCGACGGCCTTCTGGTTCATCGCGCTCGCACTCGGGCTCGCCCTCTCCGGCCTCCAGATTGCCCCGGTCGCGTACGGGTCATTCGCCGTCCACGCCGCCCTCAACGCGCGGAGGGCCTACCTGAATGGACACGGCTTGTGACGCAGGAGCAGGTTGCCGTGATCGTTCCCGTGGCGGCGATGGTCGTCACGTTGGCCCTCGGGTTGCTGAACTCGCGGAATGGCAACCGCTCCACATTCGTCAACGAGGCCAAGTCCATGATCGACTGGCAGCGCGCTCGCGCTGAAGACGCCGAGGCTGACCGCGACTACTGGAAGGGTCGCGCCGAGGCCTGTGAGCAGAGGAACCGATAACGCCCAAGGAGGGCACCATGTCCATGATACGCAATTGGCTCGCCGTCGCCGTCATCGCACTACTCACGATCGGGCTGCTCGGCATGCTGCCGGGGAACGTCGGCGCTCAAGTCCCGCCGAAGGCGACCGCCACCGCCGTCTTGCCCGCCCCGCCGAAGGCACCGCTGCCGGCCAAGACCGGCAACGCGGGCTTCCATGCGACGAACGTCAACCCTTTCGCCGAGGCGTCCGATGCGGCACCGGCGTCGGGCAGCGCCATCGGACTCGCCGTGATGGTCGGTGCCGTTGTCGCTCTGATTAAGAGCGCATGGAAGGGCTCGATGGATCCGAGGGTGATCCTCGGTCTGGTCGCGCTCGTGAGCGCCGGGGCGGTCTACATCGGTCATACGTCGGGCATGCTCAGCGGGGCGACGCCTTATGCCCTTGTCGAGCAGTGGCTCACGCTCGTGATCGGCGGCATCGGCGGACGCGAGGCCCTCGTGACCCTCGTCCCGGCGGCGAGGGAACTGCCTTCCAGAGCCTGAACGGGCTCCTCCACCCCCTCCGGGGGAGCCTGAGCCGCCTCGGGGGTCAACTTCCAGACCTCTGAGGCGGCTCCTCTTTGTCATCGCGAGCCCGGCGCGACCGTGAGGCCCATACGGCGAGTCAAGCCAGATGAAGAAGCCGCACATCACGATGACGAAAATGATCCAGAACAAGACAGACTCCTTTGCGGCCTAGCCGGGTTCATCGGGCTCATCGTCGCGCCAGAACATGCCCTTGGGCAGGGTGTCCCGGTAGTATTGAACGAGTCGGCGACCGCAGTTCGGGCAACGCCAGCGGGCAGCCATCAGGCGTCGGGCTCGGGCGCGGCCTCAAAGTCCGCGAGCAACAGGCCGTCAGGGTGCGCGACATCCAGGTCTGCCGTAGCGAACATCCTGAACGGATAGTCCGAGTTGAGCGCCGCCTCGCGCAGCGTCTCATCGGCGATGCGGGCGGCGGGGAAGACAAACCCGTTGTCGCTGAACGTCGCCACGACAGCGATGAGGTTGTCGACATCGGTCTTGCCGATCACCCTGACAAGGGTGCGACGGCGCGTCACGAGGCGCTCTTGAGAGTTGAGCCGTGCGTGAATCGGGGCGCGACCGAGTGCACCCATGGGGCCTCGAACTTGTGCCCGTGGACGTTGCCGCCCTTGCACATGTGGAGCGAGTCCTCATCCTCGGCGCAGTGCTCATCGCGCGATGCGTAGCAGTCGGCAACACTGGACACGCATGTCGCGCCGGACGGGTCGAGCACGAGCAGGATGCCGCACTCGTCTTTCGGGTTGACGGTGCACTCGCACCCCTTGACGTGACAACCGTGCTCATCGTGGCAGATGAGGTTCTTGTGCGGGCACTCCTCGCAGTACTTCGTGCCCTTCCAACGGTCGTGATCCCACACGACCTTGCAACGCCGCTCCTCGGTCATGACACGTCCTCCTGCCGAATCGACATCACGTTGTCCGGGCGCTCCTCGACGGGCTTGGTGCCGGGCACGATGTCGCCCAGCCGCTCGCCCGGCGCGGACTCGATGCGACGGAAGACATCGCCGTCCACCGGCGTCGGCGACCGGCCCGCCATCGGCCCGAGGCTGTCAAGGCGGCGGAGCGCCCAGCCCTCCAGCGCCGTCGATGCCCGCGCCGCCACGAACCGGGCGACGGCTACGGGAATCCACAGGTAGTAGACCAGCGCCACCAGGCACCAATCGAGGGCAGTCAGGGCACGCTCTTTCATGCGGTCACTTCCTTTGCCGCCGCAGCCGCGCGGAGCGCGACCAGTTCGCGAATCGCGTCAAGGTGCACTTGCTCGAATGTGTACCAGCGCCCATCCTTCCGCCCGGAGCAGGAGTTGACGCTGCTCCAGCCGATGAGCGTGCATCCGACTGCCGCCATCAGGCCGCGCAGTTCCTCTGCCTCGGCGCGGATGCGCTTGGTTTCTGCCTTGTCATGTCGGGTCACGGCCTGTCCCTCCTCAACGCGTCAAACTCGTCCATCGCCGTGTCGCGGAACTCAAGCGGCTCGCCCCGCTCGGCGGCGCGGGCGTACTCTGCCAACTCGCCCTCGGTGAGGCCGGTCTCCATGTGGATGCTCAACCCCTTCTTGGAGTTGACGATTGCCCATGAGGCGAGGCGCGCGGCTCCGGCGGCGAGCACGCGCAACCTCCAATGCTCCTCTTCAAGGCCCTCGCCGACTTCATCCGTGTGCTCCTTCAGCGTCGCGTCGATTATGCTCGCCGCTTCCTCGGGGTCGAGCAGGATGGCCGTGCGGAGTTCGCGCAGGAGGATGGTCAAGTCGTGAATCGCGGTCAGCCGGGAGTTGGCGACCTTCACGAGGGCGACGTTGGACTCCACGACCTCGGCGATGCGCCGCTTGAGGGCGGCGACATCGGCGTTGACGTCAAGGGAGGTGCGGAAGAGTCCGGGCGGCAGAGGGAGAGGCGATGAGATGGACTCCACGCCGTTGATGTTCACGACCGCCCGGACGCTCTGGCCGTCCGAGATCAGGTTGACGGAGTTCGTCGGCGGCGCTGGCGTGAACGGGTGCGCACGCGCGATGCCATCGTGCACAATCTTGACAAACCCGCAGTCACAGGCGTGCGTGACGTCGACAAGCCAAGCGCACCCCTTCGAGTGTCCCACTAGCGGTTGTGCCGGTAGCAGAAGGCGACGTCATGCTCGGCGTACTCGGGCGCTTCGGGCGTCCCGTTGTTGACGCGGATGTGAGCGACGCGCAGCCGGTCGGTCGGGGTGGTGCACTCCTTCACAGCACAGGTCGTGCGGTCGCAGCAGTCGCAGAGCGTCTCGTTCATTCGATGATCACCACTTTCGAGCCATTCGGGCGAGTGTAAACCTCGCACGTGAAGATGAGTTGGCTGGTGCTGTCGCGGTCGCCCGAGCGGAGCGACACATAGGCGTCCTCGTCCATCATCTCGGGGTGCTCGCGCTCGATGGACTGGAGCGCTTCGAGGAGTTGCTTCAGCGTCACCGGCGGAGCCCCTCGCGCGTCCGGCGGACGATCTTGTCGAGGCAGCGCGTGCACCGCTTGGAGCGGAACGCCGCCTTGAACTCGATGACGGGAAGGCTCGCCGCTACAGCCGCCGCGCCCTTCACGTTGCACAACGTGTAGTCGCCGCCCTCGTTGGCGTGGACCAACGTCTCATCGCCCATGGTAGTCGTACTCCCTCGCGTTCGGCCCGGTCGCCGGGTAGTCGGCATCTTGGAGTCGATGCGGGATGGACGGGTCGTGCCCACGCTCCCACACGCACTGGTCGCCGCCGCTCCCGCTCCACACGCGGAAGTCGCATCGCGGGATGTAGCGCCTCGGCTCGGCGGGCCCGCCGAAGGCCCTGATGACGTTCGTCGCGTCCGGCGGGAGAGGGTCGCCGGGCTGCCAGCGCGGCGGGACGACTGAGCCGCCGTAGCGCTCGGCGGGGTACATGCGCTTGACCTCGTCAGAGATGACGATGCCGACCACGGTGGGGCAATCATCCGCGTGGTCGTCATCGGGTCTGCCGCAGTCGTGGCACTTCATCTAGTCCACCATCCATCCGGCGGCGAGGAGCGCCTCAAGGTCTGTGTACAGGATGGAGGGGCGTCCGCCCTTCGGCGTGTCTTGGTAGATGCCGCCGAGGTAGACGGGAATCTGGTGCGACGGGTGATCGCGGTTGGCCGCGATGTCCATGGCGTTGACGATGGCGAGCGACGGCCTACCTGTCTCGTCGCGCAACTGGTAGTTCTTCAGCGGCACGATGGGCGCGAAGGGCGCATCCTTCGGGGCGAGGAGGAACTGGCGGTCACGGTCATCGACCTCAAACGGACGCGTCATCGCGGGGCCACCCTTCCTTGTCATTGGCGGCGAGGGCGGCGGCTTCGGCCTCGTCCTGCGAGGAGTACAACTCTGACGCAGAGTGCGACTCCTCTTCACCGCCGTACACGCGCTCCATGTATTGGATGTCGCAGCCGCTCTCCGCACCGCCATCCGTGACCCTGATCGCCGCGATGTGCACGCGCACCACCCTGTGCTTCTGCTTGTAGGCCTTGTCCTGTCGAGTGCCCAGGCACTTCGGGCACCGGGTTGTCGCGCCGTCGAGTCCCATGATCGTGCCGGACTTCCCGCAGAATCCGCAGTCCACCGCGCCGAACAACTCTGAACGGCTCGACAGGGCGAACACCTCGACGCCCGGAGAGAACTTGGTGTTGATGATCAAGCCGCCACCTTCCATTCGTCGCCGTGGTCGCATCCGCAGCGCGGCGTGCTCGTCCCCATCGCGCCCGAGTAGGAGCAGGAGTTGCTCCAAGGGTTCGTGAAGCGGAACGCGTGGTTGCACTTCGCGCAGGGCCCGGCCTTCCAGTTGTACTTCATGCGTAGCATCCACATGCTCGCCCGCCGAGGACGGCGAGGCAGAGGTGGCCCGGCCCGAGGGCGTGGACGTGGTAGCACGTCGAGCAGACGGTCAACATGACGGTCTTGACAGGAGTCGCGCCGTGCCGGTAGAATCCGCCAGCCATCAAAACTGCGCTCCGCACTCGTAGGGGCAGGGGCGCTCCTGCTCGCGGCCCTGAGCGTCCCACCCGACCGTGGCGGCCCCGGTGTTGTTGCAGCCGGGGCAGGGCGCGGAGCGGGTCTTGGAGGCGTTGAACCGGACAGTCGTGCCGTTGGCGCGCTTGAACGAGACGATCATCGGGAACCTCCTGAAGAGTTCTGGCGGGGGCGGCAGGAATCGAACCTGCTACAGCCGGTTTTGGAGACCAGCCCGCTTACTCCAGAGCCACCCCCACGCGGGGCGACCGGGCTATGAAGCCCAGTACGTCTCGCTCAGCGGGCTCGTGACGTACACGAGGCCTCGCTGGGTCTTGTGCCCGCCGCAGCGGACGTTCGCGAGCGGCTTGCCCTCGCGCGCCGCGCGGGTCTTGGCGGCCTTGCAGTGCCGGCAGACGGCTTCCGCCGCGTCCAGCAGCGCGTAGGTCGCGTCAAGCGCGGCCTGAGCCTTCTCACGTGCCTCGCCGGTAAGCATCCCCATCTTCAGTCTCCTCGCGCCGCCGGGGGAAGTACCCCAGCGAGGAGATAATACCTCGTACGTCGCACCGCGTCTACCCGCCCGCGTGTACGATTTGAGCCATCAAGTTGTGGGTTGCTCGCCCTCGTCCTTGCCGAGAATGGCATACAGCCGGTCGGTGATCTCTCGCACCGTCTCCTCGGGAGTGCCATCGTTGTAGACCTCGATGACGGGGATGCGCGTGGGGATCATGGCGACCACCGCGTCAAACAGGAGGTCGATCATCGCCAACTGGATGTCGCTGAACCGATCGGCGCGGGCGGCGATGCACTTGTCGATGTCCCGCTTGACGTGCACCACAACCGTCTCGCGCGGCACGATGCGCCGCCAGTAGTAGTCCCACACTGCCGGGTCGATGGGCTCGATGTTACGGAAGCGCCGGTACACATCTGCCGACGCGATGCCCCGGTCGCCGATGGCACTCGCGTCGAGGCGCTTGAGGATGTCAGCCGTGGCCAAGTCCTCGGCGTAGTCGGCGATGCCGGGAATCGGCGAGCCGAGATGACCGCGCATCCCCAGCGCCTCCTCATGCCCTGTGAAGAGGTTGAGGACGGGGATGCTGAGTTCGTTGCTGAGGAGCGCGGCAAGAGTCGTCTTGCCCGCCCCGTCTACGCCTTCGAGCACGAGGTACATGAGAGGCCTTCCTAGCGTCGCACTGCCGCGACTTGCTGCTGGAGCAGGAACCGTTGCCGTTCGCGGAGGAACAGCCACGTCTTGAAGCAGACCGTGCAGAGCGCGTTGTCCAACGCTGCCTCGCGCACGGTCGAGTCCGTCTGATCGGGCAGCGCCTCGTGAACCTTGTGACGTCCGCAGTACATCACATCGAGGCGCGGGAAGCCGATGTGGATCTTGTGATGAGGCTTTGCCTGGAACTCGTGCGACCGGATGCGGTCGTGCTCGGCGTGAGGCCGGTCGCAGACCGTCAGCGACGGGCGGAGGAGTGCGGAACACTTCGCGCGGGGACTAGTCACGAGTGGAGCCCTCCTGCTTGATCAAGGTGAAGGCGGCGATGAGGCCGTCCAGCACCATGTCAAACACCTTCGGCGTGAGTTCGGCGAGCACGAGCGGCGAGACCATCGGCGCGAGTTCCGCCGCCAGCGCGTCGGCAAGCGAGGGCGTCATGGCCTTCGCCTCGGGCTTGGAGGGCGGAGCCATGCCCTGTGCCGCTCCGTCAGCCGTAGCGCCATTCTGCGCTCTTGGCTTCCGCACGACCTTCACACCGGGCTTGGCGACCCGCCCGACGTGCTTGATGCCCCAGTAGTTCAGCAGGTTCGCCATCACGGTCGATGAGATGTCGAACTTCCGCGCCGTCGCGTTGAAGCCCTCCCTGCGGTACGTGCGCTTGAAGTCATCCTTGTCGATGCCCTCGGCGCGTACCGCGATGGGGATTCCCAACTTGATTCCACCGGCCATTTCAACCTCAATTCCAACGTCGGGCCAACTACAGACAGAGCGTGAGACGGCGGGTCACCTCCATGTAGTCCTCGGTGCTGATGTCGTACGGGAGCGTGAAACGGACGGGGAGCGTGTCGCGTGCCGTGATGAGCAGCAACCCCTCCTCGCGAGCCCGAGCGCACAACCCCTTCGGGTCATCCGTCCGAATCGCCATCATGTACCCGTAGTTGTACAGGCCCTTCGACCCGAACTGGTCGACAAGGTCGCGGGCCCTGTCGAGCATCGTGCTCAGCATGCCGCCTTCGAGTTCCTCGATGAGGCGCTTCGACAGGTAGCAACCCATCGGACTCCCTGCCATCGTGTTGAAGTGCGAGCCGTGATCCATCACGTCGCCGATGTCGCCGCGCGTGACGGTGATGCTGAACGGCCAACCCGCGCCCGCCGCCTTGCCGAAGCACCAGATGTCCGGGTTCATCGGCACGAGGCTCCCGCCATACGCGCTGATGATGGACGGCACGCCGCCGACGCGCCCGAATCCGGTCTGGACTTCATCGAAGATGATCACGCCGCCCGCCTCGCGGATGACCTTGGCCATCGCCCAGACCTCCTCCGGCCACTCCTCCAGAGTGTTGTTGCCGTTCAGCGGGCTGATGACGAGGGCCGCGACCTGACGCGGCGAGATTTCGCGCTCGCCGTGTCCGGCCTCCTGTCCCCAGTGCGGGTTGGTAACCTTCACCGCACCGTGCTCCATCATGCCGAGGGCGACGCCCATCTGCGGGTTCGGGTAGCCGAAGCCCTTGTGGTGGTACTCGGGCCCGTCTTGGATGGAGAGGTTCGCGAGTGAGCGCCCGTGAAAGTCGCCGGGGAGTCCGAGCACCCAGCCGCGCCCGGTCGCCCGGCGTGCGGTCTTGATCGCCGTCTCCACGGCCTCCTGCCCGCTGTTCGAGTAGAACACGCGGACGTTCTGGCCGAGCCCGAGGCGCTCCCCGAGCATGAGCGGGTACTCGTTGTCGCGCAGCGAGTTGAAGAGCATGTGCGGCTGACGGAAGGGCACGCCCGCCACGAGCCCATCGTTGATCCAGTCCTCCATGCGCTCATTCGAGATGGGCGAGGCCCCGGCGTCACCGAAGCAGTCGATCAGGTCGACATCGCCGCCCTCGCCGCTGAAGAGCCAGCGGGCTCCGGCTTGGCCGGACGGCTCGGCCAACTTGTCGAGCGTCGGGAAGTTGAGGTCAGGCTTGAAGGTGTTGAGGTCAGGGTTGAAGGTCACGCTTCCTCCTCCGGCACCAAGCCGCGTCCGACGACATAGGTCTGAGCGGCGGGCTGGACGCGGACGGGAGAGATCAGAGCCTCCAGCACCGACGCCATCCAACTCGTGAAGAACACCGCCATCAGGCCTGACGTAGAGAACAGGATGATGAGCGTGTACTTCACCGGCGCGAGAGGGTGAGGCTCGCAGACCCTCTCCTTCAAGGTGGCGCTGTAGAGGCAGTCCGCCGGGAACAGCGTGAACGCGAAGATGACAGCGCCGAGAAAGAGCAGGCTTTGCACGAGTGCCAACACTCGCAGAGCCTTGATGAGCTGCTTGTTGTCCACGATGCCTCCTGCGGGCGATTCGTCCGGCGCGTTAGGCGCGGGGCGTCCAAGTCCAAGTCTCGGCGAGTTGCGGCTGATCCCACAGAGCCGCGTACTGCGGGATGCGTTCCTTCACGGCCTCGGCGTGCGCCGCCTCGATGACAGGGATCAGGTCGCCCGTCGCGATGGCCAAGCGCTCCCGCTCTTGGAAGTACATCGGGCAGACGGGGAGTTGGTCGCGCCCGTCCATGCGACGGATGTTCTCCTCGACGTAGGCGCACGTGTCGTACGAACCGTCAGAAGCGATGCACGGCGGCGTGACGAGGTTGCGGAACACCGGGTGCACCTTCGTGGCGAGTTCGTTGACCATCGAGGCGATGACCGGGGCCCAGAGCCCGCCCTGCAGAATCCAGCAGGAGCGCTCGCCGATGATGTGCGAGAGGGCGGCGAGGTTGATGCTCATCGCGATGCGGTGGGTCGCGCCGAGCGGGATGAGTTGGCGCGCGTCCTCCATCGGGACGCCCGACGCCACGAGTTCGTTGTACGCCGACTGGATGCCCTCCATCGCCGTGATGAAGACGTCTGCCTCGGGCGAGCCGGTCTTGATCGTCTCGGGCAGGTGGTACGCGCCCTTGTCGGCGAACACGCCCATGTTCTGGATGCGCATCGACTGCGACCAGAAACTCGCGCCCTCCTCGGGAATGACGTCCACGCCGTAGTTCGGCCCGTACTTCACGCCGACGCGGTGACGGACTGCCTGCTCGCGCCAACTGACCGGCACGCCTTCGAGGATGAAGTTGAAGGTGATGAACTCACCGACCGGGATGCGCTCATCGAGGATGCGCTGGAAGAGCGACATCGCCTCGGCGCGCTCGCCGTCGAGGGAGTTGCGCGCCCGGAAGTCGTAGTCAAGGTTGAGGTTGCGGTAGCGCTGGAGAATCTCGTCCAGCGGCTCCTCGGACTTGGATGCGTCCCAGACGGCGAGCGTCTGAGAGATGGGGTTGGTGGTGTGACCAACCAGCGTGGCCTTCATCGTGTCGGACAACTACAGTGCCTCCCGCGTGCGGATGTCGAGCAGGTCGCCCCGCTTCATGATAACGATTTGCTCGGGCTTGAGGTTGAGACGGATGAGAGTCACGCCGTGCTCATCGGTGACGTAGGCGACGTTGCGCGCCTCGTCAACTTCAACAAGCGCCTCGCCTGTGATCTTGAGCATCCGAACCTCCGTGCCGAGGTTGAGCCGGGAGAGGAAGCGCGTGAACCACGCGTGATCCGCGCCGCTCCCTCTCCCCGCAATTTGTGACTTGAGGGGCGCTGGCTAGATGGGCTCGCCCGAAACCGGGTCGAGTTCCGTCACGCCATCGTCCGCGAACCGGCGGTGATCGCCGGTGGGCTCCGTGAGTTCGACGGGCTCGCCCGCCTCGCTCGCGTCGAGGTTGTTGCCGGCGTCCGCGGCAGCGGGCGTGTCGGCGTCCTGGTCGTTGTCGTCGGTCAGCTGTGCATCATCCTTCGGAGCGTCGGCGGCATCGCCGGGCGGCTTATTCTTCACGGCCATCGTCAGTCCCTTCTTCAACGCCGGAGCCATCCAGCCCCGCACGTGCCTTGAGTTGGAGTTGCGCCTTGAACACGTCCTCAGCCGTCGCCGGTCGAGGGGTGTAGCGCGTCTGTACGGCAGTCGGCGGAGTCTCACACTCCGCGATCATCGCGGCGAGTTCGGGGTGCAGCGATGCATCCGCCTTCAGCGCCGCCTCGTTGATCTTCACGACCGTGGTCGTGACGACTTCCTCTGTGACGTACTTCTGGTACGCCTCCACGGTCAGGCTCTCCTTCAGCCGTTTGGCGAGCGCGGAGTCATCCACGCCGCCGCCCCGCATCTGGAAGTAGCGCCCGGCCTTCACGCCGCCGCCGCCTGTGAGGACAACGCCGGTGAAGCCGCTTTCCTTGCCGACAAACTTGTCGGCCTCCGCCATCACCCGGACGTAGGTTGCCTCCTCATTCTTCTTGGCCTCGGCCAAGGCGAGTTGCGCCTTGTCCCACGCCAAGATTGCGACAGCGACCTCGCCCGTTACGGCAATGACTTCCTCAGGCATTAGTTGGGCTCCACCGTCATCCGCGCGCCGGGCTTGATCACCCAAGCGAACGTATGAGACTTGGACTCCGACGTGCAACGCGCGGTGCCGTGCTCCGGCTCCCCCGCTCGCGTAGTCGTCAGCGTCAGGCGCGTACCGTCCAGGTGACAGGTGCGCTTGTCCAGCATCGACTCCAGCTGGTCGTCCCGCTTCGCGTGCGGGCTCGCAGCCTTGACCTCGGCGGCGGACTTGTCCGAGCGCTTGGCCCGAATCCAGTACGGCACCACTTGGTCAATTTGAACTCGTGACCGGCTCGGATTCGCCCTCTGGTGGGCGGGCGAGCGGGACACAGACTCGCTGATGGCGGCCTTGTGATCGTCGGCCAATCGGAAGCCCGGTGCTCGACCGCGCTTGCCCTTCGGCTTCACATCCTGTACCATTCATCCTCCAATTTCAACGGGAGCGGGGCCCGTTACCCGAGATATTACCTCGCGCCTCGTATCGGAGTCTAGGTGAGCCCGTCCATCGCCACCCGGAGGTTCGCGAGTCCGGCGGCGGCGGCATCCCACTCGGTCGCGAGCGCAAACGTCGGCACGCCCGCTTCAAGCATCTTCGCGAGGCGCTCCACGCTGTCGGAGAGGTACTGCGCGGAGTGAGCGGCCACGGCACGCGCGTCCGGCGTCTGCGGGTACTCGACGCTCGACACATCGGCAACCGTGGTCACGACGGCAGAGGCGTAGTCCAACGGGTCGAGCAGACGCGAGGTGCCGCCATCCGCATCCTTCGTGAAGAACGGGTTGTCGTCCGTGCTCATGCCGAGGTGGACGTGCTGGCCGAATGACCAGCCTGTGTCGCCCTGCTGACCGAGGATGGTGTCGTAGTCGACCACATCGCCGACGCTGACGTTGAGGTAGGCGAAGTGCGCGTACAGCGCCCGCGTCCCGTCGCCGTGGTCGATGATGCAGGAGAACCCGAAGGTGGCGCCCCACCAGTCGTCAGGCGTGCTCGTGAACACAACGCGGCCCGGCGCGACCGGCGGGATGAGCGAGTTCCAAGGGAACCCGAAGTCACATCCGCTGTGATCCTTGGTGTGGATGTCGTCGCGGACGCCCTTCAGACCTGTGAGCGTGCCGCGCAACTTGGCGGGCCCGCTGCCCCAGATGATCGGCTCATCGAAGTCCTTGCGCCCGAGCAGTTCGATTGCGAGTTGCATCATGCCTCCAGATAGTCTGCGACCGGACGCCCCATCACAAGAGCGAAGGCCGCGCTCACGGTGCCGTTGATCAACGCCTCGGCGTCGAGTTGCGACAGCCCCATCAGGGATGTGTCGCCAAACGAGTCGAAGGTCTTGGCCTCGAACGCTTGGTGAGCGATCAAGGTCGTCAACTCGGCGTCGGTGAAGAGCATGGGGTTCGCGCCGGGCGAGCCAAGCGCGAAGGCCGACTGCGCATAGCCCATGATGGTGGACGAGTTCAGCTGGAGGGCGGGCGGCTCAGGCGGATGCAACAGACCGAGCGCGTGCCCGATCTCATGCATCGTCAGGGCGATGCACCCCATGTACTCCAGCCGCTCATTGGCGGTGCGTCCGTGGAACCTCGCGTGCTGCGCGTCGGCGACCCGTCCCCACCCGATGGTCGCGAGTCCGCCCATGTCCGGGCGGGAGTTCCCAATCGTGTACGAATCGTCTGCGCCGCAACCCGATTGATCGGCGGGCATGCCGTAGATGAAGACCACCTTCAACGAGGGGTTCACGACCTCCTCGTCAACGGCGAGGACGCCATTCACCGTCCTCCAGACCTTCTCGGCGTGGTCGCGAATCTGTCCAAACGGGAGCATCGGCCCCCACACGAGGCGCGCCGGGACGCACTGAAGGCGTCGCCCGGTCTTGCGAGCGAACGCGAGCGTCACATCTTGCATGATGCGGTCGATGTCCGGCAGCACGCTCGCGCCGGGCCCGACGATGCCCTCAGGGATGTAGACGAAAGGCGAAGTGATCACTCAGACCTCCGATTGCTGGTAGTCCAACTCTAGTGGTCCGAGTCATCCTCACCGACGATGGGAATCTCGCCCTGCATCGCCGCCTTCCAATCCTTGCGTGACCAGCGGCGGAACAGGGCCGTCTCCGTGCCGTCCTGAACGGCGTCGCCGAGCGCCTCACGGCCCTTCATGACGTGGTACACGACCTGCTCGAAGGTGTCGAGGACGTTCATCGTGTAGACGACAGGGCGGCGCGACTGTCCGCCCCGGTGCAGTCGTCCCTCGCGCTGCTCGATCATCTTCGCGGGGTTCCAGAGACAGTCGTAATGGACCAGAGCAGACGCGCCGTAGAAATCGAACCCGTACGCCATCGCGTCGCTCGCCACCACCCAAATCTGCTCTCCGGCATTCACACGGTCGCTGATCTCCTGACGCCGCTTCACCGGTGTGCCGCCGTGGAGGTACACGACCTCGTGACGAGTCCGCGCGGCGAGCGCCTCATAGATGCGCTCGGCGGTACTCGTCCACTGGCTGAACATCATCACCGAATCGGAGTCATGCGGTTCGAGCAGTTCGAACAGCGCATCCATCTTGGAGCCCTCGACCGGATACTTGTCGTGGACGATGTTCGGTGAATTGAGGAACTGGCGCAGCCGGAGCGTCTGGACGAGCGGGTCATCCTTCGAGTCGCTGCCGGTCGTGGCCAGCCACAGGAAGAAGTCATCGCACATCATGTTGTACCAGCGACGCTCCTGCGGCGAGAGTTCCACGTCAACCATGACGGGCACCTTCTCGGGCAGTTGCGGCATCAAGACCTCTTTGCGCCGCCGGACGATGTAGGGCGCGATGATCTCGTTGAACTCGGGGAGCGTCTGCCAGTTCGTCCCGACCACGTGTCCCCAACGGTCTGTCTGGAGGAACTTGTCGCGGAACGCGGTGAAGTTCCCGAGCAGACCGGGACGGAGGATGCCGCCCACGAGGTTGTAGACGTCCTCAAGGTGCATCTCCAGCGGCGTCGCCGTCATGCCGGTGAGCCCGACCTCGGTGCGAATCGCTTGGAGACGCTTGTGAGTCTGTGACTGTGAGTTCTTGCCCTTCGTGAACTCGTCGGCGAACACCTTCACCCAGTCGCGCGGCACCCATGGCTTCCCCCAGTCATGCCGGAGGTACAACTCATAGCCGACCACCTTGATCGGCGTCGGGAGTTCCCAGAGCGCGCGGCGCTTCTTGTCCGACCCCTCGATGACGGTGACGAGTTCGTCCACCTGTGCATCGTCAAGGCCGAAGTGAATCTTGTACTGCGACCGGATGTTGAGGCGCAAGCCCGAGGGAACAACCCACAGGATGGAGTTGGGCCCGACGATGTGGCCGCCCGCTTGGTGGGTGAGAATCGCGTCGAGGGTCTTGCCCGTCCCCACCGGGTCGCCGAGGAGCGAGCCGCCCTCAATCGTGTTGAGCATCCGCTCGGCGACCTTCTGGTAGCCACGGATGTCGGGCGTAACGATGCCCGGCGGGCGCTCCCAGTCGGGAAGGTCGAGCAGGAAGGCGAGGTCAGCGACCTTGTCCGCCGCCGCCCGCATGCGCTTGAGGCGCGCGTTCAACACCGGCTCGATCAACACGTCGCCGAGGGCGGCGAGTTTCGTGGCCAGTCCGTTCGCATGGTCGATGGGGATGGCCCAGTGCTTCAAGCCTGGCTTCCACGTCCGGCCCGGCGTGGCCTTCGTGACGCGCAAGGCCTCCTCGAAGGCGGCGCTGTTCTCCCAATCGAAGGTGAGGGAAGCGTGGGTTGCGGACAGTTCGCGAAGGGTGAAGATCACGCGTGCACCGGGCAGTTCAAGATCAATTCCATCCATTCCTGCCCGATGCACGCACGACGCTGGCCGGCACCCGCGTCGCTTACGAGGGAGAGGCGACGGGCCGCAGGGTTAAGCCCATCGCCCCTCCCCGGTCTGTGCGAGTCCGCCCTGTCCCGCTAGGATTTCAGGGCGGACTCGCGTGACGGTTCACGGTCTTGTCGCTTCGCGCCTACAGTGGGCCGTGACCCCGCCCGGCGCTGAATCCGCAACTCACCGTGGTTGCCCACTCTCCCGTCAATCCTCGGCGGTGCCAATCGCCGGGGCTTCCTTCAATTCTACCTCGCGTCTCGTACCGCGTCTAGGCGGGGCGACCACGACCATCGGATGCGGCGACGGAACGCGGTTGCGGCAGTTGTCGCAGACCTTGCCGTAGGGGAGTGGCCTCATTCGCTCGCCTTGCGAATGGCCTGTCCATTCGGACAGATGCAGAAGTTCACGCGACCTGCCATGACGCCCGCTGACGACCTCGCGCCTGACGTGTCGATGCGACCGGAGTTCCCGCAGAGGGAGCACAGGCCGCTGTCGGCGGTGTAGTGCGCCATCCAGTAGTCGGTGATGTTGTTCGGTGGCGGCGCGCAGTCCTCCGCCTCCTTCACCGCCCGCATGAGTTGCTGGAATTCGACGCGGTTGAGGGCATCAAAGGATTGGTCTGACGGGAGCCCGTCAAGCACCGACTGGATGTAGACCTTGGCGGCATCAACGGCATTCAACTAGCGCTCCAAACTGAACACGCGACCGGCCTTGACGATGAGGGGCGTACCCTCGGGCCCGACGATGGTTGGCGGGAACCAGTCGAGGCGCTCCTGCGACCGACCCTTGCCGTAGAGGACGGTGCGGAAGTGACCGCGCCGGATGTGACGAGTCGTCAGGTGCCGTCCTGTCGGGTCGCTGTCGCGCGCCTCGCGGACGACCTTGCGCAACTTGATCCAGCGGAGCGTCGGCGGCTTTCGCCGGGCGCGCTGCCAGCGCTTCCGCTCGGGACGGCTTGCCTCGCCCTCGTCCATGACGACAATCCGGCTCCGGGCGATGGCGGCGGCGGTCACGAGGTACTTCAGGATCATCGTCATCCCGAGTTCCGCGCCACTGATGATTTTATCAGAGTCTGCATCATCTATGCGAAGCCCGACGTCATTGAATGCCTTGATGTTGATCGCAGTATTGTTCTCCGCCGCGATGCGGATGGAGCCTCCGGCCGGGATGGAGCATGCGTTCGCGCCGTTGTTGCGGCCGTCATACGGCATCACCACCAAGCCGTCCTCTGTACCGGCGAATGCATATATGGATGTGATCCCGACCATTTGGATTTGTCCGTCGAGGGCGAGTATGGGGACCATCAGCGGCTCCTCAAGGAACAGACCGATGCTCTCGCCGCCCTCATCGAACAGGCCAAGACGGGCGGTGGTTGTCCGCCACGGCGTCCATCTCCGCCTCGATCAACTCGCACATCTGGGCGTTGACGAGGTATGGCGTGCAACCGCTGATGAGATTGCTCAGCAGCCGGGCCACATCAGGATGAGGCTCGCCGAGGCTCGCAAACGCCTTGTTGATGCCGGAGAGATCGGCGCATCCATCGATGATGTCGAGCACAGCGTCCCAGCGCTGCTTCCGCGTGTCGTGCGCCGAGGCGTGCGGAGCGTCGGCCCGTTCAAGGATGTCAATCCACTCGCGTCGCTCGACCGGGCGCGGCACGACGAACCAATGGGCGGCATCGGACGGGTTGCCCTCTGTGAGGGCATTGACCCACCAGTCCTCCACGCCGCCGTACTGCTGCGCCCACTCCAGCCACGGCATCGCGTCGGCGACCTCGACCACGATGCAGACCTCGCCCTTGTCGACGGCGGAGCCATCCATCCACCGTTGACGCCGGGTGCGGAGGTCGGTGAGCCACACCACGTCGGGCGCGAAGTGCTCATTCTCCGCCATGGCCTTGAGCAGCGCGTCGTGGACGCTCCGCTGGTCGATGCCAGTGCCCTTCAAGGCGTTCGCGCGCTCCACCGCCGCGCGACCCGGCGCGCCGACATTGCTCTCGGTCGGCTTGATGAAGCCGTCCTTGATAATGGACGGCAGGTGATAGCCGCTCGTGTGGTGGTACAGGCGCATTAGTAGACCTCGCCCCGGTCGCCCCGGCGAGCGCGCTTCTCAAGCACGGCCCGCTGCTTGGAGTTCATGGGGTGAAGGTAGTCATACCACCGGGTCAGGCCGTGACCGTAGCGCGAGCCCTTGATGCGACCCATCGCCTCGCTGCCGATGACCTCGCCGCCCCGCGTCAACTCGTGGACGGTCAACTTGATCATGCCCTTCGCGCGCCAGCCGAGGCGCGGCACCGTGACGGTGCGGTGACGGAGACGGACGGGCCCGCCGTGGTAGCGGCGCTTCGCGCTCGGCATCGGGCGCGTACTGCGCGGGTACTTGGCCCGCGCCCGCATGTGACGGCGAGCGCGGAAGGCCTCATCCTCCCGGCGCTCCGCCCGCGTCAACTCGGCGTCTGTCAGGCCCTCTGCGGGCCGGTTCCAACTGCGAGCCATTTCTGGCCTCCCTGCGCAAACCCCGTTTCCTCGATACTACCTCGTATGTCGCTGAACGTCGAGGGGTTTGGGCTTGGCGGCCTCGTGCAGAATCCCCTCGATTTCGTCGGCGGCGAGGTTTGCCGCCTCGTGCTGCGCTTGCGCCTTCTCGTGCTCCTCGTCTGTGAGGTATCCGGGCGGGTCGAATCGCACGCGCAGATCAGAGATGAACGCGGCGAGGTCATCGATCAACTCCCGCCGCCGCTGCTCGTATGTCTCGGCAACGAAGGCGTATGTGGTGCGGGCGATGACCTCCTCGAAGGGCGTCAGCGTCTTGCCGAACGTCTCGGCGGCAATCTCCCGCGCCCCCTCAACGATGGCCTGTGCCTCGGCTTCGACGTTCACGCCGTAGCGCTCGTCCATCAGCGTCTTCAGCGCCGCCTCGGTGATGGTCTTGCCCTGCTCGGCGTCGATTGCCGCGTCGATGAACTCGGAGTAGCCCATCCCGCGCGGAGCGCCCTTGGACATGAGGTGGTTGCGCAGCCGGATGCGTACGTCCGGGTGGACCATCAGGGGCAAGCGCTCGGCGCTGTAGGTCTTGCGCCCATCCCAGTCCTCAGCCTTATAGACCGTCTTCTGCGGACTCATCATCGCCCCTCCACTCGTACTCCGCGCCCCGGACGATGAACGTCATCTCCTCCTGTTGCTCGTCTGTGAGTTGTGACATGCGGATGCGGACGTAGCGCCCGGCGCTGCCCCGCACAGGAATCTCCTCGGGCGGCGGCCAGAGTTTCACGCCAAGGCGCGCGCCGTCGTGCGGCCCGCCGTTGAGCTGGATGAACTCGCCGTGCGTCGCCTCGGTCGATTGCGTCACAGACCTGCCTCCTGCCGCTCCAGTTGGCGCCCGAGGTCGAGGGCGACCTTCAGCAGCGCATCCATGTCGTCGCCGATGGTGTCGTCGCCGTTCTCCGGGTAGGTGTGCTGCGCGATGAAGTGGTTGCGCGCCTTCCAGAGTTCGGCGACCTGCGCCGGACGCTCGCCGAGCGCGGCGACGATGTGCGACTCGTCCATCACGAAGTCCTTGAAGCGCTCCAACAGGGCGTCGGCGTCGGCCATCATCTTCGTGTGGCGCTCCCACTGAGAGCGCTTCCAGTTCTGCTTCGGCTGCTCGGCGTATCGCAGGATGAACACCATGCTCATCCCGCGCAGGGCCGCTTCCATCACATCGCTCATTTGACGTACCCCACCCCTATCAGGATGCCGATCACAGCCGGGACGCTGAAGGAGAGGTCGAGGATTGCGGCACTCCACCAGCCCCTTGATGCGTGTAGGCATCCCATGACGGTCAGCCCGATCAGCACAAGCCCCTCCACGATGCCGTCCCCTGTCAACTACTTGTTCCTCCACGGCGTCCGCTTGTTGATGTCCCAGACCGTCTCGCCTCGGGCGACGGACTTGCGAGCCGCATCGACCTTCTGGCGGTGCTCCGCAATCTGTCGGCGGTTGCGCTCCCCGGCGGGCCCGTTGTGAGCCCGCTCGCTGAAGAGGCGCTGCGCGTCGAGGCGGGTGAAGATGTACTTCAACTCCAAGTCGGAGACGGGGATGAGCCCGCTCGCGTATGTGCCGGTGTCGCCGCCGCGCGCCTCGTACCAGCCGCGCTTCCCACGCCGAACCTCCCGGCAGGTGACGTGCTCGCTCGTGCTCCACGTCTGGCGGATGACCTTGAACACGCGCCCGTTCACGCTCAGGTACTGAGCGCCCTCCACGATGGGCGTGCCCTCGGCGTCGAGTGCCTTGAACGTCGGGTCGCTCATCGCGGGGCCCGATACGTCACGACGCCCGGACGACGCATGCGGTCGGAGATGATGTGGATCACTCCGGCGCGAGCGAGGTCTGCCAGAGGCGCGTCCTCATAGCCACGGCACGCCTCTGGCGGGTAGCCGAGGCGGGCGATGCTGATCTGCGGAACCGCAGGATGATGTAGGCCAAGGTTGGCATGGATGATCTCGGTGATGCGAGGGGAGCGGGAGCGACCAGCCTTGCGCTGAGCGGGAGTGAGCCCGGCGTAGTCCGCACGAATGCGGGCAGCGGCAGCATCCCACTTGGCGACGAACTCGGCGATGGCATCAGCGTTCACGACGACGCTCCTAACGCGACCCGGCAACCGAAGCACCAGTGGGGCGTGTGAGGCCGTCCGGTGCCGGGGTCGAAGGCTGCGAACCCGCGCTCACCCCGCAGGAGGAACCGGGCACAGCCGGTGCAGACGATGCGGGGCCACTTGTTGACGAAGGCGAACAGGTCGTTGATCTCCACGGTCGCCCTCCTCTCCAAGACGATTCTACCTCGTACGTCGCGTGTCGTCTACCGGCTCAGTTGCCCTTCCACCCGCCCCGGCTCCCCCAAGCGCGTGCAGCGCCGGTCGGAGGGCGCCAGCAGCCGGGGTGGAAGCGGATGCGAGGCCCGCTCCTCATCGTGAGGACTTCATCGGCCCTCCAGCCGCCGTGCGGCGCGCGAGGTGGCCACGGCAGAGGCGGGAGCGACCTGAACACGAGCAGGTAGATGAGGGCTGTGAAGCGGTATCGACGCTCTTGCCAGTCCATCAGATGCCCGAGTCCTTGTGGCGCTCGATGTGCTCGATCACAACCTCGATGGTCGCGCGGAGGAATGACTTGATCAGCGCGGCTGCGATGACCAATCCCGCGACCACGCCCAAAACGAACTCCTCCATCATCAACCAGCCTTCCTCTTGTGGTATGCCCGGCAAGCATCCGAGTGGGCGAGCGCGCATGGATAGCAGCGACAGCCCCAGTTCTGATATGTGCTCGCCCGTCCGTGCTTGACCGTCGCCGTGGACAGCCGCGCCCGGCGGAGGGCTCGGCGCTCCCGCTGGCGACGGCGGTTCGCCTCGCGGCAACAAGCCAAGCGACAGCCCATGTTGTATCGCACGACTGTGCCGTGCTCAGCGCTGCCCTCGACGCTCACCAAGTGTCGGGCAAGCGTCCTCGTGCTCAATTGCGCGGGCCGCGCTTCCCGGTTGCGCGCTCGTTCAAGATGCGAGTGACGATGCGGACGTAGGCGAGTCCGTGAACGCGCATGCGCTTGCTCTTGCGCTGCTTCGCCTCCCGGCGCTCGCCCTTGGTCGCCATCTCAGGCCTCCCCGTCAGCCGTCTCCAACCGTCCGTCAGGCCACACGAGCCAGATGGGCTTGCCAACCTTGCGCGCGTAGCGGATTGCGGCCCATGTGCCGCTCCGCCGCTCCTCGACGTAGAGGCGCGGGAAGGCCCACAGCACTTCGCCCTTGTCGACCATCGTGCGATTGCGCACGAGCGCGGGCGCGCCATCGTTGACTGTGTCGGCGGGCGTGAGGTCGAGTGCGGAGAGGTTCGAGGGCACATCGTTCGCGGGGTGGATGTCACGCGGGACGCCCATGAGCCCGGCGATGTCGTGGAGGATGGAGTCGCCGCCACGCGCCGCGCCATGGATGAGCACGGTGATGGCGCTCGCGCCGACCAGCGACCGCGCGACAAAGCGCTGCGGGGCCGTGAGGCCCGCGCGAGTTGCGGTGACGGTGACCTTCACGCTGCCCTCTTCTCCAGTTCGGCGGCGACCCGCAGCATCGCCTCGGCACGCGCCCCGCCGCGATAGGCGGGCGTGGCGGCCAAGAAGCGGAGTTCCTCGATGGCGATGAGACGGTCTGCCTTGGTCACGACGCCTCCTGCTCGAACCCGCGCCTGAACAGCGCTGAGGGATTGTCACCGACCTCTGGATAGCGCGCCTTGTAGTCCGCCCAGCATTCGAGCAGACGCGCCTCGCGCTCCTGACCCGCCATGAAGTTCGTGTGAGAGAGCGCGTGGTCGCGCGTCATCCCCTCCACGCTGAAGGCAGCGACCTCGGGGCAGTCGCCGCACCGGAACTCGTAGCCCGGCAGCGCGCCCGGCCCGCTCGCCGCGACCGGCTTGATCGTGCCGTTGATGACGTTGGCGGCGTGGGCCACGCGGTGCCTCCTCAAGGCTGCGAGTCCGTGCGGGAGCCCTGCCCCTTCGCGTCGCCGTCCGCTCGTCTCTCCATGTCGGCTTCGCTCGCGCGGCCCGGAAGTGCGGAGGGCGGGGCAGGGGTCTCCAACGAGGTAATTCTACCTCGTACCTCGCTGAGCCGTCTAGTGGGTCGGATTCTCCACATAGATCAGGTGTCCCGACACGAGTGCCTCGCCGATCAGCGCCAGTGTGGCACGTAACAACTCGACCTCGCAATCGGCGCAGTAGTGCGCCGGGGCGGGGCCATGGGCGCGCCGGGCTTCTACCGCAGCGTCAAGGCGGGCGATGACCGGGTGCCGGGCGTCGGCGCGGCGGGCCATCAGAGCCAACCTCGGATTCGGGCGGCGATGTGAGGGCGTTGAATCGGCTTCGACCAGTTGAACGCGCCATCCGGCTCGCGCGTGAACCGCTCGGCCAACTCGGCGAGCGTCAGCGAGCCCTTGATCGTGTTGCACCGGCGGTGCGCCCAGTCCACGTTCTCGAACACGTTGCCGCCGCCACGCGCCTTCGGGATGATGTGATCAATCGTCGGCGCGTGCGGACTCTCATGGTGGACGGCGGGGTCGAAGGGCTTGAGGCAGAGGTAGCACGCGACCGGCGGGCGCTCCTGCCGCATGCGCCCCTTCACATTCGCGCTCGCACTCTTGCGGTGCGGGAAGTCCTTGGACGGCTTCACTCGGAGGGCGGGTTGTACTGCTCGTTCGCGGCCTCCGCGTTGAGCGCATCGTTGTCGTGCCCCTCGGGACAGACGAGAGGCCCGTCCCAGCGCGCAACTCCATCGGGCGGCCGGTACGTCTTGGCGCAGACAGAGCACCACAGGCGGCCACTCTCCGTCACGTTGAGGAAGTCGTAGCGCCGCGCAGAGCGCTTCGGCTTCGGCGCGGTGAGTCCCGCCGGGCCCGGCACGATGATCGCCTTGCGACCCGGCTCGGCGTCGGGCATCCCGGCGACCAACTTGAGAGGCTTGCGCTTGTTCGCCTCCGCCGCCGCCTTCATGCCCTCCTCGATGGTGGCGGGCATCGTGTTACGGGAGCGGTCGTTGGTTGCGCTCATGCTGGGCCTCCCGGCGCTCGCGAATGATCTTGTGCAGTTCGGGCTCGTAGCCTTCAAGGGCGACAGGCTTGCCGCAGTACGGGCAGAAGGATAGCGGCTCACCGATGGCCTCGGGCTTGGCGTACGTCCCGCCCATGACGGGCTCCTCGACCGCCTTGACCAAGTACAGACCGAACTGGAATGCGGTGAAGCGCGGCTCTGTGTAGCGGCTTGCCTTCTCCGCCCGCTTGTTCGCGGCGTGGCTGGTCGGCACGGTCGGCTCATCGCGCGGCGCGACCTCGATCAGCATCGACTCGCCGATGCGAGCGCCGAGCGCCTCGCAGCACACGATGACGCGCACGTGCGGGCCCGGCCACGGGTCATCGCCCCTCTCGGGGATGCGATTGGCCATCATGACGTTGCCACGAGGCGGGCGTACAGGCACTCTGACTCGTGCCCGATGTTCACGCCGCTCCCCTTGCTCATGCCGAGGCGCTCGGAATCTGCCCTCGTGCGGAAGCAGTTCGGTGCCTTGGCGTTGAACTCCGGCTCGTGACCTCGGCAGAGCGGGCACATCGGGTGGCGATGCATCGGCGGGCCCGAGCCCATGAAGCCCATCCCCTCGCACCCTGCGTCGCCCGTCCACTCCAACTTGCGGAGGGCAGCGATGAGGTCATCGCGCGTCGGCCCGGCCTTGCTCGCCTGACCGGCACTCCACACGGAGCGGGCCAGCGCCTCTGCCTCCTCGGGTGTGTCGCCATAGGCCCCGCCGTAGCGCTCAAGCGTCTTGGGGTGGACGTAGCGCGCCCAGTGGCGAACCGTCCCGCCCTGCTTGAGCGTGTCCCGTTCGAGCGTCAAGCCCGTCCAACTAGCGTCGCCCATGATTGCCCGGCCTCACATAGTTGATCTCATCGTTCGCGGCCTTGCACCGCAGACAGATGACGTTCCGGTTGTTGTCCTCGGCGAGGAGTCCGCCGCACGTGCACTCCAGCGCGCACGTCTCGCTCACCCTTGACTTGCGGGGCGGGCTACTCGTCGTCATCGGCGAGCCTCCAGCGCTTCGGCTTCCACACGCCGTTGAGGATGTACGGCAGCGCGTCGGCGCGGATGGTCGAGGTCGTGCGCGTGCTGCCATTGATGAACTCCGCGTCGGTGTCCTCGTACACGCTGAAGTCCGGGCCGCAGTGGCCGCAAGATTCCTTGCCCGGCTCCACGCCGAACCAGATGCGCATGACGTCATCCGCCACGCCGCGCGGTGCCTGGATGGCGATGAAGTCGAAGGGCGTGAGGCTCGCGCCGCCCGCCGCGCCCTGCTGGTACACGGTGAACTTGGACTTCGCGTACGTGGTCTCACGGATGGGATACTTCGCTGCCATGAGGGCTCCTTTCCTGCCTTCGATTCTACCTCGTACCTCGCACCGCGTCGAGGGCGCGGAACGCCTTGCGCCTCCAGATGGCGGGCCCAGCGTGGACTCGGGCGAGCGTCTTGGGGACGCTCCTGAGCAACTCGAACCGCCGGTGCTGGCCGCGCGTGACGTGCCCTCTCAGGTAGCGGTCGATGCGCATGTCCCACGTCTCGTTGCGTCCGAGAGGGACGCGCTCAAATGGCCGGTGCCGGAGCGCAGGGAGCATCACCTGCTTCGCCGCGAGGCTGAGCCGGTACTCGGGTTGGCGCTCTGCCTTCAAGCCATATCCCTTGGCGCGGAGCGTGTCGGCGCGTACCTCGCCATGGAGGGTGTAGATCACGCGACCTCCGTGTCCACGAGGTCTGCGGCAAACTCGCCGCTCGGCTGAATGGCCGTCACCTCGAATACAAGCACCAGTTGACGGGCCGAGTCGTCAGGCGTCGGGTCGGCGATCCGCCGACGAATCACATCACCGACCTTCAATTCCATCATGCCTCCTCGTCAGCCGTCGCCGCGCCGATGCCGTTGACCTCGCCGATGATCTCGTTGATCTTCAGGATGACCTCCTGAAGCGTCGCGTTGGCGGGCAACGGCTTGATGTTGATCCAGTAGGTCATCGCGCAACTCCGTACGCAACCACGCCGGTGACGATGGCGACAGCGACGGCGAGGCTCGCCCGCGCCCGTCTCCAATGGCTGCGCTCGGCGGCGCGGGCGCTGTCCATGATGGCAGCCCAAGCGAACACGCCGAGTACCGTCCCGATTGTCTGCTCCATCACACCCCTCCGCTGTTGAGTTGGATGCCGAGCGACTCGGCATCGTCCGCGTCCACGACGTACTCGCACCCGTCCTCGATGACGTACCCGAAGCCGGGCCCGAGTTGCGCCTTGACGTCGCGCACATGCTCGCACGTCCGACTCGGCTTGTTGGGCCGCTTGATGATCCACCCCTGGCACCCGCAGGAGATGCGCCCGTCCGTCGCCCTGATCACGACCGTGTAGACGGTCGCCGGGTTGCGCTTGGACGGGAACTGCCACGTCTGGTCGAGGCTCACAAGTTCCTCCTCGGGCTCCGGCTTGGGAACCCTCCACGCCTTGACGGCAGGTTCATGACGGGTCGCGGGATAGAAGTGCTCGCACGCGCAACGGGACGCACGCGGCGCGGGACGGCATCGCGAATGTGCGGTGGTAGGCCCGGTGGTGACCGCACGTACAGAAGTCACGCATCCCCGCGAGTGCCACGCTACTTCACCAGCGCCGGGCGCGAGCCGAAGGCGAACTTGGCGTCATCCTTCGACGGCTCCACCGTGACGTTGATCTTCACCTCGGTGCCGACCTCGGGCTCCACACCGCTCGGGACGGTGCAGTACAACTTCCAGCCCATGTTCGTCAGCAGGAGCATCTTCTGGGTCAGGCCGTACTGGCTCTGCTGCCACTTGGCCGAGATGATCTTGCCGGCGATGACCATCCGGCCCTTGGGCGCGTTCGCGGCCTTGGCGTGCTGCTCCTCCCGCGCGGCGAGTTCATCCGCCCGCGCCTTGTCAGCCGTCGCCCAGAGGTCGGTGCCCGCGCAACCGCGCGTGAAGAGCACCTCAGTCTTGGCGCGGTCGATGACCCAGTTGCGATTCCGCCCGCCGCCCTCGGACTTGAAGTGGTACTTCAGCTCAGTCAGGACGCCCGCGCCGTCGAGGATGTACCCCCAGCGCACCGGGCGGTGACCGCCGTACCCGGTCTGACGGCCCTGATGCTCATCCCAGCCGTCCCCTGCCTGGAAGAGCATCGAGCCGCGCACCTCGACGTAAATCTGACCGTCGGTCAGGCTGAGGCCCGCCGACTCGCCCCGGTCGTACACCGGCGCAATCTGCTTGTCCATGCCGTCGCCGTAGTAGGCGTTGATGCGGGTCTGGAACTTCGCGCGGATGAACCCCGCCTGCGCCGGGCTCTTGTAGAACCCGCCCGCCTTGACGAGCCCCCGCAGCGTGCGGTGCTTGTCGTCGTCATTCGCCGAGACATAGGTGAAGCCCACGGTAGCAATCCCTTCCAGCGAGGAAATAGTACCTCGTACCTCGCAACTCGTCTACCCACCCCGGCGAATCTAGGCAGCACGACGGAGCCACGCGAACGCCTTTAGAGAGATCGGGATCGGAATCCCCGATCTCCTCTCGGACTTCCGACCCTGTTCCGATCCTCCCTCTAAAAGCGTCCGTGTCCGCCGCCTATGAAAGCCATCAAATTGTGTAGTTCACCTGAAGCGCCCTGAAGCGCCCCTGAAGCGTACATGTCTCGCCCGTCCGACCGAGCGTGGCCGTCCTCTGCCCCTCGCGCGGGGCCCGGAACATGGTCGAACTCCACCCCGAAAAATTTGTTTTTACCTCGTAGTTGAAGCCCCTTCCCCAGCAAGACTCGCCGCGCTAGGCTTGACCTCGTTGCGCCAGACGGTATGAACTCGGTATTGAAGTGAGTGAGCGAGAGATGCGAACGAAATCAGAATCCGTCCCGCCGAGACTTCATGACGAGGGCGCAACAACCTCCGGCATCTATGCTCCTCACTTGGGACGGATTGCGGGGTCAGGCCGTTCACGGTCTGGCTCCGCGCTCACCTTCGATGCAGCGGTCAAGATGGACTTGGTAGACCCCGAGTACGTCTGGGTGGGCCGAAACCGCACCCACCGCTACATCATCGTCCGGCTCGCCCAGATGGGAATCTCCCTCGGCAGCACGCTCTCAGAGGCCCGGCGACGGGCCATCTCTGTGGCGCCGGGGAACGCGGCGACCATCCGCAAGCGGTACTGCACCTACCTCACCGAGACGGCCCGGTGCCAAGTCTCATCCCGCTTCGGCAACCAGTGCAAGCGCGGCGGATTCTTCAGCGAGGGCTTGGGTCGGGGCGACCTGCTGTTTTGCCGTCAGCACTACCGGCGGAAGATGGATGCGCTCGGACTCCCGTACAACGTCGCCCCCACGGCATCGTTTGCCGAGATGGGCGTGCTGTTCGAGGACGTTGACGAGGAGACGCGCCTCACCATCTGGTCTCAACTCGACCAGTCCGGCCCCGATGACTACCTCTACAACGAGGTCGAGGGCGATGAGGTTGACTACTCGATGGGCGACCCCGCCGAGGAGGCAGACGACTTCGATGTGGAGGCCGCAATCGCCGAGGCGGAACGGGTGTTCGGTTGGGAGCCGCCCGTCTGCCTTGACTGCGACGGTGACGCTCCCGCCGACTGTCCGAAGTGCGGACAGCCGATTCACGTGCCGAGCGCGACCGGATGCCCCCTCCATCACCTCGTGAACTTCGACCCTGCCGACCTTCACGGCATCGAGGATGACGACACCTTCGAGCAGTTCGAACCCGACTGTGACTGCGAGCCGGGTGAAACCGAGTTCTGCGGCGGGCTCGAATGCAGGAACGCGCGATGAATCTGCCAAAGGTGGATGAGACCGCTCTGCGCGAACTGCTGCACGAGTTGGCGCCCCTGATCGGCCCGATTGAGCGGCGATGGGGTCACGCCGGTACTGAAGAGGACGCGACCGAGTTGACCGACCGCGAGGTCACTGTGATCCGTCTCGCGATGGACGGTCACACCCATCAAGATGCGGCAGACCTTTTGGGGATCAGCATCAAGGCGGTCGAGGCCCATCGCGCCCACGTCGCCGTGAAGTTGAACTTGTCAACCCGCAACAGCCTCAGGATGCTCTTGGCGCTCTACTGGCGCAAGGTCGGTCGCGAGGAAGCCGCATGAAACTCGCGACGGGCTTCCAAATCGCCGGACGTGACCCGGTCGCCTTCTGGGACTTGAAGTTCAAGTCTCTGCGCGGCGAGGAATACCGCTCATACGGGCGGGTGCGCGAAAGCATCGCCCTTCGCGAGTACGCCGAGCAGAGCGGTTGGAGCGACGCGCAGATGATGCTTGCCATCCACCGCTACATCGACTTCAACTCGGGCGGCGACATCGACGGATTCATCAGAGCGATGGGCCGGGCCGACAAGCGTGACGAGTTGATCGACCCGTATGACCTTGTCGCCGAGGCGCTCTGCTACCTCGAAGTGGACGAGCAAGACCCGTCGCCGCGCGCTCTGGCGGCGATGCCCCGGCTTCAAGAGGCCGTGAACGCTGTGACCGATTACCGGGCCGCTTGGGGCCCTGACGCGGCAAAACTCCCCGCCGCGATGGACGAGTTGACGGCGGCGATTGCCGTCATGAGAGACGCACGACGTTGAGATTGACCCCCGCAGGAGTCGAAATGAACCGCTACCACCTTCCCTTCCCGTCCCGTACTCTGTCAGACCGCTTCTGCGCCACGTAGGACGCGCCAGGCATGCCCGAGGTATCGGGCCCTGACGTATTCCTCTAGCGCATCGGAGCACCCTTGTCCGCCCAAATCGAGGCAGAGTTCATAGCGAGCCTGCGCACCGTTGACGACATCAACTATGCGCTCGGCGTCGGCGTTCGTGACGACCTGTTCGCGAACTTCATCCCTGTCTGGCAGTGGATTCTCCGCTACCACGGCACGACGGCGCAAGCGCCGTCCATCGGGCTGATTCAGACTCAGTTCCCGACCTTCGACCCGCCCCTCGTTGTCGGCGACGTGCGCCACCACGCTCTCCAGTTGCGCGAGGCCTACATCTCCCGCCGGGCGCGTGAGGTGATGTTCAAGGAGGCCGACAGCGGGGCTATCGACACGCAGCCGGTCGATGCTGTGGAGCGCATCATCCGTGAGTTGTCAGGCCTTCGCATCGCCGATGACACCGCTCTGACCTTCCTCGACGGCGACGCTCTGAAACTCCTCCAAGAGGTGGAGCAGCGCTCTGCCGCGAATGCGTCCCGTCCTGAGGATGTGTTCGTCGGACTTCGGACGGGAATCGAGGTCATCGATTGCATGCGGATGGGGTGGCGACAGGGCATGTTCGGCGCCATCATCGCCCAGCCCGGCGTCGGCAAGACCGAGTTCCTCATCCGCACGGCGGCGGAGGCTTGGGGGACGGGACACCCCGTCCTGTTCATCTCGCTGGAGATGTCCGAGGCCGAAATCGGTATGCGCGCCATCCCCATCCTCGGCCATCAACTCGGCTATGGCGTCCCGTCGAACACCGACCTGATGATGGGCACGGCCTCGCCGAAGCAGATGGCCGACTTCCGCGCTCTGGTCGAGAATGACATGGCAGTCCGTCACGACTGGGCCGTGGTCGACCAGATTGGTCAGGGCTCATTCTCTCTCCAAGACGTGCGGGCCCGCGTCCGCGAGTTGAAGCCCGCTCTGGTCGTGATCGACGGCATCAAACTCCTCAAGGCGGAGGGCGAGTCGAAGTGGGCTCAGTACTCCAACAACATCGAGGGGTGCAAGGTGCTCGCCATGCAGGAGAAAGTGGCCGTGATCGGCGCTGAGCACGCCGGTCGGAATCAGAAAGACGTGCACACGCCGCCGACGCTTCAGGACGTGTACATGGGCGACTCCATCGGTCAGTGGGCAGACGCAGTGGCGACCATTGCCGTCCCGAAGATGAACAGTGCCGTCACTCGTCTGTTCAGTCTCCAAAAGAACCGAGGCGGCGTGACGATCAGTCGCCAGAAGACAATCTCATTCGACATCGACCGGGGCGACGTGGGACGGTGGCTTGACCCGGTGGACCAGCGCCTCAAGTCAGAGTTGGCGCGCTACCTCGACGCGGGCGGCATGGTGCCGTCAGGCCCCGGCGCGATTCCGGCTCCGACCGCCTCGGTCATCGTCGGCGCGGCGACTTCGGCCCCGCCGCCCGCACCGCCCGCATCCCACGACCCCGGCACGCGAAGGGGCTTGAGCCTTGAGTGAGCAGTACCTTCCCCTCATCGAGGAGTTGGGCATCGAGAGTGGCTCGCGCTCCGGCGATGAGTTGTACACGCGCTGCCCGCTCCACGATGACGCGGGCCCCTCGTTCGCGGTCAACTTGGACTCGGGCCTTTGGATCTGTCACGGCGGTTGCGGGCAGGGGAGCATCACCACTCTGGTCGGGCTTGTGCTCGGCCTCGACCCGCTGCGCGCCAAGTCGTACATCGTCAACTGGGACAAGGGCCACCCGCTCGACATCGACACCGAGCGGCTCCGCGAGCGCCTTGCCCCGCGCCTGTATGCCGCCGTCGGCACGGAAGACCCGGTGCACCACCTCGACATCGACGGGATGACGCAAGCGCGGCTCCCCAAGTGGTGGATCATGCGGGGCTTCGACCGGGATGACTGGAAGGCATGGGACTTGTGGATGGGGCCTACGGGCGGCATACTCATCCCTGTGTACGACCACAAGGGCATCCTGCGAGGCGACATCAAACGCCAGCCGCCCGAGGCGATGGGGCCCAAGTACCTCTACAGCGCCGGGTTCAGCAAGTCCCACGTCCTGTACGGAGCGAACCGCCACGACCCCATCGAGACGGGTGAGCCGCTCGTGTTGGTCGAGGGCTCGCTTGACGCGATGTGGTGCTGGAAGCGGGGCCGCAAGGCCTTTGCCATTCTCGGTTCGCACGTCAGCGAGCGTCAGACCGAGATCATCCGTCAGTTCCGTCCCGCGAGCATCACGCTCGCCTTCGACAACGACAAAGCAGGAAGGGAGGCGACCCAAGAGGGAATCGCGAGATTGAGCGGCGTCGCGCCGGTGAAGGCTGTCCAATGGACAGGGGACTTCGCGAGCGTGAATGACGTCCAAGAGTTGAAAGATGCCGATGCTCTGATCGAACTGTTGGACTCGGCTACATCCCCGTTGGCACAAGCCTTGACCAAGTCTGGAGACTGATCATGCCGTCAGGTGCACGCGCACTTGCTTCCGCTTCCGCTGGCGCTAAGGCGACCGGCGGCGGCAAGTCCGACTCCCCGCCCCCGTTCATCCTGAATGACCGGGATTTCGCCATCGTCCGCTTCCTCGCCACCGGCGAGGAGGATGACCCGTTCCTCGGGTCTGCCCAAGTCCACGGCGACAAGTTCTTCAACCGGGCGTCGCGCGGTTGGGAGTCCTGCCCCACCTCGTTCGATGACCCCGAGGGCAAGTGCAACTGTCGCAACCTCCGCGATGACCAGCAGCCTTCGTACCGCTTCGGCGTCTACATGTACGTCCTCGCGCAGTACCACTTCAAGCAGCCGACCGGGAACAACGGTCAGACGGCTTCGTGGGCCAAGGACTGGCAGGCAGTCAACATCTCGCAGGCGCTCGTCCACATGATGAACGACCCGCAGGACATGAACACCGTGGACAAGGGCGTCCGGTACTTCCAAGACCGGCCCGGCTTCAAGGTGTGGTTCCGTGGCCCCGGCAAGGATGGCTACTACACCGAGCGGCTCTGGACCATCGCCTCGATGATGCCCAACCAGAACCTGTCGGCCAAGAACGTCCTCATCGCCCGGAAGCCGGACGGCAAGATCGGCCTCCACTTCATCAACGGTCGCATCGAGGACGTCAAGTCCAACGGCGAGATCAGCAACCCCGTCATCACGTTGGACATCGCGCCCGACGGCATCGTGGAGTGCAACGTCCCGCTGAACGACACCGACCGCGCGAAGATGATGCGGCTGTACGACGCGCTGCCCCCGGTGCGTGAGTTCTTCCTCGACAACTTCAAGTGGCCGCTCTTCAAGGACGAGGACAGCGAGGCCGTGGACGAGGGCCCGCAGCCGCCGGTCGTGATGCAGCAGCCGGTCGCCGCGCCGCCCGCGCCGGTGTACGAGGCCCCGGCCCCCGTCGCCGAGGCCCCGGTGTACCAGCCGCCCGTCGAGGCCCCGGTCGCCGTCGCTCCGCCGCCGGTTGCCGCCGTGCCGGACTCGGGCCCGCGTCACGCGCCGCCGCCGCCCACGCCCGTCCCGCCCTCTGACATCGCGTCCGAGGGGCTGGAGCGGTTCGAGCCCGAGGCCACGGCCCCGCGCCGAACCTTCATGCCGGAATAGCAACCGTGAAGTGCGCCCGGTGCGGGTATGGCTGGTCGAAGGATTGCGATACCCCGCACTCGGGCCCTTGCGGTTGCGGCGCTTGGCACGAGTTCGGCCTTGGCTGCTACGGCAAGCCGGAGCCGGACTACAGACGCAATGGAGTTGAAGTGACGAATGAACCGGCAGAACCGGCTGTGAACTTCGGGATGGGACTGACCGTCAGCCCTGCCCCGTACGAGTCCATCAGGGCGGATGTGACGTTCCTGAACGTCACGCCCGCGAACATCGAGCAGGTGATCCAAGACGCGAAGCCCCTCATCGAACGTCTGTTCGAGGCGGCGCTGGGACACCTTGACGACGCGGTGACCGACGTGAGGGCAGACCGCTATGGCGGCCAGCCGCGCGTCGTGAACGCGCTCAAGCCCAAGACCTGCGGCGTGTGCGGAGGCCCGTTCCCTCAGGGCCATCGGTCGGACGAGTGCGACGCATACCGTGTCGGCACGTACACACCGACGAACGTCCCCGTCATCAACTCGATGGAGACGCTCGCCGAGGCCGTGACGGCCCAGTCCAACGCCAAGCGCAACCCGAAGGTCATCGCCGCCGAGCGCGCGAAGCAAGTCGAGGCGATCAAGGCGATGCAGACGGTGCTGGCGGGCGAGGGCGTGCCGCTGAGCATCTTGGAGAACGTCAGGAACACCCTCGCCGAGGGCGCGAGTCCTGAGGAGTTCCGTCAAGCCGTGACCGATGTTCTCACCGGCGCGATGTCTCTGGGCGGCGAGAAGGCAGACGACGCACCCCCGCCGACCGTCGCCCCGGCGTGGAAGAGGCCGGAGCCGATGGTGAATGCCGCCGTCGCCGCTAAGAAGGGGCTGGTGCTCGAATGAAGGTCTGCGTACTCGGCGCGGGCCCCGCTGGCCTGATGGCCGCCTACGCCGCCATCGAGGCGGGCCACGAGGTCAAGGTCATCGACAAGGCCATCGCGTACGACATCGGCCAGCGCTTGGCCAGCGGTCAGTTGAACGCGGGCGTGTTCCTGCTCCACGACCGCTGCGGGCTCTTGCCGCTCTGGGGGCGTGACGAGCCGGTGATCTACGGCGTCATGGGCGGCGACCTTCGCCGGACGTCTGAACTCGGGCGGGAATACTCGCTCAAGGTGTATGGCGCTCCGAACGTCGACACGAGCATCAACAAGTATGGCCTCGCCGGGCCTCGCATCGAGTACGACGGCACGGCGGCGACTTGGCTCCTGTTCGACATCGTGAAGCCGTTCATCGTGCAGGGCGACGTGACGCTGGACACGCTCATCGCGGAGTTGAACAACAACGACCGGGTGATCAGCACCGTCCCGCTCAGCGTCCTTCACCCCGGCGAGATGCCGCATGTCCAGGCGTGGGTGAAGCACGGCTCGAATAAGGGCGAGTCATACGTCTGGTACGCGCCGCAACCGGCGCTCGCGTGGTACCGGGCGTCAGCGGCCTTCGGACGCTTCACGCTTGAGTGGCCGGGGCACATCGACCAGCCCGACCCCGGCGCGCGCCGCATTGTGAAGCCCATCAAGCCCTCGCCCGAGGGGCAAGCGTTCATCGACGCGTGGGAGGCGACCAACCACGTGCTCTTCACGGGTCGGTTCGGACGCTGGGACAAGTCCATCGAGCAGCACAACGTGTACGAGGCGGTCTTGGAGTTCCTCCGATGACCGAGTTCGAGGACATGTGGGATGAGCAGAAGGGCTTTCAGGCCCTGATGGGCGAGGACGCGCTGCCCGAGGCAGACCGCATCGCGCGCCTCGGTGAACTCGCCCTGCTCGCGACCGGCGAGGGCGTGGACATGCTCAACGCGCTCGGCTACAAGCATCATCGCCCGTTCGTGAAGCCGAACTGGGCGAATGCCCGCGCCGAGTACGTCGACATGCTCAAGTACACGCTGGCCATCGGCGTCGTGTCGGGCTTCAACGTCCAAGCCGTGGTCTCGGACTTCTGGAGCAAGTCAGACGTCGTGAAGCAGCGCTACCTGCGCGAGCGCAACGAGGACAGGTCGCAGCCTTGCGCCATCTTCGACCTCGACGGCGTGATCGCGCACTACAACGCGCCGAGCGCCGAGGAGATTGCCGATGGCGCGTTCCTCCGCGCTGAGCCGTACCTCACGACTCGCGCGCTGCTCGGCAAGGTGCAGGCGGCGGGCTTGCGGGTCGTGATCATCACCGCTCGCAAGGAGACGCGCTATCGCAACGTCGTCACTGACACGGAGCGCTGGCTGAAGATGCACGCCGTGCCGTATGACTCCCTCATCTTCGCGTTCGACAAGCGGACGGCGGCAGAGGACTTCGCGCCGGTGTTCGCCGTCGAGGACTCGCCGAAGCATGCGATGGACTACGCATCGGCGGGCATCCGCACTTGGCTGATCACCCCTTCGGCGGCGCTGATGCCGCCGACTCCGAACCTGACGATTCGGTACTCGGTCTCAGAGGCCGTGAGCGACATCGAAACGCTGTTGGCGGGACGCACCGCATGAAGTTGGGCGAGCCAGAGGAGTTGAAGTTGACGCAGATTGAAGAGGGCACCCGTTCCGTGGTCGTGGACTTCATCCACACCGATGAGGGGCTCACGATGTCGTGGCAGGGCATCGAACTGCCGCGCGAGGAGTTCTTCAAGTTCCTCGACGGACTGAAGCGCATCATCGGGATGAGGGCGGCGATGCTCTCCCACCCGCAGACCGGCATCTGGCGCGTTGACGAGGCCTCGCTGAAGGCCTACGGCAAGACGCAGGACGCGACGCGGCCCTTGATCGAGGGCTACATTCAGGGCTACTTCGGCGTGGGCTCGGTCGAGGTCACCGTGTCAGACGCCCGGACGCCCGCGCCCATCTCCTCGCCGCCGTCCGCCGTTGGCGGCCCCTCGTGGCGGCAGCGCCAAGCGGAGGGTCTGCGATGACCCTCATCGGCCCTGAGGACTTCGTTGACCTCCACGTCCACACGACCTTCTCATACCTCGACGGGATTGGGCACCCCGCCGACGTGATCAAGCGCGCCGCCGAGTTGGGGCGCAAGGCGATTGCGATCACAGACCACGGCAGCGTCTCCGGCCACCCGTACTTCGAGATTGCCGCCGGGAAGTCTGGCATCAAACCCATCTTCGGCTGCGAGGTGTACCAGACCGGCTCGGCGGCGGGCGACAAGGCGAACAAGAAGCGGGTCAACCGTCACCTGTCCGTCCTCGCCCGGAATGAGCGCGGCTACCAGAACCTGCTCGGCCTCGTGAGCCAGTCATACCGTGACTTCTACTACAAACCGCTCACGGACAACAAGAACCTCGGCGATCACCTTGAAGGCCTTGTCGTGATGTCCGGGTGCCTCTCGGGTCACATCGCTGAGCGACTCCTCATCAACGACTTCGACGGCGCGTTGAAGGCTGCGCAAGCCTTCCGTGACGCGCTCGGCGATGACTACTACCTTGAGACCCAGTTGTTCGACCTTGACGACACGCGCAAGGTGAACTACGGCGTGATGGACTTGGCGAAGCAGACCGGCATCCCGCTCGTGATGACCGGCGACGTCCACATGATGACGGAGGATCAGCGCGACGTTCGCAAGTTGCTCCACAAGGTGCGCGACGGCAAGGGCTGGTATGACGAGGACGCGGGTGACTTCCAGTACCTGTCCGAGTACCAGTTGCTCCCGCACGAGTTGGAGCACTTCGCTGACAAGGCCGGGCTGCTCCCCATCTTCAAGGAGGCGGCGGAGAACACGCTGGCCATCGCCGAGAAGTGCACGGTGGCCATCCCCAAGTCCGAGTTCATCCACTTCCCGATTCCGTGCCTTGAGTGCGGCGAGGACGAGGTTCAGCACGACGGCTCGAAGTGTGTTGGCGGGTACGTCCCGCGCTTCAAGTCGAATGCCGAGATGTTCTATCAGCAGATTCACGATGGCTGCGCCTTCAGGGGAGTTGACTTCAACAACCCGACGATCAAGGCACGCATCTTGTACGAGGCGGGGCTGATCGAGTCCAAGAACTTCACTGACTACTTCCTCGTGGTCGGTGACCTCGTGCGGTGGTCGAAGGATCAAGGCATCTTGGTCGGCCCGTCGCGCGGCTCCTCGGCGGGCTCGCTCATCTGCTGGCTCCTGCGCATCACGGAGATCAACCCTCTGGACTTCGGGCTCCTGTTCGAACGCTTCATCGATGTGCTGCGCTCCGATCTGCCCGACATCGACATCGACTTCGACTCGAACAAGCGCCAGCAAGTCCGTGACTACATGGCGCGGAAGTACGGCAACGACCGGGTGGGGATGCTCGGAACCTTCACGCAGTGGAAGGGCAAGAACGCCCTCGACTCGGTAGGCCGCGTGTTCGGCATCCCCAAGACTGACGTCGAGACAGTGAAGAACCTGATCATCGACCGTTCGAGCGCTGACGCTCGCGCCGGGGCGACGATTGAGGACACGTTCTCAGCGTTCCCTGCGGCAGAGGCGGTCGCGAAGAAGTACCCCGACATCATGCGAGCGGTCGCCCTTGAGGGACAGTACAAGGGGTGGTCAACTCACGCTTGCGGCTTCATGGTCTCCTCGCGCCCGTTGGAGGAGGTCTGCGCGTTCTACTACAAGCCTGACGACCCTCACGGCATCGTCAGCGTCGACAAGAAGGGCGCTGACCACCTCGGGCTCATCAAGATTGACATCCTCGGCATCTCGGCGCTGTCGGTCATCCAAGAGTGCCTCACGGCGACCGGGATGTCGATGGGCGACCTGTATGACATGACGCGCCCGGACTCGCTCGCCGACCCGATGGTGCTCGACGGCTTCAGCCGTCAGGACATCTTCGGCATCTTCCAGTTCGAGGGGAACGCCATGCGCTCCGTCCTCAGCGAGTTCGATGCGCCGGTCACGTTCGCGGAGTTGGCCGATATGGTCGCCCTCTGTCGGCCCGGCCCACTCCACGGCGGCATGACGCGCAACTACGTCCTGATCAGGAACGGCATCGGCGAGCCGACCACCCTTCACCCGTCCGTGGACGAGCAACTGGCCTACACGTACGGACAGGTGGTCTATCAGGAGCAACTGCTCAACATCGCCCGCTACGTCGGCCAGATGACTTGGGAGTCGATCAACGACCTCCGCAACTCGATGGCCCGCAAGTACGGCAAGGAGCACATGAACTCCATGCGCGAGGAGTTCGTGACGGGCTCTGTGAAGTCCGGCCTGACGGAGGCGCAGGCAATCGCCACGTGGGAGTCGATGGTCTCGTTCGGACAGTGGGCCTTCAACCTCTCGCACAGCGTCGGATACGCCATCCTCGCGTACTGGGCGATGTACTTCAAGCAGCACTACCCGACGCAGTTCTACGCAGCCGCGTTGAACAACGGGCCGGACGACAACCTCAAGCGGATGTACCTCTTGGAGTTCCAGCGGAAGGGCGGCGTGATCCTGCCGCCGCACATCAACAAGTCCGGCTCCGGCTGGACGGTGGACTCCCACATGCGGATTCGCGCCGGGTTCGCCGCCATCGACGGCATCGGCGATACGGTCGCCGCCCGCATCGTGGCGGGACAGCCGTACGCCGACGCTGCCGACCTCGCCGGGCGACGGACTCACCAGCCGACCATCGCCAACCCGAACCGGATGGCCGTGGTCGCGAACAAGGCTCACATCGCCGCCCTCGACCGCGTGGGCGCGTGGAGTGACGAGGAGGCGATGGATGACTTCCTCGGTCTCAAGTCGCTCACCGATGCGCTTGACAACTGCGGGGCGACGCACAAGATCGGCCTGATCCAACACGCCGACGAAGGCGACATGTTCGTGGCGGGCGTGCTCTCGCGTCGCAACCAGCGCTCCACCGCTGAAGAGGAGCACGAGCGCTCCCGGCGCGTTGACCCGGTGACGGGCGAGTTGCAGATCATCGAGCGCCGGGCGCTGTCGCGACCCGACCTTGACGAGTTCTGCATCTTCAACGTCGAGGACGACACCGGCATCATCGTCGGATACGTCAACCGCTTCCGCTACCCGAAGTTCAAGCAACTGATCTGGCAGACGGCTCGCGACGGCGACATCGTCCTGCTCCAAGGCACGAAGTCAGCCGGGCGTCGCCGCGTGGACGTGGACTACATGGAGATCATGTACCGTCAGCGGCCTGATCGGACGTACCAGCCCTATGACCAGTGGGTCGAGGAGCAAGAGGAGGCTGAAGCAGCCGCCGCAGCACTGGCGCAGGAGGCGACGGCATGATGTACATCGGCATCGACCCCGGAGTGACGGGCGCAATCGCGTTCATCAACCCGGAGGGATTCTCATGGGTCGAGGACACGCCGGTCGAGAAGGCGACGTCAGGCCACAACTACCTCGGCGCGTCGATGGCGGCGCTGATCAAGAGCGTCGAGCGCAACGGCATCGTCCACGCGTGCATCGAGGACATCGTAACGCTGCCCGGGCAGAACCCGGCGCACGTCGCCAAGCGCGGGCGTGGGCTCGGCATCTGGGAGGGAATCCTGCTGGCGGAGGGCATCCCCTACACCATCGTGCGCCCTCACATCTGGAAGAAAGAGATGGGGCTGTCGTCCGACAAGTCGAGCAGCCGGGCGCTCGCTCAGCAACTGCACCCTGACCTCGCCGCGTGCTTCGCTCGCGTCAAGGATGACGGGCGCGCCGAGGCAGCGCTGATCGCCGACTACGGCATGCGGAAGGGGTTGTAATGGCCGGCAAGAAGCAGATGACGAGCATCGCAGACCTTCACAAGAAGCACCTGCTGATGAAGGGCGATGACCCTCGGCTGGTCATCAAGTACCTCTCGACCGGCATCGGCGCGCTGGACGAGATCACCGGCGGCGGCATCCCGCGCGGACGCGTCAGCCTCGCCGTGGGGCGCGAGTCGGCGGGCAAGACGTTGATCTGCCAGTACACGGCGGCGGAGACGCAGCGTCAGGGCGGGACGGTCGCCCTCATCGATGCCGAGCAGGCATTCGACGGCGACTGGTGGGCCGGGACGGGCGTGAACGTCAGCGACCTCATCCTCAGCCGCCCGTCGAATGGCGAGGAGGCCGTGGATGTTGCGATGGCGCTGGTCGGCGAGGTTGACCTCATCCTCATCGACTCGATGGCAGCGCTCATCCCCTCGGCGGTGATGGAGCAGTCGGCGGAGGACAACAACGTCGCCGGGCTCTCGCGCGTCCACAAGAAGTTGTTCGACCGCATCATCGCTCCGCTCGGACTCAGCAAGACCGCGATTCTGGCCACCAACCAGTTCAGGGTCGCCATCGGGAATCCCGACCCGAGCGCCGTGTCGTTCCCCGGCGGCGAGGCGCAGCGCTTCTGGTCCAGCCTGACGATGCGAGTGTCGAAGGGCGGCTGGATTGAGACCGGCGGCGAGAAGATGGGCTTCAAGGTCGGCGTGTACGTCATGAAGAACAAGACTGGCCGCGCCTACAGGTCTGTTACGCTGCCGTTCACCTTCGATGGCCTGTTCGACTACGTGACCGTGGTCGTGGCGGAGGCCATCGACAAGGAGATCATCCAACACTCGGGCGCGTGGTACCGCTTCCCGTCCGAATGGCCGGTGGCCATCGTTCCTGATGCCGGGTACGGGCTCCTGCCCGAGGCGCACCGTGTGCAGGGACTCGACAAGGTGCATCAAATCTTCGCTCAGAACCCGGAGGCGCTTGAGTGCCTCAAGGCGGCGACGTACGCCAAGGAGGAGGTCGCGTGACGAACTCATCGCAGTGCGTGGTGTGCCCTCACAAAGCCGCCGAGCACGTCATGGCAGAGAACGCGCAGGGGTGGCAGGGCGACTACTGCACCCTCTGCCGGACTCGTTGTAACGCAAGGAAGCCGCGATGAGCGCGGGCGCGACCGGCACGGGCATCGAGCGCACGCTACGCGGGCTGCTACGCCACCTCAACCTCATCGTCGTGGACGAGAGGCCCTTTGACCCCTACAGGGTTGATCTGTACTGCCCCGAGTTGCACGTCGCATTCGAGGCGGACGGGCCGACGCACGGCTTCAGCGGGCGCGACAGGAAGCGCGACGGGGAGTTGGCCGAGAAGTACGGGCTGGTTGTGTACCGCGTCCCGCTCGCCCGGCTCCGCAACGAGAAGCGCCGAGTGGAGGTGCTCGCCGAAATCGAGCAGTGCATCCCGCTCTGGACAGGGACGTACCTCAAGCGCGTGAAGCACGCTGACCGTCACGCGCCCGAGTGGAGGGGGATGTAATGCCGACCGGGAAGCGCCGCATCCTTGTTGACCCGAGGGACTGGCTCATCAACTTCATCTGGGCGGCGATCAACGACGCGCCCGGATGGATCACCATCGGCCTCCAGAACAGCGAGTATGTGACGGGCGGGAACGCTTGGCACCACCCGTCCGGGCTCGCGAACCGCTGTCTGAGGGCCAAGCAGTTCGCGTTCATCGGCATGCCGAGCACAGACGACTCGTGGGGCGGGAAGGGCACGTATGCCGCCTTCCTCGGCACGGCGAGTCACAAGTTGTTCGCCCATCTCGTCTCGAACACCGACCCGATCATGGACGAGTTCAGGGCCAAGTACGCGGAGCCGCTCGCCCGGATTCACTCTGCCGAGGTCACGATCAACGAGCCGAATGTGCCCGTGCTGGGCACATTCGACGTTGACGTGATCGACTATGACGATGTGGATACGGTGGTCGACTGGAAGACGGTCGGCAACCTGCCGCGTGACCTGAAGGAAGATCACGCCGAGCAGATTCTCTGGTACATGTACATGAAGGGGCGCAAGCGCGGCTCCTTGATGTACATCTCGCGCATCAACGGCGACCACAAGCGCTTCGATGTCGACTGGGCGACGTACCGCCCGCTGTGGGAGCAGTCGGCGGCGGAAGCCGAGAAGGTGACCATCGCGACCGTGAACGGGGTGCTGGCCGACCGGACGCCCCCGTCAAGGACTGACTGCCCCAAATGCCCGTTCTACACGGTCTGTGAGCGCACCGAAAACTCGGGCGACGAGTCATGGCGACCGCTCGCCCTCGCCGCCGTTGAAGAACTGATGGCGAGGTAGCGCATGGCCGCTTCGGACGCTTGGCCCACGGCTCGCATCTGGAATGAGGTGGGACTCTCCGGCCTTCCCGACATCGCGGTCGAGGGCGACCAGAACAAGTTGACCATCCACATGCCGCCCTCGGCGGATGGGCTCTCCCTCGGCGACCTCAGCAACGGCCTTCAGGAGTACGCGGCATACACCGCGTACGCGGCGACCGTCCTCAGCGCTGAAGAGGCGAAGGTCGAGTACATCGAGGACAAGTTTGAGCATGCGGTCGCGCTCGCCTCGGCGAAGATGCGGCAGGACCAGCCGGACGCCGTGAAGAAACTCACCGTGGACGGCATCCGGGCGCTCGTGATCGAGGGCGACCCGGAACTCATCGGGATGGCAGAGGAGTTGCGCATCGTCAACGCCCTCGTAAAGCGGCACACCCGGTTGTACGAGGGCTACAAGACTTCGTACAACGCCTACAGCAGGCAGGTCGAGTTCTTGCGCATCGAGCACGAGCAGACCCGGCAGACCGAAAGGCATGGACGTTGACCCCTCCCAAGGAACTGACCGACCGACAGCGCAACATCCTCTCGCGCATGAAGGCCTCGGGCGGCAACCCGTTGTCCTACACAGCCGCCTCAATCGCGGCTGAGACCGGGATGAAGCGGGCGACCGTCACGAACGCGCTGGACTCGCTCTACGCGGTTCACCGCCTTGTCGAGCGCATCGACACGAACAAGGGCATCATCTGGCGTCGCGTCTTCACCGAGGGCGAGGAGTCCCCGATGGAGGAGTTGGCGCCCAAGAAGCCGGTGGAGCCGCCCTGCCAGGTCTGCGGCGGCAAGCGCTCCCTCGACGTTCTGACGGCGAGCGGGACGAACACCGTCCCTTGCCCGAAGTGCAGATCAACCGAGTTCGACGGCGTGTACAACAAGTACCCCGCCGCCGAGTAGGCATTGCGCTCTTGGAGAAAGGGTGCCCGATGTCGTGGCCGAAAGGTCGGAAGCATACACAGGAGGAGTTGGACCGCATCCGCGCGGCTCGCAAGGGCCCGGCGCTCCCGCCGAAGGATGCGGCCCCGATTCGTGACACGTCCGTGAACCGGACGAGTTCAATTCCGTGCATCGCTGGCACCGTGCACCACTGGAAGATCAACGACGCGCTCATGGGCCTGTGCAAGAACTGCGGAGCGGGGCACCAGTTCGTGCACGAGGTCGGTCAACAAGTCGAGTTGCACGCATCGCCGTGGGACGTTCAGGGGTGGGCGGCGAACCCGCAGAGAGTAGCCAACATTGACTGAATCAGGTACGCTCGGAGAGGCTCGCCGTTCCATCGGGGGCAGCGTGGACTGTGGGAGTCCCGGCCCCTCGCCTACTCACCCCAAGAGTCGGGCGGCGGCGAGCCACCCCTTCACCCTCCAGCGCTTCAACTGGAACAACGAGCCCGGCGAGTTCGCTGTGGGCGTCCCCATCTACTACGGGGACGAGCGGAAGCGCAAGAACAACCTCAAGCGCCTCGATGCCTCGCTCGCGCTGCTCGCCGCCGCGAACCCCGGAGCGACATTCCTCCTGCTCGATGACGGTTCTCCCGCGCCCGTGGACGTGGACCATTTCTCGCCAATCCTAGGCAACGTCGCATGGGCCTACGCGCGGCAGGAGAACCGGGGAGCGGGCGGGGCATACCACGCGCTTCAGGTCGCCCTCTCGCCGTGCCGGTACGTCGCGAACCTCGACGCCGACGTGGAGTTGGACGACCCGCTCGCCCTCCAGCACGCCGCTGAGGGCTTCGACGCGAACCCGGACGCGGTGATCATCTCCTCGAACATCACCTACTTCGCGCGCATGTGGTTCGCGCAGAACCCGGACGGCGGGCGGTGGGTGTCGGGCGCGAACAGCGCGGACTTCCGCCTGTACAAGTCCATCCTGCTCGGTGAAGTGGGGTACGTTGACCCTGAGATTCGTCGCCTCGAAGATGGCGAGTTCAGGCTGCGTATGGAGGCGCTTCACGGCCTGAAGGTGTACGTTGACCGGCTCATTACGGGCAAGGCGACGCCGGGGATGACCGACGCCGCGCGTGCCGAGGAGAACGTGCCGATGGTGCTGTCCCGCTCGCCGTGGGCGCAGGCAACTCGGCGGAGGGATGGGAGGTTCCTGTCGCTCAGGCTCCGTGCGAAGGCGCGAGAGCAGAACTGGCAGGACAGGTACGTCGGGCCCGCGCCCTACGCACTCGCGCTCCGCGACGCGCTGTGGGAGGCCTGATGGCGCTCCCTCGGGCCCGCGTGTGGGGACAGGGTGAGTCCCGTCAGACGTCTGACGCGCCCGCCACTGTCCAATCGCCCCGCCGGGCGGCGTTCAACGCCTTCGTCAAACTGCTCTCGTCTCACACTGACGAGAACATCATGTACACGAAACATCGCTGCGAGCAGTGTGACCTCGCGTTCAGTGCATGGCTGGAGTTGCTATGACGTTGCGGATTTGCGAGTGGGAAGATTGGCTGGCGCACGGGAGCCCGGAGCACGATTATCACACGCTGTCGCTCCCGCTCGGGCACGCACTGCCCGGCATCTGGCGTTGCCCGCCCGGCTGCCCCGTCGCGATGTTCAACAAGGACTGGCACGACCACGCGCCCGAATCGCCGTGGCCGCACCTGAAGGTCGCGCCCGAGCCGACACTTGAAGAGGTCATCGCCGAGTACCTCGAATGGGCCAACGAGACGTTCCCCACGGCGACGCCCACGAGTGCCGTGGTTCACCTCTCCCGCGAGGTCGCTGAACTCTTGGACGAACCGACCGATGGCGAGGAGCAGAGCGACGCGCTGATGCTGCTCCTCCACGCCGCGCACCTGTCGGGCAACGACATGAAGTACGAACTCCGCCGCAAGTTGGCGATCAACCGGGCCCGGACGTGGGGCAAGCCGGACGCTGACGGAGTCGTGGAGCACGTCCGCGATGAGTAGCAGCATCACCGACAAGCCGTGCATCGCCTGCGGCCTTCCGCGCAAGTGGTTCTCCTACAGCGAGGGCTACACGAGCGGGGCGTACTGGAATGAGCCCTGCCAGCACTGCCCGTCCGGGCACGGTCGGATGCCTTGGCCCGAATACTTCAAGGGCATCGCCATCGCCGTGAGCGCTCGCGCGTCCTGCCCTCGCGACACGGTAGGCGCGGTCATCGTGGACGCCTACCACCGAGTGATCGCGACCGGCTACAACGGCGCAGCGCCCGGCGAGGATGAGTGCGTCGAGGTCGGCTGCCGCATCGAGGACGGGCACTGCCAGCGGGCGAATCACGCCGAGGTCAACGCCCTCGCCGATGCCGCCGCCCGAGGCGTGAGCGTTCGCGGGTGCACGATGTACCTGTACCGCGAGCGGTTCCCTGACCTCGGCGTCTGCCGTGAGTGCGACAAGTTGGTCAGAGCAGTTGGGCTCTACAAGGTGGAGGTCGTGTGATGCCGCGAGTCGTGGTCGATGTCGACCGTCACATCTGCCCGACGTGCGGACAGATGCGGGGCGGAGCGCCCGAGGAGTTCACGAAGGGCGACTTCAAGGTCTATCTCCTGAAGGGCTACGCGACCGTGGACGGAAGCGTGATCCAGATCAGTCCGACCGAGTGGTTGGTGCTCTTGGCGCTTGCGAAGCAGCCGAACCGCCCGGTGGCGAGCCACAACATCGCTCGCGAGGTGTGGGGCTATGCCGACATGTCGGCCCGCTCGAACTTGCGCGTCCAAATCTCCCGTCTGCGCAAGAAGGGCGTGCCCATCACGACGCTCTACAACGCATACGGCCTGTTCGAGGACGATGTGCCGTCCCGCGACCGGCGGGTGCCGTGATCAAGTGCATCATCTGCTCCGCCCGCGTCGAGACGGCTTGGCCTCACATGAAGGACGAGCACGACATCGACGCCCCGGCGGTGCCCGACACGACGTTGGTGCAGCATCGCGCCCCGGCCCGCGTGATCCGCGAGCCCGCGCCTCGCCCTACAGGGCGACCTCCGCTGCTGAGTCGCGTACGGCCCGATTTGGGGCTGAGCGCCGACGTGTTCGAGTGCTGCGGGGCCAAGACCATCGTGATCGACTCGCGCCCCGGCGAGGGTACGATCCGCCGCCGCCGGAAGTGCCCGACGTGTGGCGACCGCTTCACGACGCTGGAATTGAGGTTGACCGAATGACGCAGCAGGTTGATACGTTCCGGGCGGCGGTCGAGACCATCGCCGCTCCGCTCGTCAAGGCGGTCGAGGACGAGATGCAGCGCATCTTCAATCCTCGGCGGTTCGGCTCTGACCATGACAGCGCTTGGTGCAACGACTGCGCACGGCACGTCTACCGGCAGACGTTCAATCACGACAAGTGGGCGCACAGCGAGCGCTGCCGTTGGCCTGTCCTCGCTCGCGCGCTCGCGCTCTACAAGGCGGGGCTTGAGGCGTAGGCCCGCTCAAAGCGTAGGGGTGAGCCCGCTCAAAGCGGGCCCGACCTCGTAGGGAATTGCGACATGGGCGATGCACGAGTCAACTAGCATCTCTGTGACGGTGACGGGGTTCGTGGCGTGGCCGCCGAACATGGCGAATCAGCTGATGACGCTACATCTCGACCCGCACTGCGGCCCGCTCACCCGAAGCGCGTGGCGCGAGCGGACAGGACGGCCCAAGGTGCATCTCCGCCTCGTCACGGTCGAGGCGACCGAACTGCGCGTGTGGAAGTCGATGTTCAGGCGCAAGCCGGGGAGACGCGACATCGCCGTGTACGGGACATCGCAGTACAAGCGCGGCGTCCTCGTCTGGTCGGGTGTCTGGAGATGGAAGTCGTGCACGTCCTGCGCTGCTAGGCAACTGCTCGACGTGGTGAGGCCCGCAGCGTGAAGGGCGTGTCGATGCTCACGGCATCCTGCGACACCTGCCGGAAGCGGGCGCGGTTCGGCAAGCCGGGCGCGGCGTGGCGCTGGGTAGAGCGGCACAAGCGCGATACGGGGCACGCCCTCTGGCGTATCGAAGGGCAAGGAGTAACACGATGAGAGTGCTTGACGCGGGACACCGATACGAGTTGCAGGGGAACAAGGGCGGCGGGCCTACCGTCCTCCAGTTCTTCAAGGATGCCCGGCTCCACGATGGCGACGGGGCGGAGGGGACGACCAACCAAGAGGTCGCCCGCGCCCTGATCGACCGTCTGCGCTACCTCGAAGCGGAAGCCCCTTGGGGCGGCGACTTCCACATGATCGACAACCTCCGTGACCTGATCGTGATGCACGAGGTCAGGGCGGCGATGAGGCGCGGGCTCTGTGGCGCGGCGGCGATGCGTGTCCTCGTCGCGCTGAACCGGGCCGAACTCCCGAGCGTGGGAATCGAGCGCATCCAACCCCGCTCGGCGGACGGTCACATCTACCCGCGCGACATCCACCGCGCAGCCGATTGCGACGGGAAATGCGAGCGCCTCGATGCCTGAACAGTATCGTGTTTCAGATGGTGGCGTAGGTATCGTCCAAATCGCGGGTGAAAACGCCGGGAAAGCCTCGGCGGAGTTCAGGGCCGCGATGGGGTGGGGGCGGGAGCGACTCGCCCAAAAGGTCGGTGTCGGCTGGCAGACCATCTACAACTGGGAACGGCGCGGTCAGGTGCCGCACCCCAAGCACCTCGCCGCGCTGAAGGCCGTGATCCTGTACTACGCCCTGCGCGCTGAGAGAGGCATCCCTGACGACCCGGCGTGAGCCGGTCGGTCGGTCGATACGGTCGATGGAATACGCGCTGCCCTATGCTTGCTGGCTGGAGTACCTGATTTGGCCCCATGGCGCGCCATGAGGCGGAACACTAAATCAAATGTGCCTCTAGACCGCCAGAAATCTTACCCAGCAGGCAATGGACTTCCGGGCCTAATTCTGACATATGTCTTAAATGGCGCTGATAATCACGAACTCCTCGCCGCCATGACCCCGTTCCCCGTGTAGCAGATCGGCGAACCGAGCCCGTACGCAACTCACAGATCGGCGGAAGCACGCTTGTCAAATTTGCGCTTGTGAAGTGCGTCCGGCTGAAGAGAAGCGACGACAGATAGAACCGGAAGCCCGACACCCCGCCCCTTCCGTCTGACCGTTCCGCTCATTCAGAACACGATTTCACCCGAGCCTGCCCCGTCGCCCATTGAAGACCTGCTTTTGACATGTGCGCCCCAGATGTGAGCTGGCAGCCCGTACGCGAGGCGGCCCCATGGGTGATGGCGCTACCCTCGGCGAGGCTCGCATCGTGACGAGCACGGAGCACGGCAGGAGCGGCACGATGGGTAAGAAGCGGACGCGCGTGGCCAACGACCTCGCCCGCTATGACGACGTGAACATCGAGGTCTACCGCCTGAGGCTGCTCGGCCTCACCGACCCGGCCATCGCCAAGCGCCTCTCTCTATCTACGCGGCAGATTCCCGCCGCCGCCCGGCGCGGGGAGGCGCTCGTCCAGCACGTTCAGGAAGGCGATGTGCTTGATGCGAGGCGGAGAGCCATTGCCCGCCACGAATACCTGATGTCCCAGCACTTCGCTAATCACACCCTGCTCCGCGACCGGATAGGGGAGGGGGTAGGGGACGCCGAGCCCGACCCGGCGAAGCCGCCCCCGCTCCCGCTCCTCGCGCACGACCTCGTTGAGCTGGTGAATGCGGACACGAAGGTGCTACAGGCGATTGGCGCTGAAGGGGCTGCTATCGAGGGCCTCCAAGGAGCCGCCCCGAGTAGGGGAGAGCAGGGCACGCCCGCTATCACGAACAACATCCTCATCGCCCTGCCGAGCGGGGAGCAGGTGCCTATCGCCGCGCTCTCCGGGCCAGACCTCGACGCCGCCATCCTCGCTCTGGAGGCCGGGGAGGACGTGATCGAAGGCGAATTCACCCCGGAGTAGGGTGCCAGTGTCCAAAAAAGCCAGCAAAACACTGGCAATGACACGCTCGGGATAAGCGAAGCAATACAGCGTATATATGCTACCTCGCCCACACACGTGGTAATACGCTCGTACGAATACACATCTTGCTGGCTCTCCCACGCCAAGCCATGACCAAAGCCATCATCCGCGCCGTTTCGCACATCGCACATGCGAGGTAGCGCTGGCCCCGCGCAGTAGCGTGCCAAATTTCCGTCAAAATGAACATGGTCGCCGCGCCCTCGCCGGACGGAGCCGAGCCTTGGCGGTAGCGGGCCGGGCCTTCAGGATTTTGCCACGAGCCGGTCAGCGCCTTGCCAAAACCGCTTCAAATTTTGCCATACATCCGGGCGAATTTGGGGTGGATAGTAGTAGCGCGATTATCCGGATGGGAGTAGTATCGCGATTATCCCCGGCGAACCCCTCAGGCTCGAAACAGGAGCCCGTAGCAGGGCAAGCGGTGGGGAGCGGATGCCGGGCGGGGCTCGTGGAGCCCAATGGTAGTGGCGGCGCTTCCCTGCTTCTCCCTCGTGGAGGATTTCAGGGAGGCGAGGTGTGGCGGTTCGAGTCCGCCCGAGCCCTGCCCGGCACGGCGACTAGCACGGTCACGTCCGGGTCGCTCCCGGCGTCTCCCCGTCTTGTCGCCGTTCCGCCGAGGGACAGGACGGGACGCTGAAGCGGGCTGAGAAGATCAGCACTGGCCCGCTACTGCGATCACCAGTCTCCCGTCCGGCCCTCGGCAGTAGACCGTCAGCCACCCGTTGAAATGGGTGATGCCTCGGTAGGCGGGTGGCGGCGCAGTCGGGGTCTTGGTCTGGGGCGCGAGGCTCGTGTTGCGTCGCCTCATCAGCGGTAGCGCACGACGCGCTCCGGGCCAAGGCCCCGGCGACCACGAGTGATTTGGGGAGGCACGCCCGATGGAGCACCCGAGGTACGCGGACGGGACGCCGATGCTGATCGGCGACAAGGTGAGGCTCCACGCCTCTGTCTATCCCGCCTTGGAGCGTGAGGTGGACGGCCACATCAAGGGCATCGAGTGGCACCGGGGCGAGGGCGAGCCGTGGCTCACGATGAGCGAGCACCCGGCGCTCGTCATCCGCACCGGCGACGTGGTCGGGAGGGCGGAGTGATGCGGCCCTTCACTCTCAAGGAGAGGTTCATCATCATCCTCACGCACGGAGTCCGCTCATGACAGCCCCCCGCCCTCGCCGAGATGCCCATCCGCTGCCCGGCGCACCCTGACTACACGGCGGCGGTGTCGTACTACGCCAACGGGCGTGACGGGCGATACCCGGTTCACGCGACGCCGGACGGCGAGTGCGACGGCTGCCAATTCATCTTCGCCTTGCGCCACGCGCTCGGCGATGGCACGGTGGAGGTGCGCTCATGACCGCGCAGGGGCCCGCCACGCCGGAGCAGTACGGGATGATCTGCCACTACGAGACGGTGTGTCTCCAGCCGCGCGGCTATCACCGCAGCGACGGCGGCGTGCTCGTCAACCACCCCTTCATGACGCGGGAGGACGTGGCCGCGCTCGCCGCGCCGCTGATGCACTTCTCCAATGGGGCTGTGTACGTCGGCGGCGTCCGCACGCTCGCCTACTCACAGTGCGGCGAGGAGTTCCCCGGCGACGGCCCGGCGACGGACGATGTTGACGCGGTCACGTGTCTGAAGTGCCTCCGCGAGGGGTTGAAGGCGTGGATGGACGTCAATGACTGAAGCGCTCCACCGCGAGGGCCATTGGGCGGCGGGCGTCCTCGCCGAGATTGGCGCGCCATGCGGTTGCGGCGAGCCCGCCGACGTGCTGGGCATGCTCCGCGACCTGCTCGCCGACATGCCGCTCTATGAGAGTGCCGAACGCCGGGAGCGCTACCAGACCCCGCAGTATGCGTTCATCCTCGCCGTCCTCACGGAGGCCGGGCTGCTCGCTCATGGCGGAATCCTCACCGGCTCGTGGATCGAGCCGAAGGGCGCGCGACTGCTCGCCTACCTCAAGGCGGCAGACCTCGCCGCCCTCGCCGCTGACCCGGTGGGCTTGCACTTTGAATGCTCGGAGTACCCTGAATGATCGACGTGTCTTGGCTGAGTGTCCTCGCCGGGTTCATCATCGGCACGCTGTCCACGGTCGCCGAGCGTCATTGGCACCGCTACCGCTCCACGCGCAACATCGATGGCTGCACCGTCTGGCTGGACGTCCCGCTCGGCGACTACGACCACGACACGCGCGGGCCCAACACGTTCGGCGACCTCTACCGCATCCGCTACCCGGACGAGAAGCAGCCGCTGCGCGGCAGGGGCCTGCCCATCTTCGTCCCGCCCGCCGTGAAGCGCTACATCCAAGAGGAGCGCGGGCGATGATGTCGCCGTGGATCAAGCGGGAGTTTGATGATGCGAGGACGCACTTGATCGACAAGCGTGACGACCTCTGCGCCACTTGTCAAAGGACGCGCCACGCGATTCCTCACGAGTGCGATGCACCGCCCGGTACGCCGGGGCACAGAACGTGCCATCCATTCGTTGAGCCGGAGCGACTCATCGACGCTGAGCACATCGAGGTGGGACAGTCCGTGGTCGTGACCGGCACCTCGGCGTACGGCCAGACGACACGCTCGCTGTCCGCAAAGCCGTGCGCCAGACCCGACTGCGCCCAGCCCGAGGGGAGCGTCATCCACAGCGTGAACGGCCCCGCCTCTGTCGTCGCGCTGGACGGCGGCGTCCTGCCGCGCCACGTGTACCAGCCGGGGACGCTGCCGAACCTATGGGCCATCTACACGAACCTGTGCAACCTCTCTGGCGGGCCCGCGTCCGGGTCGATGTACGATGACTGGGCGCGCCGCCGCCGGGCGCAGGCTGACATCGTCCGGCAGGAGATTGACCGGCTCACGCGCGAGGAGGCCGCTGCCGACCGGCTGGAGATGGGCAAGACGCTCGCGGCGGTCTACACGCGGTTGCGCGAGCACAGCCCTGATGGCCCTCCGTGCGGTGCCGACCGTATCATCGAGGACGTGCTGGACATGCTGACAGGAGACAAGCGGTGACGCGCGAGGATTTCATCGCCCGCTTCGGCCCTGCCGACCCGCTTGCCCGCCACGCGTTCGAGGATGCGCTGAAAGAGTTGTTCGAAGAGGTTGACAACCGCATCGACAACATGCAGATCAACGCCGAGGATGTGGCCAAGCGGCTGCGCGACCTCGCTGAGAGTTTGGACGAGGGACACGTATGACCCTGTGCACTTGCGGGCACGCCGAGTTCGCGCCGAACGGCGACGCCATCCACGTCTGCGAGTGCGAGGGCCCGCACTCTGAGGAGACTTCCGGCGATGACTACTGCGTTGAATGCCGCGAGACGATGGCGCGCTCGAACGCCGACGCCTACCACGTGTTCAAGCCCACGATGACCATCATCGATGACGCAACGCCTCCGATCATCGAGGCCCCTTGGACGCCGGAACAGGTCGAGGCGCTCAATGCCTATCAGACGTCGGGCGCGTGGCACCCGTTCACCTGCGCGAACCGCGACCCCGCGACGCACGAGGCGCACGGACGCGGCGACTATGGCGTGCTGATCGCGACGCCCGCCGGTTGGGTTTGCGAGGACTGCAACTACACGCAGAACTGGGCGCACCGCTTCATGGCCGAGACGGATGACGGCTTCGCCGCGACTGCCGCCCTCCTGCTCAGCGTCGCTCCGCCCGGCTACGGCTTCCGGTGTATGACGTGCAACGCGACCTTCTCCAGCGGCTTCGGCGCGTACACCCACCAGATGATCTCTGACCATGCGCCGGTCGCCGCGATGGAGCGCCTCAAGGAGCCGTGGCACCGCCGCCCGCAAGTCCGGGTGTTCGCCTCGACTTGCCTGTCGTTGCTCGGCATCGCTGTCGCCGTCGCCCTCGGGTGGCTGCGATGAGCATCTTCAACAACCGTTGCTCTTGCCCCGGTCATCGCTTCCCCGGCGTGCACCACGTGCGTGCTTGTTGCGACAGACCGCACGTGAAGGGTGACGGCCCGGTTGTCGGCATCGCACCGCTCCACAAGTGCTACTATGCCTCGTGTCGGGAGTGCGGCCCCTATTGCACGTCGTGCGGGAGCAAGCCGCCCGAGGATTTGCCGTTGACGTTCACCGTGTCGTTGTACGAGCATGTCGAGCACATCGAGAGGTTGCGCCGTGGGACACCCTGAGCATTGGCCGACGCACCGAGCGTGCGAGGAATGCTGGCAGCGTTCGTTCGGCACTCGCCCGGCGCGCGTCCCCTTCGAGTTGGGGACGTGCTGCGCATGCGGGGCGACGATGCGCAACCTCGACATCGAGGTCAACCTCAGGCCGGGGACGGCCAAGTGCGGGAGCCGCTGATGACAGCACGTGAGAGGGCGCTTGAGGCGGCGGCACAGAGGGTGCAGGACATCGTGCCGCGTCACCCGTTGCCGTGGGATGTGAAGTACGCCCTCGCCCTCGCCCTGATCATCGAGCCGAACCGCTGCACCGAGTGCAAGCGTGACCTGCCGCTGATGAAGTGCGTCTGTGGAGGCAAGTGATGGCAGACCCGTTGGACATCGAGGTCGAGGCCGCCATCGCGAGGTTGACCATCTCTCGTGTCATCCTCCATCTCATCGCTCCGTACGGCACGTTCCAGAGCGTGCCGACGCGAGTGCTCAGCGCGATGCGTGAGATAATGTTCGCGTTCTACGCAGATACTGACCAAGAGTTGAAGCGCCGCGAGGTCGCGGCAGCAGCCGAGGGGGAGCGCCATGGAGAATGACACGCTCCAGTGTCAACGGTGCACGTATTGCTGGGTGCCGAGCAAGGGCGCTCGCCCCATGACGCCGGACGGTCGCCCGGTCGCTTGCCCTCAGTGCAAGTCGCGCCAGTGGCGGACGCCGCGTGAGGGCGTCGCCGAGTTGCGGGCGGAGGTCGCGGCCCTCACAGAGGCGTTGAGGGTGGCGGGCGAGGAACTTGCCGCCGAGACGGCGCGCGCCAACGATTGGGAGACCAAGTACACCCTGTTGAACGAGGTGCGCAACCTGCTCAACGAGGAGTTGTTTGCGCTGAAGGGGATTGCCCCTCAAGAGATGGTTGACGTCACGACCCTCGCCGACAAGCAGCGCGTCGTCATGCGCAAGTTCAAGCCCGAGACGCAAGAGGCGATGGGCATCGCTCCCGCGCCGCTCACGCCGAAGGATGCCGCCATCGCCGTCCTCATCGAACAGGGCATCCCGCAGAGCATCATCGATGATGCGGCGCTGCACATCGAGATGGAGTATGCCGACAAGCATCCGCCCGGCGCTGTAATCCCTTGGGAGACGGCGTTGCCGGAGCGCGTCACAACGGTGATGTCGAAGGGCGCGAGATGATGGGCAATTGCTCGATGTGCGAGAGGGGCTCGTGCTTCGGTTGTACCGGCGGCGGTTGCCTCTGTCTTCACAGCATGCCTCGGTTGGACGGGCGCATTTACCGTGAGCGCGAGATGTCTTGGGGCGAGCGCAACAACCTTGAGGCGGCGCTGAAGAACGCCTTGCTGGAGCGCGACATGTGGAGGGAGCGCTTCGGATACGAGCAGGCGCAGAACAAGCACCTCGCCGCCGAACTCGACAAGTTGAAGAGGCAAGGCCTCGACGGCAGCAGCAACGCCACCGGCGTCGCTCTGAAGGCCGACATGACGGTTCCGCCCGAGCCGCTGGTGAAGGAACTCCTCGCCGATGGGGTGCCGCAGAGCATCCTCGATGAGGTTGTGAAGAGGCTGGTCGCGCAAGGGGCCTTCCACACCGTCACCGGGTGGGAAGTGCACATGCGCCGGGAGGTCGTGGCCCTGATGACGGGCGTCGCATGAGCGTTGGGGCGTCGTCTAACGGTAGGACGGCAGACTTTGAATCTGCTTGTGTAGGTTCGACTCCTACCGCCCCAGCCAGTCATCCCAATTGCCGGTGCAGCATCTACATGGTTCGGTCGAGGGGGCGCGGTATGAATGTGACGATGGCAGCGCTGGTGAAGGCGGCGGGGTGCCTGCCCGAGTGCGGTGCGTCGGTCGAGTTTGACGGAGCCTCGCGCATGATGCGCGTGAAGCACAACGACCCGTTCACGCCCGGCGACGTGTTCGACCTTGAGGTGGCGCAGTCGGCGCTCGCCGCCGACCCGCAACTCATCACGAAGATGCTCAAGGCATTCCACGCGGAGCCCGGATATGACGAGGCCTAGTCACATCACTTGGCCATTCGACAGGACTGTACGGACGGCGGGCTGCGTATTCGCATGCGGCGTGGACATCCGGTACGTAGGGCCGGGCATCTCATTCACGCCAGGGCTCGTCGTCCGTCACAACAACCTCTTTCAACCCGGCGACGTGTTCGAGATGCGCATCCAGGTGCGGGACGGGATTCACGACGGCAACGTCGAGCGCATCGTGTTCGACCTCTTGGCGGCGCTTCACATCGACCCCTGCCTTCAAGGTGAAGAGGTCGAGGTTGGCGACGATTTGAAGATTGACTTGGGCCTCACGGATGTGAGTAAGGCCTATCTCAACGAGATGGTTCAATTGCCGCCCATCGACCCCGGCTTGATAGACAGCATGCGCGCGACCGGCTCCGGCATGAACATCTTCGCTGTCAGGGCGGACTCCGCAGGTGCGTCTCTGTCGCTTGATGACATACGCCGGGCGATGGACGCTCTCAACCGCTAGTCCCGTCTCCATGACTTCGCCGCTAGACTCGAAGTATGGACGCATCGCGCCTCGACCTCGCACGCTTCGCTCACGACATGGATGGCCTCGCCGCCATCAAGTTCCACGGCGACCACGACCAAGAGGATCACGGCAACCGGGCAGGCACGGCGACGGCGGAACGCTCCGCGCCGGGCCACCGTAAGCAGCCCCCTGATCGCGCTGAGCACCGCCCGAAGCAGAGGCGGCCAGTGCTGGAGAAGTCGGCAGGGCCGCGCGTCGGATACGAGGCATTCGGACAACCCAAGGTCGGCTTCCCCAAGATTGAAGTCGTGTGGGATGGCGATGAGGAAGATGAGAGGGACGAGGCCGGGCCTCGTTTCAAGATCAACCCCAAGCCGCCCGAGACTGAGGTGGACACCGAGCACCCCGGCCTGATCAAGCGCGCCCGCGCCGCCATCGGTCTCAACGAGGGCGACTGGCCGACCTATGCCCCTCAGCCGCGCTGAGCAACTTCACGCCCTGAAGGTCGAACGTGCCCGCCGCCCCGATGGGGCTGCCACTTTCGCTGAATTGATGCTCCGAGACCATCAAACGATGGCTCCGATCCACAATGCCGACATCCACCGCGAGTGGCACGACGCTGCGAACAACCACAAGTTCACGGTGATCGAGGCTCCGCGTGACCACGGCAAGACGGAGCAGATGGCGATTGCCCGCCCGATTTGGGAGTTGGGCATGAACCCGGAGTTGCGGATCAAGATCATCGGCAACAACGATGAGAAGGCAGCTGAGCGCGTCCGCTCCATCCGCGAGAACATCGACAACAATGAAGCCGTCCACGAGGTGTTCCCTCACCTCAAGCCCAAGCGCGGACGCGAGTGGAACGACCACAAGATCACCGTGGAGCGCCGCTCCCTCTCGAAAGACCCGAGCATCGAGGCCAAGGGCATCCTCGCCGGTACGGTCGGTGGGCGCGGCGACCTTGAGTTGTTCGACGACCCGATTGACCTGCGCAACACCATCCTCAACCCGGCCTTCCGTCAACAGATCATCGACACCTTCGACAACACGTGGCGGAACCTGCTGGAGCCGGACGGTCGCATCCAAGCGATCATGACGCCGTGGCACACGGCTGACCTCCTGAATCACATGAAGCGCCAGTCGGACTTCTTTGTGGTGACCCACAAGATCAACCTCGACATCGGCGATGAGATTCGCAGCGAGGTCACCGACACGCACATCATCCGTGAGGGCATCCTCTGGCCGCAGCACTGGCCGCGCGAGGCGCTGGAGGAACGTCGCCGGGCGAGCGTCCGAGCGTTCCAGCGCGGCTACGAGTTGCGCCCCATCTCTGATGAAGAGGTGATGTTCGGCAAGCAGATCATCCAGCACGCCATCCGCAATGACCTCCGGTGGCCCGTCGTGCACGTCCCGCACCGCCCCGTCTTCACAGGCGTTGACCTCGCCGCGAGCCTCGGCGGGAAGGGCGCGTTCACTGTCGTCTTCACGGCTGAGGTTGATGAGCGCGGGACGCGCATCCCCATCGACATCCGCCGGGCTCGGCAGCCGTTCCCGGTGACGATCAATGACATCCGTCAGACGTGGGACATCTACAAGCCCATGCTGATCGGCGTCGAGTCCAATGCGTATCAGGCGAGCGTCGTTCAACAGCTGGCGGAGTATGCCGCTCACATCCCCGTGGTGGGCCTCGCGACCGGCACGAACAAGATGGACTTGGACTTCGGCCTTCCCTCGATGCACCAGCAGTTCGTCAACGGCGGTTGGGCCATCCCCGCCGCCGATCACGCAGACGGCTGCGAGTGCCCGCGCTGCGCGTGGGTCGAGGAGTTGGAGTCATACCCGGCGAGCGCCTACAGCGACACTCTGATGGCGATGTGGATGTGCGAGCAGGTCGTGCGCAAGGGCTATGCGGGCGTGGACGAAGGCGCAGAGCGCCTGTTGGCGCTGACTCAGACCAGTCGCTTCCTCGACAAGTGGGGAGCGTCAGAGGGCGAGTCGCGCCGCGACTGGTCGCCGCCGGGCATGACGAGCGAGCCTCTGGCCGCGCCGGGCGTGAGCATCGTGTCGTCTGCCGACAGACCGTCAAGGTGGCGCGGAGCCGGTTGACGAGCCCTCCCAAGAGTCGCGCCGGTAGGCTAGGTATGAACACTCTCATCCACGGAGGCCTAGCACATGGCGACCGGCGACGACAACGGCGCGAGCCCTTCCCTCACAGGTGGCCTTCCGGCGGTAGCGGACGCGGAGCGCGACACCGTCAGCCTCTCTGAGGTCGGCACCTCCGGCCTTCGGCGCTATGGCGGCATCATCCAAGAGGAGTTCCTGCCTGAACTCCGGGGCCTGCGTGGCGTCCGCGTCTTCCAAGAGATGCGCTGGAATGACCCCACTGTCGGCGGCATGATCCGCGCCACCAAGGACGCGATCCACTCTGTGAAGTGGGACGTGGAGGCAGACGGCGAGGAGGCAGTCGACAACGAGGCTGAAATCTTCCTCCGTCAGTGTATGGACGACATGTCCCACTCGTGGTGGGATATGGTCAATGAAGCGCTCTCCATGATCGCCTTCGGCTGGGCGTACCACGAGGTGGTCTACAAGGTTCGGCAGGGGCATAACCCGAGCGGCACTGACGCGTGGGGCCAGCCGCTTCCCAAGTCCAAGTTCGATGACCGTCGCATCGGTTGGCGCAAGATTGCCCTGCGCGGGCAAGAGACGCTCTACCGCTGGGACATCGACAACACTGGCGGCATCCGGGCGATGCTCCAGTTTGACCCGGTCGCGGGCGGCGGCATCCGCACCATCCCTATTGAGCAGGCCCTCCTGTTCCGCACCGACCGTGAAAAGAACAATCCCGAGGGCGTGTCGATGCTCCGGTGGGCGTACCGCCCTTGGTACTTCAAGAAGCAGTTGGAGGAGATTGAGGCCATCGGCATCGAGCGCGACTTGGTGGGCATGCCCGTCATGACGCTGCCTCAGGGCGCGACCGTCTCTGACCGCAACATCGCCCTCGACATGCTCCAGAAGTTGAAGAGTGACGAGTCCACCGGCCTCGTGCTCGTGCGCGGCATCGATGAGCGCCACGACTGGACATTCGGCCTGACGCAGTCGTCCGGCGCTCGGACGGTCAACACGCACCAGAGCATCGACCGCTACTCGGGCGAGATTGCGCTGGCGTTCCTCGCGCAGTTCCTCCGGCTCGGCGCGGCGGGCGGCGGCTCGTATGCCCTGAGCCGTGACCAAAAGGATTTCTTCTACCTCAGCATCACGTCCATCCTCGACTCCATCGAGGAGGTCATCAACAACTACCTCGTGGTCAAGTTGTTCGAGTTCAACGAGGTCGCCTTCAAGGGGCTCAAGAACCCGCCGAAGATCAAGCACGGCAAGGTCGGCCAGCGTGAGATGGTCAACTTCGTCAACGCGATCAAGTCGCTCGCCGACGCCGGGCTGCTCGGCCCGGTGGACTCTGACCTGCTCCAGTTCTTCCGCACGACCCTCGACCTGCCTGAGATCAGCGCCGATGAGATTGACGCGATGGACAAGGCGCGCGAGGAGCAGGGCCCCGCGCCGATGACGCCGGGCATCTCCCCGACCGCTGCGCTCCAAGCGGAGACTGCCGCTAAGGTCGCAGAGACCAAGCCGGACGGCCCCATCAAGGAGACGGACAAGCACCCTGATTCGCCGCGCGAGCCGGGCGACGGGAACAACGGTCAAGCGGCGTCCGGCGGCGCGAAGGGCGACCAGCCGAGCGGCGACGGCAGCGGTCACGCCGGGAGCGGCGACCGCAAGATGGCAGAGCCCGTCGCCGCCGGAGGCATCCTGCGCAAGTGGCTCGCCCCGCGCTGATGAAGCACGAACCTGCCGCCATCCTCGCGCGTCCTGACGGGTCGATCATGGTGCGCTGCACCTGTGGGGAGATTGGCGGCGGTGCGAAGGGCCTCTGGACATTCGAGTTCAAAGATGGCATGGTGCAGACTACGCCCTCCATCGACATGAGAGGGTGCTTCCACACTCCGAACCCTTCCGGGTGGTGGCCGTCCGTCGCGACTTGGGATGAGTTGGTAGATGGCGCGAGTTGAGACCCCGTACAAGTTGGCGCACCGCCCGGAGCGGCTGAGCACGCAGTTCGCGCGCTCGTATTCCGGGCCTGTCCGGACGGCGATTCTCGACCACCAGGCAAGCATCGCTGCTGGCTTGAGAGCGTATCTCCGGAAACTGGGTAGCAAAGTGGCGGAGCATGGCGCGACGCCACTCTCGGCACGTTCTATCATCGAGGCCCCGGAGACGGTCGAGGCGTTGCGGTTGTTCCTCACCGGCTCGCTCATCCCGCTCTACACGCTGGGACACGCCGAGGCGATGACCGGCCCGCGTCGGTTCGCGGAGCCGACGCCCGCCGAGATTCTCGCAGGGACGGCGAATCTACCGCCCGAGTTGACGCGCCGGTTCAGCCCGCTCGTGCTCAGCCGCATGACGCCCCTCCAGTTGCGGGCGCTCGCCGCGTTGTACGCGGACTTCGGCCCCATCAGCGCGGGCGTCGCGGCGGGCGTGAGCGACGGCGTGGCGGCGATCATCGGCAACGGCATCGCCGAGGGCTGGAGCCGGGCTCGCATGACGCGGGCGATCCAGACCGCGTTCTACAACATCAGCGAGGTCAGCGCCCGGCGCATCGCTCAGACCGAGACCATCCGGGCGACGGCGCAGGGCCGCGTCGAGGCGCTCCGCGGCAACCCTCTCACGCGCTGGAAGGAGTGGCAAGCCGCTCCGGACGCATGCGAGGATTGCGAGGCGATGGGCGGACAGGTCGTGGAGGTTGATGAGCCGTTCGTCTCGCCGAGCGGCGAGGAGTTCGACACGCCGCCCTTCCACCCGAACTGCCGATGTGGAGTCACAGGAAGTGTCGAGGGCCCCTGATGGACGTGACGGCGAATCTGGATGTGCCCGCTTGGATCGAGGCGCTGCTTGACCCGGCCATGGCCGCCGAGGGTCTTGCCCTGCTGATGGATGCGGTCGGCACGGAGGTCGTGAAGGACATCGTGGAGCACACGCCGAGGCGCACCGGCTTCCTCGCCGGGGAGTGGTCGCACACGATGGACGGCATGGACGTCGTCATCCGCAACCCGACCGAGTATGCCGCATACGTCGAGGAGGACACGAAGGCGCACGAGATTGCGGCGAGCGCCGCTCTCATCCTGCGCTGGTACGGGGCGACCACCGTGAGCGGCGTCGGCATCGAGGGCACGCAGCAGTTCGCCAAGAAGGTGCAGCACCCCGGCACCACCGGTCAACGGATGGTGCAGGGCGCGCTAGACCGGCTCCAAGAGCACTGCGACACGGCGAGTGCGGCCCTGATGCGACACTACGGCTTGGCCTGATCTGCAAACGGCGGGTCGCTGTCTCCCTCTACAAGGAGGGCAGCAGGGCCACGGCACTCGTCACAGGAACGACCGACACCGTGATCGCAGGGCTCTACAGGGAGGGCAGGGGCGGGCTCCCAATAGGCGTCATGCGAGCCGGGAGTGCGGTTCGGGCACAGCCCGCCGTCTACGGGCGCGTACTCGCTGAACTTCGCGAGTTGGAACCCGCAGACCTTGCACCGATACCACGTCGGCGCGGGCGGTTCAGGGAGGGCAGGAGAGGCCGATGGGAGCAGGTCGCCGAGGGCGCGCATGGCGTCGGCGAGGCTCGTGTGCTGCGCGACTCTGAACCATCCGTTGCTCGCGGACACTTCGAGGACTCCGGGGCCGCGCTCGTTGATGCGGCCAAGCGGCTGCCCGCCGCGCTGGACGATCCAGATGCGCATCGAACCGTGCTTCGTCTCCTCGGCGATCAGGTCGCCGTTCTGCGTGATCTTCCCGTGTGGCAGGTCAGGGACGGTCATCGGGATTTCTCCATTCTCCGAACGGCCTCATGACAGTAGTCTGCGGACGGGTGGCCGTCATGAGCGAGATGCTCTGTCCATTCGAGTCTGCGGATGGTGTCGCCGCAGTTGGCGCAGAACCCGGCGCTGATCCATCGCGGCTCGCGGTACACCCATTGCTCACGACAGAACAGACGGTACGCGCCGAACGCTATGAGCAGGAGCCCTGACGGGATGATCGTCGCGACCGCCATCGGGTCGATGGTCGTCCCGTAGGCGAGGTGCGAGTACAGGGCGGTTGCCGATACGCCGAGCATGCCGAAGCCGTACACGAACAGCGCCATGCTCCACGGCGGGCCGTATCTCCGGATGGTCACTCGGGACGGAGCGTTGAGTCCGCGCGGGCGATTTTGATTGACCATTTGGGGCCGTCCTTGCTGCTGTGGCCGCGCTTCCGACCGATTGGCTTGACCTGGATGCTCGTCGGCGTGACGCGTAGCACGACCACCCGGTTGTCCTCTGTCACGTGGAGCCCGACGCGCTTGACGAGCACCTGTCCGACTCGGTAGGCGGTCATGGATTTGCCCGAGCGGCGAGGATGCGCCGTTCCAGTTCATCGCACGCGTCGATGAAGAACCGAGCCTCAGCGTACTTGTCGAGGGTCGTGGAGTTGAGTTGCGGGCGCTTCTCCTCGCGGAGGGCCCGGATGATCTCAAGCGCGTCAGGCATGGGCGGCCTCCGGCACGTAGCCAACCGCGCCCTCCACGAGGTAGTACGGCATCCCGCCGGGGAGCGCGCTCCACATCGAGCGGTCGAACATCGACTTGGCGAGCCCGAGGGCGACGCCGAGCGTGAACAACTTCTCCATGCTGGGGTGCTCGCCCCACTGCGGCCCGCGCCCGTCCGTGTCGAACGGGGCGCACTCGGCTGCCATGAGGAATGACCACCCGCCCGCGAAGTTCGGGTGTAGCATCGACAGCCACTCGGCGACCTCCGCGCGGTGCCCCTCCAACCGCTCGGCGTGGAAGGCGTACTGCGCGACGATGCCGTCGGCGACGACACCATCCATGCGAGCGCCGTTGCGCATCGCTGTGGCCTCGGCATCGGTGAACAGGCAGTCCTTGAACACCTCGCCGAGGGCGGTTGCATCGATCATGACGTTGCTCCTTCAGGCGGCGAGCCCGGCGGGCACGCCTCATGCTTTGCGTTCAGGTACTCGATGTACTTGAGGAAGGCATCGATGCTCACCGGGGCTGGCGATGGCTCGTCCACGCCGCAGCGGTTGCAGTGCGCGAACGGGAGCCGGAGCACGAGCCACGGCGCTTCGGGCGAGGCGACGATGCCATCGATGCGCATCCCGCTGAGTTGCCCGCCAGCGTCATACAGACCCGCCTCTGTGAGGACTTCCAACACGGCGTCCTCGGCGGAGGCGGGCGTCCATGGCGAGTTCGGCTCCATCTCGAACTTCACGACCACTTGCATCAGATTGCCCCTTCGGATTCATCGATGGCGCTCCGGAGGGCGACGGCGACCCGCTTCAGTCGGTCGATGTGCCGTCGCGGCGAGCCGTTCTCAGCGGCGGCGAGCGTCGCGTTCACGATGACCGTCAGAGCCGCCTCTGCGTCCTCGCGGTCGATGACGGCAGTCACGTTCGTCACAGGGCCCTCCACCACTCGTTGTGCCACTGCGGGTTGGCGCGACCGTAGGAGTAGGCCCACCACAGCCAGCCGAAGCCCCAACCGTACTGAGCCCACTTGCGCTCGGGTTCGATGCGGAACCAGCGTGGCTTCCAGAAGATGGGCGGGCCCCATGCCAACTTCCCGGCAGAGCGCTTCTCATGGTTGAGCGGGAATGTGACCTCGCCCTTCCAGAGGAGGCTCCACGACGGGTAGATGTCCAGCCCCTTCAGCGCGCCGATGGTGACGGGGAACTTGATCTGCTTCACAGCGGTCGCCGTTCCTGATCGCCGCACCGGGCGCAGTCGCGGTAGGCATCGGGGTCGCCTCGCAGCCACATGTCGCCGGGGCTCCACAACACCCAGCCGCTCCAAGCGTGCAGCCCGAAGGCGCAGCGGAGCGACTCGACGCCGAGGAGCGTCCTGATGCGGTCGAGCATCAGCACACCTCGCAGTTCTCATCGGTGCAGGGCGACCATGGATGGCGCCCCACGGTGAAGTACAGTCCGCCGTACGCGCCCTTGTGGACCAGCGCGTCCTCAGGCTCGCCGCAGACCTCGCCCGATGGCAGGACGGCGGTGCACAGCCCGTTGCTCGCCATGCTTATGCCTCCACCAGAATCCCCGGCGCGCCCGGCGCGGGCCGGTACCAGATGCCGGTGATCTCAGAGCCACTTCCCTGCGGCCCTACGCGCTCGGCGTTGCTGCGGTGGTACTCGCCGTCAGGCATGCGCAGGGACGGCGGCCACGTGTCGCCCCAGCCGAGGTAGGCGCGCTTGGTCGGCGGCAGGTCAACCCCTGCGTCCAGAGCGCGGGCCCGGCCCTCGTACTCCACGTCCATGTCGCGGGCCTCGTTGGCCGTCATGGCTACATCGTCTCCATCACGTACAGGTCGTGGACCTGCACCGAGCGGTTGCGCTTCAGCCACGTCTGGCCGATGGCCTCGATCAGGTCGCCCTTGACGTAGGTCACGGCGGTGATCTCGGCGTACTGGGCCAGCGCCTCCGCGCGGGCGGCGACGGTCGCCGCCTCGGTCAGTACAGTCGTCCCGGTCGTGGTCGCGGTCGTCATCCTGTCCATCCCCTCCTGCGCCCTCGCGGGCCCGTCCAACGAGTCAATTATACCTCGTATCTCGTTGAAACGGGCCATCGTGCGGGGAGAATCTTACCGGGCCTTGGCGATGTCGGCGATCATCTTCGCGAGCGGTCGCCCGACCGCCTCGATGCTCCCCTGCCAAGTGATGTAGTTGTCCTTGCCGTACTTCGCCAGCTGGCCCTTCTCGCTGATGTTGCCGATGGCGACGCTCCGGACGTCCACGCCCCGCTTCCGGGCCTCATCGATGCGCTTGTCGAGGTCGTAGTCGCCGTCGCCGTCGCTCAGCATGATCACGACGGGCTTCTCCTCACCCTTGACGGCCCGCTTGATCGCCCGCCACGCCCAGCCGAGCACATCCCCGTCAGGCGTGCCGCCCTGCGTGACGCCGGTCAGCCGGAAGATGTCAGAGGGCTTCCCGCCGGACTCCCATGCGAGCACCACGCCCGCGTCCGCGCCGGGCAGGTGTCGGAACGAGTCGCTCCAACCCCACACCGCGACCCGCGTGTCGGGCAGACCCTGCGAGGCGACCGCGATGGCGTGGGCAACCTGAGTCGCCGCCCGCATGTCGTCGGCGTGCATCGACCCGGAGCAGTCGACCATGAGCCAGATCAGGGTCTTGCGCGGGCTCGGCGCGACCCGCTGCGAGAACACTCGCGGGTCGTTCATCGCGATGCGGTGCAGGTTCCGTCCGTCCACCCGGCCCCGCTTCTGGTGCCGCTCGACAGAGTTCGTCCCGCCCTTGCTCCGCATCAGAACCTGTCGCACCTGCGCGGTGACGCTCGGCGAGGGCTTGACGTTGCTGACCTTGCTCGGGCGGGCGACGCCGTTCAGCGACCGGGCCACATCGACCCGGCTGTTGCCCTTGCCGCCGTCTTCCATCTCGCGGTCGGCATCCAGCGCTGCCTGCACCTGCTGCGCGATGCTTTCGAGGGTGTCGCCCCGGCTCTTGGGCGTGTATCCGTTCCGCTCGACAGACTTGTCCACATCGTCCGAGGAGCAGGGCGACAGGGGCAGGGCAGTCCCGCCGCTGTTCTTCTCTGCCTGGTCGGCAGCCTCGCCCAGTTCGATGTCCTCGTACTTGCTCGGCGTCGCCGTGGGGGTCTGACCGGCCCGGTTGGCGCCCTCAGCGCGCGGTGCGGACGAGTTCACGCCGCCGCCGGTGCTCGACCCGCTGCCGCCCTCGGCATCGCCGCCGGACTCGGCGTCAGAGTGCCCGGCTCCATCGCCGTCCCCGTCAGCGTCATCGGACTCGCCATCGCCATCGGACTCGCCATCGCCGCCGGACTCGCCGCCGCTCTGGCCCTTGCCGGTCTGCGACTCGCCATCCCCGTCGCCGGGCTCGCCGTCGCCGGGCTCGCCGTCGCCGTTGTCGTCGCCGGGCTGGCCCTTCATCTTCACAGGCTCGCCGCTCGGCACCGCCCCGGCGGGCATCTTCTCGATGGTCATCGTCACGCCCATCGCGTTCGCGAGCGTCTCGCTCAGCGTCTCACCGGTCTGCGCGATGTGGATCAGGGCCTCGCGAATCGCCATGACGTGTCGTCGCGGCGCATCGTGCTCGGCACCCCGCTCCGCCCAGTCAATCCACCACTGCTTCTCGGCAGCGTCCACGCCCGTCCAGTCAGTCCACTCCTCGTACCGAATCGCGCAGATGGCGATGTCAATCGGTCGAGTCGGCGCGGGCGCGTTCAGCGACTTGGCGACGTACTCCAGCACCGGGCGGAACACGCCCGAGAATCCGGGGAAGTCAGTCGTGAATCGCCGCTCGATGCGGTAGTCATCGAGCAGGTTGCTCAGGGTCGCAGCGGTCTGCGAGCCGGGGAACGCGGTCTTGACCGCCTCAGCCGTGCCGCGCCCGTAGCGCGGGTGGCTCACCTCGTGCGCGGCGAGGCCGGTCAGGATGGCCGCCGCCTCGTCCACGTCCAACTTCTTGTCGAGCAGCGGGGCGGTCGTGATGACCACCTTCTTGCCCTTCATGTCCGTCCCGGCGGTCAGCGCCGAGTCATCGAAGGCCACGCTGTAGTTCTCGTCGCCGCTGAAGGCGTTGACGACGGTCTGGACCATCTTGCTCGCCGCGATGGCGCGCTTCTCGATGCTGCCGATGCCGTTCGCCGCGCCCCAGCCGTAGTTCCGCCACAGCCCGCCGATGTGGTCGCGGTCAACCTGCCGGTTCCAGTTCGTGGAGACCAGCGGCGCGCTGTCGAAGTCCTTGTACTTGTCGAGGTCAACGGCGTCGTACGCCTGCGGCATCGCCGGGCGCAGCGCCGTGCCCGTCAGGGCGTCGGCCTCTTCTTCATCCTCGTCATCGAGGTCGTCCCAGTCGTCCTCATCGTCCCAGTCCTCATCCTCGTCATCGAGGTCGAGGTCGTCATCTTCAAACTTGTCGGTTGGCTGGGTCATCCCTGCGTCCCTTCCCTACGAGGCGATACTACCTCGTACGTCGCATCCCGTCTACCCACTCCGCGAACCGGGCGGCCACTCCGTCCCAGCGCCCCGCGAAGGCAGGGCCTCCACGGATATTGTACCTCCTATATCGCTCGCCGTCTATACGCCCGTCGCCAGCAAATCATGGCGGTTGATACTCGGTTGAAACAGTTGATAACGGGGCGGAGCGCGCCCCATGGAGCGTCATGGCCCCGGAAGTCCACCAACGGCTGGGTAGACGAGTCGCGACGTACGAGGTACTATTACCTCGGTCCACGGGACGCGCGGGCCGCAGGGAAGGACACGCAGGGGATGACGACCTACCACGGGGAGATTACGGTTGACCCGGTCACGGGCGTGCCGATGGCCGTCTGCGACATCTGTAACAAGGTGGTCAAGTTGCAGGGGCTCGGCGGCCACCGCCACTACTCGCACGGTGCCGGTGCGAAGGCCAACAAGGAGGATGTGGCCACGTCCAGCGAGACGGTCGCCGAGGCGGTCGCCAACATCACTGGCGAGCACAAGTACCGCCCGATGCCGGGGCTCCTCGGGCTCTGGACGGCTGTGACCAAGGGCGCGCGGAACGGGCAGCACCCCGCCAACATCCTGTTCGTGGGGCCGTCCGGCTCGGGCAAGACCGAGGGCGCCAAGTTCCTTGCCGCCAAGTCCGGCCTCGACCTCGTCAAGGTCGATGCGGCCTCGATGGTCGATGCCGAGTCGTGGTTCGGTCAGCGCGAGGTCATCGCTGAGAACGGTCTGGCGGTCACCCGCTACGTGCCGTCCGCCTTCGTGGAGGCCCTGACCCGTCCCTGCGTCATCCTCATCGATGAGATGAACCGAATCACGGACTCGCAGCGCCAGGTGCTGCTCCCGCTCCTCGACTCGACTCACCGCGTGATGAACCCGCTGACCGGCCTCGTCATCGAGAAGCACCCGGAGTGCTACATCCTGATGAGCGGCAACATCGGCCTTCAGTTCACCGGCACGAGCGCCATCGACCCGGCCTTCATGGACCGCTCGCTGGTCGTGGAGTTCGACTACCCTGAGGCTGCCGATGAGGTCGCGATTGCGATGGAGGCCACCGGCGTCGCCGAGGCAGTCGCGCAGATGTTCGTCCGCCTCGCGGCGGAGTCGCGGAACAAGGCCAAGGCTGACCCGGACTTCAACCCCATCTCGACTCGTGAGATCATCTCGATGAGCCGCCTCGTGGCCAACGGTCTGACCCCGGCGCTCGCGGTGAAGTTCGCCGTCCTGAACTCGGCGAGCAACGATGGCGGCGGGTCGTCCGTCCGCGCTCAGCTGGAGACCATCTGGCGAGGTCTGGCCCCGGCCTACTAGCGGCGAGCAGGGGCGCGGGACGGCTCGCGCCCCGTTGGAGGTGACGGATGTTCATCCAGTTCAACATGATCAGCGGCGACCGAAAGAGCAAGGTGTACGGGCCATTCGAGCGCGCCGACATCATGGGCGCTTGCATCACCGTCGCGCACGACTTCGCGGAGCAGACCCTGCGCGAGGACGGGACGCTGTACTGGTCGCTCCTCTCGCAGCCGGAGGACGAGTGCGATGAGCGCGGCTGCGAAGGGCCGCACCCGGTCGTGAGCAGCGAGGACGCCGAGGCAGAGTGGGATGCGGTCGAGTTCCTCAACCTCATCGACCCGCGCGACGCCCTGATGCTCAGGGCCATCTGTGCCCTCGGCGACGCCTCTGCGACCGGCTTCGGCGCGGGGCCCGCGTACACGGAGGCTCTGGAGCGCATCATCGGGAAGGCATCATGAGAATCGTGAACAAGCACGGCATGCCGATACCGGAGGGCGTGTACGCTCGGGCGGGCATCAATGACCGCTCCGCGCCCGGCGTCTTGCCGGCGCTCGAACTGCTGATCGAGCGCGAACTGAACGGCTACGAGGACGCACCATTCCATGTGATCGGCGACACGGAGATTCCGTCATGGGTGCGCGAGGGCGACGCGCGCGAGGCGCTCATGCCTCACGGAACGTGCAACGTCTGTGCCTTGCCGGTCGTGTTCGACGGCGAGTGGTTCATCAGCAGCGACTACTTTGGGAAGCGCCCGAAGCCTCACAAGCATGAGGTCGCATGAAGCGCGGCCACTCCCGGCACTCGAACCCGGACGGCTTCATGCCGCGCCGCTATGCGTTCGAGTCGCAGCACGGTCATCACTTCGAGCGGCCCATCCGCCCGACCTCCGCACAGCGCCAAGTGGCCAAGCGGATGCAGCACAAGAAGGACAGGCAACGCGTCATGACCATCGTCCACGACTGCGCGACGCCGCCGGTGTCGCTCAAGGCGCTCCGCGCCGCGCTGAACGCCCGCATCTGCCGGCAGGTGCTACACGACGGCGACGGCTCCGCCGCCGAGTGCGGACACCGCTACGATGCGCATCAGCGCTCGCCGGAGTTGAGCGCGCGCTTCGGGGTGCCCATCCACATCTGCGTCCCCTGCACGGAGGCAACAGGCCCGTTCGGGAAGCGGACGGTCATCATCCACAACCGGGTCGAGCATGCGCCGGTCGAGGCCTAGCATGGCCGAGGTTGACGGCGCGAAGTTGGACGCGCTGCTGGAGGAGGTCGCCGGGCTCATCTCCGGCCTCCATGTCCCGCGCTCCCTCGGCGGTGGCATCCTCGGGACGGCGACGCCGCACTACACGGCGCTCCGCGAGTTGATCGGCGACTGGGGCTGGACGGACGCCGACACGGTGAAGGCAAACCTCGTCAAGTACCTCGCGCAGGAGTCAGAGACGCTGTGAGCCATCCGTCGAACCCTTGGACGCACGCCATCTGCCAGGTGTGCTGGTACCTCAAGAGGGGCGACCAGACGCCCGCTCACCTCGCCGATGCGCGCGAGGACGCATGCTGCTACTGCGGCGTCAAGACCAAGTCCGGCATCTACGTCCGCGACAACCCGATGGAGGTTCACAAGTAATGGCGGGCAATCCGGTCGTGTTCGCGTCCTCGGCAACGACACAGAGCCTGACGGCCACCCGTATGTGAGTTCGCTGGACTACCCGGCGCAGCACGAGGTCAACCCTGCTGACTGGTGCGCCATTTGCGGCTCAGACGAGGACGAGCATGGAGGCGACTGGCCCGACCTGACCCGACCTGACGGTGAGTTGGAGCGGGCCCGGCGCTTGACCATCCAGCGCCTCGCGCTGGAGATGGCTGACGCGGAGACGGAGGAGGCATTTGAGGCGGCGCGCGACCGTCTGAAGTTGGAGATCCAGGCCATCGAGTTCATCGAAAGCGAGGCACAATCGTCGGTCGAGGCGCGACCTCAAAGCGCGCCGGGCCCGGACGGGCCGTGGATGGACCTGGATGCGCTCGACAAGTTCACAGGCGGCATGATCTTCCCGGTGGTCGAGGCCGGACTTGACGCCAAGACGTACTGGGAGCAGGCAAAGGCGCGAGGGCGCGATGCATTCAAGGAGATGTTGGACAATGACTGAGGCAGCACCCGTCAAGCATTGGTCGCGCACGCCGGGCACGCGCGTCTTTGCGCTCCGTGACAGCGATGACAAGCACGTGTACATGTTCGGCTTCGGCGAGTACGAGGGCGACTTCACGCCGCCGGGCTGGGCACGCACCGGCTTCGGCGAGGTCACGAGCACGAACCCCCGCATCAAGTTGGATGACGGCAAGACCGTCTGGGGCTTCGAGTGCTGGTGGGGGCCGGAGGCCGACTGGCCCGCTGTGCTCGAACGCTACGCGCCCCGGACGGTGGCCATGGTGGACGCGGACGAGTACCACGCCGAGGTTCAGGCCGCAGACCGCGCCCACGGCGGCTGATGCAGTACAAGCGCCAACGGCATCGTCTGATCACGGACATCGACTCGTTCGAGTTCATCATGACGATGCCAGAGAAGGTCAAATGGACGCGCCCGCGCGGCATATCGGGCTCGTCCGTCGATGAACAGGCCGCCAAGATGGAGGGGAAGATGCACGCAGCAGTGTCGGTGATCACGCCGCACAACGTCTCAATCGAGGAGCGCCTCAAGGAGGTCGAGGCCAAGTTCAACGATGGGTCATTCGGCGAGGCGGGCCCGGAGCCGCGCCTTGACTCCATCCGCATCGTCGGCTACCGAGCACCGCTGGAGACCGAGACGCTGTTCAGCCCGACCTATGCCCTGGTCGATGCCAACCTCAACTGGATTGAGCGCGGCGACAACGAGGACGAAAGCGCTTGGAAGAAGCGCTACATGGATGCGATGTTCGGCCAGCCGCATGACGCCGTCATCCTCGTCTGCGCCTATCACGTCTGACCTCGGCGCTCCCAAGAGTCCGCCGGTAGACTCGACTTGAACAGGCCGCACGTAGGAGGCAAAGGCACATGCGCTCTCTCGTCACAGGAATCGCCGGGCAAGATGGGTACTACCTCGCCAAGCACTTGCTTGAGCGCGGCGATGAGGTGAGAGGGCTCGCCCGCCGGTCGAGCACATCCGAGGCGCGCATCGTCGGGCTCTGCCGCGAGTTGCCCGGCCTCAAGATCGAGTACGGCGACATCACCGACTCCGGCAGCGTGGCAGACCTTGTCCAGCGCTTCCGGCCCGACCGCGTGTTCAACCTCGCCGCCATCTCGTTCGTCCCGGCGAGTTGGGAGAACCCGGCGCAGGTCGTGGAGGTCAACGCCAAGGGCCTCATCAATGTCCTCGCCGCCGTTCGCTCGTTCGCGCCCGAGGCGCGGGTGGCGCAGGCATCGACGTCTGAGATGTACGGCGATGTGGACCATGGACGGATGCTCAGCGAGGACTCGCCGATGCACCCGCGCAGCGTGTACGGGGCGGCCAAGTTGTTCGCCCACAACGCATGCGACATCTACCGCGAGTCATACGGCATGTACATCTCCAGCCTTATCTCGTTCAACCACGAGTCCCCGCGCCGCCCGGAGCACTTCGTCACGCGCAAGGTCACGTCATGGGCCGCGCGCGTCGCCGGTGGCAGCACGGAGCGCCTCGCGCTGGGCAACCTCGACGCCTACCGTGACTGGGGCTTCGCGGGCGACTACATGAGGGGCATGATGCTCGCGCTGGAAGCGCCGGAGCCCGCCGACTACGTGTTGGCGACCGGCGAGATGCACTCCATCAAGGAGTTGGTCGCCGCCGCGTGCCGGACGGCGGGCATCGACTTCCTCAAGGAGTTCGGCCCGCTCGTCAGCGACCCGACCCTCGTGCGCCCGCATGACGTGAACCGGCTCTGCGGCGACCCCGACCGCGCCAAGCGCGTTCTGGGCTGGGAGCCCGAGGTCGGCTTTGACGACCTCATCGCGATGATGGTCCACGCGGACAAGAAGCAAGTGCTGGCACGCTACAACTAGGACTCGCTCATGCCTGGCCACCTGTTCCGCAAGTTGATCGATGACGTCGCCGCTGTGAAGTTTCACGGCGAGCACGATCAGTCAGATCACAACCCTCACGGCAGCGGCCCCGCCGGTGGCGCGACTGACAAGGAGGGCTACCGCGAGTACAGGCGTCACGCCATCGCCGAGGACGGGAAGGCTGTGGAGCGGGCAGACCTCGCCGTCCGCCGCAAGCACGGCACGACCCACCCTGATGACCCGCCCGAGCCGAAGTTGGGCATGAAGGTCAAGTCCGGCGACACCGAGGGCGAGGTTGTCGGCATCGGCTCGAAGGGCACGGTGATGCTCAAGGTCGCGGGCGGCGATGTGAAGGAGGTCTCAGACCTCTCGCTCCGCAAGATTGACGACAAGCCTCAGCGACCGCTGGCCAAGTGGGAGCAGCGTGCCGCCGACCCGAAGAATGAGGTGTTCGGCATGTCGCCTGATAGACCTGAGAAGCCGGCCAAGAGCATCTTCGCGCGAAAGTCACGTTGATGTCAGAGCCGGAGACGATCAAGTGCGGGGAGTGCTCCACGCCCGTCTTCAAGGTGGTGGGGCCGAACATCGTCCTGCTCGCCCGGCACCACGGCTCTCCGCACACGACCGTCATCCCAATCTCCTCGCTGGTCGCCGGGCCCATCGGTGACTCTGCGTTGTACGAGGCGCTCAAGCGATGATCACACGACTCGGCGCACCTGTCCCCGCTCCGCCCGAGTGGCCTGTGTACCAGTTCCACGGCGACCATGATCAGTCGACACACGGCAATCGTGACGGCGGAAGTGCCGGGCCGTCCGAGCCCGCGCCCTCGCTCCGCAGTTGGCGAGTCAGCGACGGCGACACCCTCAAGCGCCACAAGCCTGACGGCAAGAACTGGACGCGCGAGCGGAAGGCGCTTCACGAGAGGCTGGTCAAGAAGGCGATCAGCAAGGTCGCGCCCGCCGAGGGCGGCAAGCCGACGCTCTACATGATGGGCGGCGGGCCCGCTGCCGGCAAGTCCGACCTCGTCAAGAACAACCTCGTGGACCACCCGGACGCCGCTCACTCGGTGAGGGTTGACCCGGACGAGATCAAGGGCGAACTGCCCGAGTACCGCCAACTGGTCGCCGTGGGCAACCTTGAGGCGGCGGGCATCGTCCACGAGGAGTCGTCGCACGTGTCCAAACGCGTCATCGATGAGGCGCTCAAGTCCGGTCGTCACACCGTGTACGACTCGACCGGCGACGGCTCCATCGAGAGTCTGTCGGGCAAGATTGCGGCGGCGCGAGCGGCGGGCGCCAAGCGCATCGAGGCGGACTATGTGACCGTCCCGACCGAGATGGCCGTTCAGCGCGCGCTCGCCCGCGCCAAGAACCCCGAGAGCAGTTCGTTCGGGCGACTGCCCGACCTCAAGATTGTGCGGGAGACGCATCGCAAGGTGAGCGAGGTCTTGCCACAGGCGATCCAGCGCGGCTTGTTCGACAAGGTCAAGGTCTGGGAGTCCACCGGGCGCACGCCGCGTCTCATCGCCGAGGCGCGCGGCGCTCGGATCACAGTCCACGACCAAGCCGCTTGGAAGCGGTTTCTGGCGAAGGCCGATGAGGACGACGGCGACGGGACGGTGTACGACTGATGGAGAGCCTACCCGAAGTGAGCAACAAGATGCTGCGCGCGGCCCTCGACGGCAAGTCATTCGAGGATGTCGGCGTGGAGGACACGCCCTACAACCGGCGTCTGTGGGCTTCACGAATTGAGTACGTCGCCGAGGCCCGCCGCCTTGGCCTTGAAATTGAATTCGCAAGGGAGTAGCATCATGCGTCCGACCTCTCGCTCACTCAAGGCCGGCACGCCGCACAGCGCTCCGCGCCCGGCGTCCGCCCGGCCCAAGGCCGAGCCGCCCAAGCACTTCGCTGGCGACGTCACGGCGAGCCGCTTCACGTCGCACGAGGTCATCGACCCGGAGACGCTGAAGGCCCCGGCGCGCGACAAGCGCCTCAGCGACCTCGACGCTGTGAACGCTGTGAAGTTCCACGGCGACCACGATCAGAGCGACCACAACCCTCACAAGGGCGGTGGCGGCGGTGTCGGCGGCGGCGAGGCGGCAGCCCGTGACGGCGTGTCAAAGGAGATTCAAGCCGAGCGCTGGGGCAAGCCCGGCGAAGCGCCGTGGGACTCCAAGCAGGCCAAGGCTGCTCTGACGACCATCCGGTCTGAGAAGGCGAATTTGATGCGCGCGGCGATGGACCACAAGTCCGAACGCCTCGCCAAGATCAGTCCGGGTCGTGTCGAGCGTGGGCTGGACTTCCTCGTCACCTCTGTCAACGCAGAGGCGGAGTTTGGAGAGAAGCCGTCTGCTGACGAGGTCAAGCGGGTGTTGAGCGATGTGCGCAAGTCGCTCCCCGAGGCGCACCACGCCAAGTTCGATGCGTTCGCCGGGAAGGTCAACAAGGCCCTCGGTATCGGCACCTCAGCGATTGAAGCGGCCTTCAAGAAGCCGCTGTCCGGCAAGGATGACGCCAAGGAGCGCATGAACCATCCGGGGCTCTGGTAGTGAGACCTCCGCAGTTCAACGGCTTCATGAGCGGCTCTCACTTCGCCGCCGTGCCGCTCCCCGGTGGACTGGAGGAGCAAGACCCCTCTGCGCTCGTCCAAGGCGGGAAGCCGCTGACCGGCGTGAACGACAACCTCGGCGACGGCATGCCGAGTGACCCGATGGTCATGCCCGTCTACACGCCGCCGGTGGAGCCCGTCCTGCCCGACCTCGGGCCCGAGGTCACGCCGATTGAATTCCAGAATCTCCTCTGGAAGCGCGGTGTGAAGGATGTTGCGGAAGCCACTTCCCCGCCACAAGGCATGCCCGGTGACACCGATGGTGGATAACTCCCCGGAAGTCAAAAAGCGCTGTACGCAGCGCCATCTCCTCAACCATCGGACGGGGACGATCCATCACTCGCGCTGCGAAGCGATCAAGGCCGAAGTCAACAAGACGAACTTCGAGGAGGTGAGCATGCGCCTCGCCTCTGTGTTCCTCGCGCGCTACAAGCGCTGCGGCATCTGCTACGCCAACGACTGCTCCCGCCCGTAACAGTCACGACGCTAGACTTGAGCGAGACAGGGGGCCGGGCATGGCAGACCTCAACCAACCCGTGATCACAGGCAGGGATGCCGAGTTCCTCCCGACGATCAACCGTGTGCTCCGCACCATCATGCGTCCCGGCGAGGGGTTGATCATCGCGAGTGACGGTGATGTGATCAAACCGCTTCCGGGCCAGACCTTGATCGTCGCCGTCTCATACGACGACCCGGAGTAGGCTGTGCCTGCTCACGCGACGCCGACTGTTCTCACATCCGGATTCACAAACGGATATGCCTTCAACTACACGTCGGCATCCATGACGCCCGCCGGTGGAGGCGTGGTGTTCGCGGTGGTGCACCACTCGAACCTTGACGCCGACCCGACGCTCTCAGGGCTCGGTCTGGTTTGGACAAAGGTTGCCAGCCTCAACTTCTTCTTCAACTTCGTTCACATCTCGCTCTACAAGGGCATCGGCACGCCGACGCCGGGCACGGTGACGATCACCTATGCCGCGACGCCGTCATCCTGCGGATGGCAGTTCATCGAGGCAGTCGGGGCGACCGACGTGGTACAGTCAGCGACACAGACCGGCTCCGTCACATACCCGACTGTCGCTCACAAGTTCCCTCCGGCGACGGTCGCGCTTGCGGCATTCGCCGAACCCACGAATGGGGTGATTGCGGCCGTCACAGGCTATGGATCGTCAGCGTTCACAAAAGGAGCCGGGTACACGCAATTTGCGACAACGGGTGCAGCGGGAGCGTTCGGCGTTTGCTCTGCCGAATGGTATGGCAGCGCTGATGTCGCTCCCGGCTGGGCTGCGCAATCAGGCCTGTACGATGGCTATGCGGATGGCTGGGGAGGTCTGGCCGCTGAAATCGCGTACCCGACTGCCACCGCTCCGACCGCAACGACCGAGGCGGCGACCAGCGTCACAGACACGACGGCGACTCTGAACGGCACGGTCAACGCGAACCTCGCCGAGGCGACGGTGTCATATGAGATCAGCCTCAACAGCGACATGAGCGGCGCCACGACGGTCGCCGCGACTCCGGGCGCCGCCGGGGCAGAGGCTGGCGTTGTTGCCTCGACCGGGGCGGCGACGGGCCTCACGCCGGGCACGCTGTACTACCATCGCGTGAAGGCCGTCAACAGCGTCGGGACTTCCTATGGCGCCACAGAGTCGTTCACGACGGCGCTTGTCGCGCCGCTCGTCACGGCCATCGCCTCCAACCTCGCCGGGACGCGAGTTGAGATCACATTCGACAAGGCGATGGCAGACCCGACCGGGAAGCACGCTCAGTTCACGTACTCCCTCGATGGCGTGGCGGGGACGTTCAGCGCCGCCGCCCTCGACCCCGACAGCACCTCTGTGATCGTCCTCACCGTGGTCGGCCAAATCGTCGGCGCAGACCACGACCCGCCCCTCGCGCTGACGGTGTCGTACACGGCTGGTACGGTGCTCGCGGCGGACGGCGGCGTGCTGGCGACGTTCAGCGGGACGGCGGCGACGAATGGCTCTGTCGGCGGGCCCCTCATGGGCGGGACGGCTGATGGCGATACCTACATCCGCGGCACCGCCGACGGTGACACAAGTGTGAGCGGTATCGTAAACGGCGCGACCGTGATCGGTGGCACAGTCGATTCAGGAGGCGCTGAGATGATCTATGTGACGGCGGTGGACTCGGCGGGCGAGGACATCGTGGTCGTCTCGGGAAGCCCTGCGCTTGCCGACAACAAGATCACCAAGAACGGCGCGACCTACAACCTCACTGGCAAGACTGTCACGGCCAAGATTCGCGCCAAGGACGCGCCGAACACGGCCATCGACGCGAGCCTTGAGACCATCGCCGTCACGAACGGCGGCGGGACGTACACCGAGGCGCAGGGCGGCGTGACCTTCCAGATCACGAGCGCGATGCTCGTTCTGCTCCAGCCGCCGAGCGGCAAGGCCCTCGACGTGCTGAAGCGGTACTTCATCCAGTACAACGTCACGACTGACGACTTCCAACCTGCGGAGGTCATCGAGTTCGCTGTGCGGAGGGGGTTGTAGATGGAACTGCCTGATCGCATCGTCGCCGCCATGAAGCCCTACCTCGCCCCGGCGACGCTCGCGCTGGTCGAGAAGCACGTCCTCAAGCGCCGCGAGGACAAGCCCGCCGAGGACGCATGACCGCGCTCCACGACGCCCTCCGCGACTCGATGCGCTTCCACGGTGATCACGATCAGAGTTCTCACGGGAACCGTGGTGCCAGTACTGGCGGCGAGCCGCGCCACGACAAGGATGGCGCGACGAACATCCAGAAGATGCTGAAGATGGTAGCGCAGACGTCGGGCCGCGAGCCCGGACGCCCCAAGTCGTCCGCTGCGATCATCCTCGACCACGGACGCGAGTACAAGCCGGGCCCTGACACATACAAGGGGCCGCGCGGCCAGCAGGGCGCTTGCTACATGAATGCCGGGCGGATGGTGCTGAACTCCTCGGCGGATGAGGGTCTGACCTACGTCGAGGGCTACATGACGGTGTACGGCATCCCGATTGAGCACGCTTGGGTCGTGGACAAGTCCGGCGCGGTGATCGACCCGACCATCAAGCCCGACGACAACGGCCACGCCTACTTCGGTGTGCCATTCACGACTGACTACGTGCGCGAGACGGCGCTGCGGACGGGCATGTGGGGCATCATCAGCGGGATGAGCAACCGCGAGTTGTTCACAGAGTCAGACGCGCAGACGCGCTCCCACGTCAAGAAGTTCAACGAGGGCGGGCCGGTCGCCGCCGGACTCGCTGTGCTCGCGCTCGACACCGGGCGCGTCCTGATGCTCCGCCGGGCATTCAACCCGCACGACGGCTCTGGCGAGGTTGACGAGGCGGCTGGCACGTGGGAGTTCCCCGGCGGCCACGTTGACGACGGCGAGGATGCGTTTGACGCCGCCCGGCGCGAGTGGGAGGAGGAAGTTGGCCTCACGCTCCCGCCCGGCGCGATTCACGGCGAGTGGACGTCGCCGAATGGCGTGTACCAAGGCTACGTCTACGCAATCCGCGCCGAGGCCGATGTCCCGTTCAGCAACGACCGTGACGAGGTCACGAACCCTGACGACCCCGATGGCGATGGGCGCGAGTCGCTTGCGTGGTGGGAGCCCAACGCGATGCGGACGGGCGAGGGGCTCAGGCGCGAGTTGGCGGGCGACATCGCCCTCGTCTGCGATGCCATCGGCGAGCGCCCGACCCTCCACGAGGCGCTCCGGGCGGCGCTCCGCTTCCACCTGCCAGGCGAGCACGACCAAGCCGACCACGGCCAGCGGAACGGCTGGACGGCCTCCAACCGCGAGCGCAAGGAGCGCGAGGCTGCCAAGAAGGCCGGGGCAACGCCCAAGTTGACGAGCAAGGGCATCATCGACACATTCATGACGGCACGCTCGTACTCCTCGCCGACGCCCGAGGCGCGCGAGGCATCCCTCAAACTGGCCAAGCAGTTGTACGAGGCCGAAGGCGTCAAGGTTGAAATTCGCTCCATCACCAACCAAGGCTCTGCGCCGTTTGTCGAGATGGAGATTTGGCCGGATGGCCCGCGCGGCCCGCGTGACGAACCCCTCGCCTCGCTTGTGCGCGAGTTCCGTGAAGGCGGCGACGTTCACAACTCGTACTTCAGGATCAACCGGGGCGACATGCAGGGCGGAGGCCTCGCCGCTCGCATCGCCGCGCACTCTGAGCGCCAGTTGTTCGAGGCGGGCTTCAAGACCCTCAGCCTCAACGCGAACATCGATGTGGGCAAGTACGCATGGGCCAAGCAGGGCTTCGACTTCGCCGACCCGCACGTGGCAACTGAAAAGCGCGAGCGCCTTGTCGAGTTCGTCGCCAAGGAGACGGGCCTCAACATCGGGCAGGCAGAGGCGAAGGTCGCACAATTGGCGCGGGCCAACGGCGGTCTGAAGCATGCCTGGGAGTTCGCGGCGCTTGACGACGGCAAGAAGTACGAGTGGAGCAGCAATAGCAAGAGGGGCGACGGGCACCTGGGCAAGGCCTTCATGCTCGCCGACTGGTCTTGGGATGGCGTGAAGCAACTCGACCCTGACTCCACGTCGCAGAAGGTCTCACGCGCCTACATCGAGGCCACGGCCAAGAAGGGCGGCAAGAAGTGATCCCTGTGATCCTGCCCAAGGACGCGCCCCATGAGGGCTCTGACGAGGACTTCTGGCTGCCAGACGAGGATGACGACGCCGAGTGGCTTGACGCGATGAAGCGCATCGACCTCTCCGAGCCGGACGCGGGTGACGTCCACGTTGACGGCGTCCTCAAGTTCGAGCCCGCCGACGATGAGGATGAACTCATCGACCGTGATGACGACGGGCACCGTCCGCGTCTCCATGAGCGACTCCTCGCCGCGCTCCGCCCGCTTCGTGAGCGGCTTCGCGACGCGATGGGCTTTCACGCAGAGCACGATCAAGAGGATCACGGCAACCGCGATGGCGGCGGCAAGGAAGGCGAGAAGGGTGGCGGGCGTCGCGGGCGAGGACGTTGGACCGACCTCGGCGGCGGGCCGAACCGCAACCCTGAGTTCGAGCAGCCGCGCCGCTTCCGCATCAACCGTCACGCGAAGGGGCGCATGGTTGAGCGCCGCGTGTCAGAGGAAGCCGTCGAGTACGTGCTGAAGAACTACGGCATGAAGATTCCCGCCGCGCCCATCCCCGGCGCGCCGCGCTCTGAAATTCGCCTCGGCAACTTCCGTGGCCGTCCGCTGGCCGTGTACGTCGAGGAGGATTCCAACCCGCCGTACGTGAAGACGGTCGCTTGGAGAGACGAATGATCGAACTGGAGTATGACGCCGAGGATGACATCCTGTATGTCCGGCTCGGGTCGGGCGCGGTCGCGCGCTCGCGCGCGTTCGGCGACTCCCGCATCGTGGACTTCAACGCGGGCGGCCAGCCCATCGGCGTCGAGTTCATCGGCGCGAGTGCGGGCGTTGACCTGAGCGGCATCCCCGAGGGCGAGCGCATCCGGCGTGAGGTCGAGGACTTGGCTCTGGAGGAGTCATCGCGGGAGTTCTGCGAAGGCCTCTTGGAGGCGATGAACTTTCACGGCGACCACGACCAGTCCGATCACGGCAGTTGGGCCGACGGCTCGGCTGACTTCGAGCAGACGGTTGCGGGCGAGCGCGGCAAGAGCAAGTGGTTCAACCCTCTCAAGGACACGCCCGCCGTCCGCGCGGCCAAGACAGCCGCGTTTGAGGCGGCAGTTGCGCGCTGGGGCAAGACCGATGACTGGACGAAGGGCGGCTACATCCTGAAGGATGGCTCGCAGATTCAGTTGCGGGGCAACGCCAACGGCAGCACACACGATGAGTTCGCGCGGGCCGCGATGCCGCAGGAGTTGTACCCTGAGGCGTGGACTGAATACGACGGCAAGCGTGACTATGACTTCGGCCCCGGCCTCACGACGCTCCAACAAGACACCGGCATCATCCGCATCCTGCCCGAGACGGACGGCCAGATGCAGGGTGGCATCGGCAAGGCGGTCGTGACAGTGAACCTGCCGCCGGGCGGGGCGTCAGACTCGCAGGTGAACCTGCTGGAGTCCATCCTTGGACAGACAGGGCGATTGAGCATCACCACTCCGCAGGACGAGTGGTATGACATCACACAGCCCAACGAGTTGCGCCGGGCGAATGCCATCATCAAGGGTGAGCGCGGCCCGCTGACGGACATGGAGCGCGCTCGTCTGCGCTTCCACGAGGAGCACGACCAGAGCGAGCACGGCAACTGGGCGTCAGACCTCGCGAGCGGCAAGGGTGGCGTGAAGTCAGAGTTGAAGTTGGCGCCCGTCCGCCAGCGGGCCTTCAAGGGCGAGCAGGTCTCCATCCCCGACAGGTTCAAACTCAGCAAGTCCGAGACGAGCAAGTTGACCGAGCAAATCGCCGCCGCCTACGCCGAGCGCGCCGGGCTCCGCAACGCGCGGCTCCTCGGCCACGACGGCAAGAACAACTACCCGGTCGATGTGGTCGCCGGGCGGACGCTGTACGAGGTCAAGGGCGGGCAGGTGTCGAACAGCGGCGGCGCTCAGCAGTTCCGCATCACCGTCGATCAGAACTGGCAGGCAGAGGCCCGCGACAAGGCGCGAGCGAAGGGGCCCGAGGCGCTCCGCCGCTTCAATGCCCGCGCGCAGCGCGACGCTCTGGCCCGCAAGGAGAAGGCGGTGGCCGCAGTCTCTGAGCAAGCGGGCAAGCAGTTCTCTGGCGGGACGATTGGCGTGATCATCAACCCCGTCACCAAGACGGCGGACGTCCACGTGTTCGAGGGATTCCACCAGCGCATCGGTTGGCGGTCTGAGGAGGCTGAGAGTGGCTATGTCGGAACCTTCCGCTACCGATGAGTCTGAGGACGTTGTCTTCGCAGACGACGCGCCCCTGACCGATGAAGAGATGATCGACCTGCTCGGGCCCGAGGGCTTTGCGCGATACCAGCAACAGTTGGAAGAGTACGACAAGTGGTTGGAATCGCAACTGAAGGTCGCGCCCGACTCGTCTGACGACTGACCAACCTCCCCATGGTATAGACGGGCCATGACTCCCACCCCTAGCCTTCCCGCTAACGGCTCATTCAACAGATATGAGTTTGGGGAGACGCATGGCCGACAACACCGCCGAACTTGAAGAGTCCATCGTCAGTCTCCAAGAGGCTGTGATCGACGTACAAGACCACTCGGCGGCTATGGCCCGCGAAGCGGCTGCCGCCCTCGCCGAGGGAGACTGGGCCACCGCTGGCGAGGCTCTCAACGAGATCATCGACAAGTTCGCCACCGACCCGTCTGAGGGCAAGGTGGACATCGAGGCGCTCCGCAAGAAGCGCGATGACGACGATGACGACGCCTCCGATGACGACGACAAGCCCAAGGGAGAGATGACCGCCATGAGCGAGCAGATGCGCGTGGGGGTCGCCCTTGACGAGGGCGAGCCCGCGAAGCCCATCCAGATTTTCCGCACCGGGGAGTTCAACCACCCGAGGTACGGCAAGATCATCATCGACCAGAAGATGCTCGGCGAGATCGCCAGCAACTTCAAGTCCCGCGTCCGTGGCCAGGACATCCCCATCGACCTTGAGCACAAGAACGACCAAGGCGCGGTCGGCTGGATCAAGGACGTCAAGTTGGAAGAGGGCGCGCTGTGGGCGACGCCCGAGTGGAGCGAGGACGCCGCTCGCGACATCCGTAACAAGAAGTTCCGGTACATGTCGCCGCAGTTCGGGCCGTGGACCAACCCGGAGACGGGCGCCAAGTTCGATCACGTCCTGATGAGCGCCGCTCTGACCAACTACCCCTTCCTCAAGGAGATGGAGCCCGTCAGCCTGAACGAGATTCAGGCGTGGGCCGAGTCGGACAAGTCGGACGGGCCCCCGTGGCTCAAGGACAAGGACAAGGGCGACGACGGCGAGGACGCCGAGAAGCCCGCAGCCAACGAGGACAAGCCCGCCGACGACGCCGGTGACGACGACGACGACGGTGAAACCAAGATGCACGAGGAGCGCAAGATGGACAAGCCGGTGAGCCTCGCGGAGAACCCTGAGTTCATCGCGCTGGCGGAGCAGAACGCGGTGCTGGAGCGCAAGGTCGCCCTCATGGAGCGCGCGGAGCGGGTCACCCGCTTCAGCGAGATCATCGATGACGGCAACTGGGTCGGCGACCGCGACTCGCACGTCTCCTTCATGGAGTCGCTGGCCGACAAGTTCGGCGAGGACTCCGAGGAGTTCAAGTTCCACGTCGCGCAGCAGAACGCGACCGCGAAGGTCATCACGTCCTCGCCGATGTTCTCCGAGCGCGGCACGCGCGGCTCGGGCGTGACGGTCGCGGGTGACGAGGCCATCAAGACCGCTGCTCGTGAGCTGGTCGCGTCCGGCCAGGTCAAGAACTTCAGCGAGGGTGTCGAAATGGCGATCCAGAACGACCCCGCGCTGTACGAGGCGTACGACCGCGCCCACAAGCAGCGCGTCCGGCGGGCGACCGGCGGCGAGTAGCACCCACCCAGCTGAACAAAACGGGTTGGCGACGTGATAGACACCGGGGAAACCGGCACGAGGCGCGGCGCGGACACGGAGGTCTGAGATGACGGTTTCGCAGAAGATCAACGAGTTCTCGTACGTCGCCGGTGGCGACCTGTCGAGCAACCAGTTCCGTCTGATGACGCAGGAGACGGACGGCGACGTGGTCGCGGCGACCAGCGCCACGGCGGCGCTCTCGCCCATCGTCGGCGTCCTCCTGAACAAGCCCGCCGCCCAAGGCCGGGCCGCTGCCGTCGCCGGCATCGGTTCCATCGTCAAGGTCGAGGCGGGTGCGGAGATTGCCGTGGGCGACGCGATTCGCGCCGTCACCGGTGGCCGTGGCTCGGCGACCGTGGTCGCGGGCGACTGGATCGGCGGCTACGCCGTTTCCGTCGCGGGCGGCTCCGGCTCGCTGTTCATGATGTCCGTCCAGCCCGGTCGATTCGCCGGCACCGCCTAGTCGCGAGGCGGGGCTTGACTGAGTCCCGCCACGCGTTCGTGAAACAAGTCTGAAGGAGAGTCCCTGATGCCGCAGCCCGATGTCGGTGACGTTCACGTCAACGCCCTGCTCACGAACATGAGCATTGCGCACTACAACCAGATGGACGCCTACATCGCTGACAAGGCGTTCCCGATTGTCTTCGTGGAGAAGCAGTCGGACATCTACCCGGTGTATGACCGGGGCTACTTCTTCGCCGACGAGGGGAGCGCGATGCTGCGTGCCCCCGGTGCCCAGGCACCGACCAGCGGCTGGAAGATCACGAACAGCAACACGTACTTCGCTCGGAACTGGGCCATCGGCACCGAGATTCCGGACGAACTGCGCGCCAACGCCGAGGCTGTCTTCAACCTCGACAACGACGCGACGCTGTTCACGACGCAACTCCAGCTGATCCGGCGTGAGCGGCAGTTCGCCGCCTCGTTCATGATCACCGGCGTCTGGGGCACCGACAAGGTCGGCGGCACCGACTTCGTGGTCTGGTCGGACTTCGGCGGCTCTGACCCGCTGAACGACCTGGAGGACGGCCTGGACACGGTGGAGCAGAACACCGGCGTCCGCCCGAACAAGTTGATCCTCGGGTCGCTTGTCTGGCGCCGCCTGAAGCACCACCCCGACCTCGTGGACCGCATCCGTGGCGGTGCGACGACCGGCAACCCTGCCATCGTCCAGCGTCAGCTGCTCGCGGAGATTCTCGAAATTGACGAGGTGATGGTCGCTCGCGCGTCCTACCGCTCGTCTGCCGAGGGTGCCTCGCTCACGCTCGCGCGGGTGGTCGGCGCGGACGCCCTGCTCCTGTACACGCCCCCGGCTCCCGGCCTGATGGTCGCGGCTGCGGGCTACACCTTCGTCTGGCGGCCCATGGTCTCGCCGGGCGCGGTGCAGTACATCCGCAAGGGCCGCGAGGAGCGCCCGCGCCGGGACTGGATCGAGTCGCACTCGTACCTCGACATGGTCGCCACCGAGGCGCAGTCGGGCTACTTCTTCGACGGGGCGGCTGCGTAACCCGCAGCCCGCTCTGGGGCACGCCAGAGAGGTCTGAAGATGGCTAAGTGTAACGGTTGCGGCGGCGAGTGCACAGGGAAGTTCTGCCGGTCTTGCTGGCCCGCTGAACTCGCCGCCCGCAACCGAGCCGCCAAGGGCGGCGCGACTGAAGGAACCGCCCGAGGAGGCAAGACAGTGACTGGTAGCACCAAGGTCATCAACGACGGCAAGACGATGTTCGTGGTCTCGCCGCAGATGAAGCAGTACGGCGACCAGCCGCTCTCTCAGGGCGAACTGTTCCGGCTTCAGGGGCTTCGCAATGACGATGCCCTCCTGAAGTACAACTACGCCAAGCCCTTCACGGGCGAGGACGCGCTGGTCTGCGGCGAGTGCCAGCGTCAGTTCGCTCACCAGAGCGGTCTGACCGGTCACGCCCGGACTCACAAGCCCGGCGTCGAGGAGCCCAACCGGCTCCTGACGGATGAGGAGCGCTTCGCCAAGCCGCCCGCCGCCGAGGAGGTGCTGCCGCCGAGCGGTACGCACCTCGACCTCATGAAGCGGGGCGAAATCGCCGGGATGGCCGGTGCGGCAGACATGAGCGCCGACCGCTAGCAAGCCAACGATAACTGGGAGGTAGCGGCGCGGGTCGCCGCAGAGTCCTGGAACTGGGAGCCTCAAAATGGGTTGGGAGAAGATTCGCCGGAACACGGTCATCCGTGGCCTTCTGCGGATTGCCACCGGCGTCAACGGCGGCGACATCGACTTCTGCATCATGTCCAACGAGGGCGCGCCGACTGACGGCACCTCTGGTACGGGTGCGGGCGTGGCGGGCAAGGGCTCGCTCTGCGCCGACGTGACCAACGGCGTCATCTACATCAACGGCGGCACCAAGGCCTCTCCCGCGTGGGAACCGATCGGCGCGGGCGGCTCGCTCGGCTCGCTGGTCGAGGTTCGCAACGAGACGGGCGGCACCCTCGCTGCCGGCACGCCGGTCTACATCAGCGGCTACAACGCCTCCGAGGACAAGTGGCTCATCACGAAGGCGGACGCGGACGCGGCTGGGCGCATCGCTCAGTTCGTCACGACCGCCTCGCTGGCGACCGCGACCAATGGCCTCGCCGCGAAGGTCTACCGGGGCACTGTCAACGGCACCGGCTCCGCCGCCCTCGACCTCTCTGGCGCGGCGGTCGGTGACCCGGTGTACCTCGATGTGACGGCGGGTGAGTGCGTTCTCGCCGCCCCGTCCGGCGCGGACGACCAGGTGCAGATCATCGGTCGTGTCGCTGTCGTCGCCACCGACATCGTGGAGGTGTACATCACCGACGCGACGGTCATCGGCACGAACGAACTGGCGGCGCTCGCGGTCACGACCGCGAAGATTGCCGCCAGCGCGGTCACCGGCGCGAAGATGGCGACCGGCATCGTCAAGCAGAACCTCATCGCCGGTATCGATGAGACGATGGACACGACCTACGACATCACCGGCATGGCTGCCGGCGACGAAATCGTGGGCGTCATCGTCCTCACGACGGCGGCGAGCATCGCGACGGCGGCGCAGCGTGCCAATGCGGACTTCACCGCCGGGGCGAACGTGATGACCGTCGGCGCGAACGCGGTGGATAACACGGGCAACCAGCTGCTCGTGACCTGGATCGATCACACGTAATGCTGGTGGACTGGACGCGCGAGGGTTGGCGAGTTCTGAGGTTTGAGGGTGACCCCGAGCCTCGCATCATCAAGGGCAACCTTGAAATCGTCGGCCCCGCGCGTCTGGTCCTGACCGGCAGTGACGGCTCTCACGGCTACGTCGAGTGCGTAGCAGTTGAGGAAGAGGGCTCTGGATAGTCGGAACCCTGACCATAGCGTTCAGTAGGCGCCATAAGCGCCCGTTCAGAGACGCCAAGGAGTACCATGCTCGTAGCAGTCATCAGTGACCTTGCGCCTTCGGAACGTCCGGGCGGCGCGACTCGAATGCTCGGCAGACTCCTTGGCGTCGCTCCCGACGACATCGTTGTCGACCTCATCCAGCCCTCGCACTCGCAGCCCGTCGAGGCCATCGCCGCCGCCGACGTGGTCGTGTCCTACCTCGCGCAGCGGGCCCGGCCCGAGGCGCTTGAGGCAGTCGTGTCTCACCCCGCGCACGTCCGCATCGAGACGGGGTTGTGGGCCGAGCCGGGGAACAGCGAGTGGCGCAAGGCTCTGTCCGAGCGCGCCGTGGCGACGCTCTACGACAGCCCGATGCACCAGCGACTCTACGCGGAGCGCTGGGGTGTCGCCCCCTCGAACCCGTACGTGCTGCCTTGCCCCATCCCGGTCGCCGAGATTCGGGCGCACGCGCTTGACCCGCGCGAGCGGGACTTGGGCATCGTGTGGGCGGGCGAGTGGAGCGTCGACAAGGGCGCAGACCTCGCGATGCGATGGGCAGCCGACCACCGTCTGGGCGTGGACTTCTACTCGCCGTCCATGGACGTGGCGAATCAAGTGCCGGCCCAGTTCTGCAACTTCAAGGGCTTCGTGCCCGAGGCGGACTGGTACCCGACGCTCGCCCGGTACTCGAAACTGATCCACTTCCCGCGCGTGCCCGAGCCCTTTCCGTACATCGTGATGGAGGCGTTCGCGCTTGGCCTTCAGGTCGAGATGACGGGCCGCGTGGGCATCGAGTCCTACGACTGCGACATGGTCGAGTTGCTCGACCGCTGCGACCGCGCCGCCGGGGAGTTCTGGGACATCGTGAGGTCGGCCAAGTGAGCACGATCACACCGCGTCCTTGGGGCATCTTCGAGGTGATGGAGTCGGGCCCCGGCTACTGCGCAAAGCGGTTGGTCATCGACCCCGGCCAGAGGCTCTCCCTCCAGTTGCACCAGCACCGCTCTGAGAAGTGGCTGGTCGTCAGGGGCTCGGGCTCTGCCCTCGTCAACGGCAAGACGTTCAGCCTCAACGTGGGCACGGTCGTGGACGTCCCGAAGGGCGCAATTCACCGCCTCCAAGCGAACCCGCTGACCGCGCTCATCGTGGTCGAGGTCGCGACGGGAGACGACATCCGCGAGGATGACATCCAACGACTTGAAGACGACTACGGAAGGGCAGGCACGGCCCGATGAGGATCATCGAGAAGGCATTCGACCGGGTGGACAAGGGCGTGAACTCGCGCGACAACTACCTCACGGTGGTGATCGCCGGGGTGTCCTTTGACCACACGGCGATGCAGGAGTTGATCGGCGAGGCGCTGGGGAAGGGTGAGTGCTACGTCACCGACCCGAACCCGGACTTGGTCGAGGATTTGAATGCGGCGCTGGAGGCAGCGGGCCTCGATGAAATCGAGGTCTACTCGATGGAGGCGGGTGCGTTCCTCCGCCAGTTGCGCGACCGCATCCACATCCTGTACCTGTTCGACGCCTCGTGGGAGACGTTCAAGTTGGGCGCCACTCGGGTTCCGCCGTTCGGCGTGATCCTGCTTGAGTCCGTCCGGCCCACGACGCTCCAGATGGCCGAGCGCGCCGGGTGGCGAGTTGAAGACATCGAGGGGAGGGTTCAACTGCTATGCCGCGCCGCGTAAACGTCCTGATGCCCACCCTCGGTCGCCTCGGCACTCGCGCCGAGGACGCCCTGCGCGAGCACGCGCCCTTCGACGTCAACCTGATCCAGTCCGGCGTCCCCGGCTGGTCGGCGGCGATCAACGACTGCCTCGCACAGCGCGAGCGCGGCGAGGACTGCCTCATCATCGATGACGATGTGTTCGTCGGGCCCGAGACGTTCAACCCGCTCTGGGATCACTACGCCGACGCCGACGTGTTCGGATTCCTCCTGCGATACCCGACCGGCGAGATCCAGCACGATGGTGGCTACGTCACGCCAGACATGGTGGCGGGTCACATCCGTGACGGACGGGAGGGTGAGCCCTCTTTCGTGCGCTACGTCACTGCCTCGCTCTGCTACGTGAAGGCTGACGTGTTCGAGCGCATCCCGCGCCTCGTCCAGTGGCCGGGCGTCCAGTGGGAGGATGTCGCGCTCTGCGTGGATGCATGGGCGCAGGGCTTCAAGGTGATGTACCTTCCCGGCGAGGCGGTTCACGAGGAGACGGCGACCAAGCGGTTTGACCCGAACCTCAACCAGCGCTTCGCGCAGAACGGCGCGCACTTCCACGACCTGTACAAGGGGAAGGTCGCGCGCCTCGATCAACGCTTTGGCGGGGAGCGCCGACTGCGCACCGCGCCGGTTCTTCAGCAGGTGGCACGATGAGCGACAACTTCGACCGATTCAACTCGTGGAAGATTCTCCGTCATGGCGACCGCCTTGAGGAGATTGCCGCCGGAGGCATGCCCTTCCCGGTGGACTGGCACGTGTACCCCTCGAACATCTGCAACCACTCGTGCGGGTGGTGCATGTTCCGGCAGAACGGCGAGCAGTTCGTCAACCACGTCCTGATGCCCGAGCACATCCTCATGAAGGCCGTGGACGACGCGGCCCGGACGGGCGCTGTCCTGATGCATTTCAGCGGCGGCGGCGAGCCGCTCGTCAACAAGCGCACTCCGGACGCGATGCGCCGGGCGGTCGCGGCGGGCCTCAAGGTCGCGCTGTCGACCAACGGCGCGCTCCTGACGCCCGAGGTCGCGGCCACGGTGGACTACCTCCGCATCTCCCTGAACGCGGGGACGCCGGAGCAGCACTTCAAGACCAATCACGGCGGCGAGGGCACGGCTGACTGGCCGCGCATCCTTGAGAACGTCCGTGCGGCGGTGCCTCACAAGAAGGGCGACATCGGCCTCGCCTTCGTGGTGGACCACTACAACTACAACGACATCATCCCGTTCTGCGGAGTGGCCGCAGACCTCGGCGTTGACTTCGTCCAGATTCGCCCGGCGTTCTGGTACGACAAGGCAGAGGACGCGGCGACGCGGGCGATCATGCCGACCGTGTACGAGATGGGGTTGGAGGCCAAGCGGCTGTACGGCCACGCGGTGGACATCTTCGCCCTCGGTGAGAAGTTCGACGGGTTCTGGACGCCGCGCTCGTACGACAAGTGCCGGGCCGTGATCAGCGGCACGTGCCTCACCGCCACCGGCGACTTCGCGGTCTGCCAAGACCGCACTGACCTGCGCTTCGGCGCGGAGTACGCGCACAGCGCGACCTTCGAGGACGTCTGGCTCAGCGATGAGCACCGACGCCTCGTGGACACGATCACGGCGGGAGAGGGCGGCGAGTTGGACAAGTGTCCCCGCTGCGTCTGGAACCGTCGCAACGAGATCATCCAGCACATGTTTGTCGATGACAACACCCGGCTGGCCCTCGTATGAACGTCCGCAACACGGTTCGCCGTCTTGCGGATTCGCCGCTGTCGTCCGGGGCGGAGGGCCGACGTGCCAACGGCACTTCGTCTCGGGCGACAGAGGCTATTCAACCCGTTGAAATTGGGAGGCACGCCCGATGACCGACAAGCCGCTCCGCATCCTCTGGCAGAGCAACGCGCCTCACTGCCCGACCGGGTACGGCGTCCAAGCCAACCAGATTCTCCCGCGCATGATGAAGCATGACAAGGTCGATGACGTTGCCATCTTCGCGTACTGGGGCGTTCAGGGCGGCATCGCCAAGTGGCCCATCGGCAACGGCAACAAGCGCGTGACCGTGTACCCGGCGATGTACGACCTCTGGGGCAACGATGTGATCAACAAGCACGTCAACGCCTTCGACGCGAACCTCGTCATCACGCTCATGGACATCTGGGTGCTGCGGCCCGACTACGGCGACGGCTTCACGTGGTGCCCGTACATGCCGGTCGACACGCTGACCCTTCCCGAGGCGTTCCTGCCCCGGCTCAAGAACGCCTACCTGCCGCTGACGTACAGCCGTCACGCCGAGGCGCTGCTGAATGAGCAGGGCATTGAGAACGTCTACGTGCCTCACGGCGTCAACACCAAGGTGTTCAGGCCGAAGCGCAACCAGAAGGCGGCCAAGCGGATGCTCGGCTTCGAGGATGACTGCTACCTCGTGGGGATGGTCGCCGCGAACAAGTCCAACCCGCCGCGCAAGGGCTTCCCCGAGGCCTTTGAGGCATTCAAGGCGCTCCACGACGCGCACCCCGAGGCCCGGATGTACGTTCATACGACGTCCACGCCTCACATGGGCGGGCCCGACCTTGAGGCGATGGCCCGGCACTACGGCCTGAGCGGGCTCGTGCGCTTCACGCAGGACTACTACGCCTTCCTTGGGCTGGACGACTCGACGCTCGCCGAGTTGTACAACGCCTTCGATGTGCTCCTCCTGCCCACGATGGGCGAGGGGTTCGGCATCCCGATCATCGAGGCTCAGGCGTGCGGGACGCCGGTGATCGTCACCGACGCGACCGCGTGTCCGGAGTTGGTCGGCGTCGGCTGGAAGGTGCCGTGGGATCACAAGGTCTGGGTGCCGACCGGCTCGTGGCAGGTGTACGCAAACGCCGCCGCCACGACAGAGGCGCTGCGAGAGGCCTACCAATCCGGCAAGACGGCTGCGATGCAGAAGCAGGCAGCCGAGTTCGCCCACGACTACGACTGGGATGTCGTCTGGAACAACCACTGGTCGCCGCTGCTGGCACGTCTCGGCGACGAACTCACCCCTCGCAAGTATCAGCTGATCGCTGAGGAGGCCGAAGATGGTCAACGTGCTGCCCGCGAAGTTCCGGCTCTCACAGGGCCGTGAGGTCCAACTCTACCGTCTGAGCGCTGCGGCGGTTGGTAGTGCGGCAACGTACTCCACTCCGTTCCCCGGCCCTTGGAAGGGCTCGTACACGGTGGGCGCGGGTGATGTCATCCAGCGGGGTGGCATCCAGACGCTCGCGATCAACGCCCTCCTGAGCAACGCGGGCTCGGTTGACGTCCTCGGCTACACCGAGGCAGCTGTGCTCGCCGGGACGGTCGCCACGCTCGCGCTCGGCGCGGGAACGGCGGCGGGGACGGCGGTGTCGGTCGGCAACTACCCGTACATCGGCGTCCAGATGCGGAACGGCGGCGGGGCGGGGACGGCAACCCTGTCGGTTCGCGGGCGGAGCAACTAGGCCATGACCTACACGGGGTTTGAGACCGCAGCCGGAGCCTTGCTCACCGACGTGAGCATGCTGAACCGCCACCTCACGTTGAGCGGCTCCTTTGGCGCGCAGACTCACCCGACGTTGGAGGTCGTGGAGCAGTGGATCAACCTGTCGTACTCGCGCATCGTCGGTCTGCTGACCAAGGCGGGCTACTCGGCGACGCAGACGAACGCGCAGGTGCTCGCCATCCTTGAGCAGTTGAACGCGCTGGACGTGTCCATCCTCATCGAGTTGGCGCACCCCACGACCGCGACCGGCGAGGCGAATGAGCGCTTCAAGACCTTCATGACGATGCGCAAGGAGTTGGAGGCGCTTGTCAACTCCAACGCCTTCGCTGACCTCGGCGCGACGGCGGGCTCCTCGGCGACGAACATCGTGACCAAGGCGAGCGGCATCAGCGTGGCCGACCGCGAGACGCGCGCCGAGGACACGGATGACATCCCCAATCGCTTCCGGCGCGGCCAGTTCCGCAACCCGCAGTCGGGCTCCGACCCGGCGGTCAGGGACGGTTCCTGATGTCGTACAAACTGGTCGAGGAGGCGCTCATCACGACCCTTCAGGGCATCACCGGCCTTGAGCAGTCGGTGAGCAACAAGATGACCTTCCTCGCCGAGGGGCACCAGCGCGCGGCCATCACGCAGTACAACTCATTCGAGCGCAAGGACTTCGCGTACAAGGGACAGGCGTCGATCAACTGGATCATCGATGTCGCGACGTTCGTTCGCTGGATTGATGAAGACCAAGTGGTCACCGACGCCGATGAATTCCGCCAGAACATCATCGACCGGATCAACCAGTATCACGAACTCGGCGGCACGGCCAACGTGATCGATGCGGTAGCGCTCCGGGGTCGCGCAGTGCCTCAGCTGGTCACGTTGGGGAGCAACAAGTTCTTCAAGGAGATCATCCAGGTGCACGCGCTGGAGTTGCTCAGTTTTGATCAACAGGATCACGGAGGTGCCGAGTGAGCCAGTGGGAAGTGACCAATGGCTTCAACCTCGTCAAGTCGCCGGGCGAGCCCGAGGAGCGGCACGAGGTTGGCGAGAAGGTCGAACTGAACGACAAGGATGCGGTCGCGCTCTACGGGCTCGGCGCTGTGACCCCGCTGGACAAGCGGGCTCGCGCCCTCGCCGGGGCCAATGCGCCAGCAGAGGGCACTCCTACGGTGCCGGACGCTGAGGAAGATGGGGTGACGCCCGATGCCTAAGTTCCACGGCAAGAACGTCCGCGTGTTCTGGGGCGGGTACAACCTCTCCGGCGACCTGAACGACGTGAGCGTGCCGTTCAAGCACGACACGGCTGAGGTCGCGTCCTACTCGGACGCGAGCAAGTCATATGTGCTCGGCCAGCGCGATGCGATGTACTCCTACAAGGGGTGGTTCAACACCGGCGCGCTTCCCGCCCAGCACGCGGTCGCGACGGCTGACCTGAACGCAGCGCAGACCGGGCGTGTCCTCACGGTCGCCCCGATTGGCACGGCGACGCCGGGCGCGCCCTGCTTCGCGGGCTCGGCAGTCGTGATGAGCGACTACAACGTTCACAACGGCCTCCACGCGGCGGTCGAGGCGTCGGCGGAGTTCCACTCCCTTGACGCCTACGGCATCGACCCCATCAGCAAGTTGCTGGAGTACACGCCGCCGGGGAGCACGGCTGACGGCGCGGTGCTGGACGACAACGGCGCGGCGACCGCCTTCGGGCTCAGGGCCTACCTCAACGCCCTCACAGTCGTGGGCACCGTGGCACCGGTGATCCAACACGGCACCTCGGCGGCGGGGCCGTGGGTTGACCTCATCACGTTCGCGAGCGGCACGGCTCCGTACAGTGATGGACAGTCGGTGACGGGTACGGTCAACCGCTACCTCCGCCGGAACATCCCCGCTGGCAGCGCGGAGGCGGTCATTTCGTTCGCCCGCCCGCTGTCGTAGAGACTGAACTGAAACCGACCGAAAGGACAGAGACGTGCCCAAGTTCCACGCCAAGACCCTCCGCATCTGGGTCAACGACGGCTCCGCCGACCGCGAGATCAGCAGCGACGCTGACGACGTGCAAGCGCCCATCAAGTACGACACCGCTGAGGCCACCGGCTTCAACGAGAACAGCAAGAACTACCTGCTCGGCCAGTTCGACACTCCGGTGTCGATCAAGGGCCAGTTCAACACGACCGCGAACCGGGCGCACGCGGTGCTGTCAGCCATCGTCGGCGGTACGGCGGGCTACCACATCCAGATCATGCCGGCAGGCAGCACGGCGGGCTACCCGCTCCTTCACGGGACGGCGCTCTGCCACAACTACTCGCCGACCATGGGCCTGAAGGGCATCGTGGGCTACCAAGCCGACTTCGTGCCCGCCACGGCCACCGGCTTCGTCTGGGGCACCGTCTCCTAATCGGGAGGCGCTCTGCCCCGCAAGGGAAGGATTGGCACAAGATGGGTATGGGTCTTGTCTGGGCGCAGACGGCGGTGCTTGAGTGCGAGAACGGTGACTCCATCACCTACCGCACCAAGTACACCGCCGCTGACCGTGACTACATCTCGCAGCGGGCGACCAAGGTGCGCCGCGCCATCGTGGAGGGAGACGACCAGCCTGACCTGGAACTCTCGCTCAACATGAGCGCGATGGCCATCGCCACGGCGGAGCGGATGATCGAGGGCTGGACGTTCCGGTTCCCCGAGGGGCACCCGATGGCCGGCAACCCGGTGCCGCTGACCAAGGAGTACATCGGGCGTCTGGACGAGGACACCATCAAGGCGTTGAACGAGGCGCTGACGGCGGCCAACCCCGTTCGGACGGCTGCCCAGTCAAAATCCTAGAGGAGGAGTTGTACGCAGCCCTCAGGTATGGCGAGCCCTTGCCGGCGGACTTTCATGAGGCACAACTCCTCCGAAGGATGAAGGTGCGGCCAACGTACACGGAAGCGGTAGGGGTGATGCCCGTACAGCTGGTCGCGGACTTGGTCACGCTTGAGTACATCGAGGCGCGAGTCAGGGCAGAGGCTTCCGGCGGCGGAAGCGCTCTCAGCCAAGAGGACGATGAAGAGGACGGCGACGAAATCCTGCGCTCACTAGGAGTGGAATACTAGGTGGTCAGCGGCAACGGCGACATCGTCATCCGTCTGCGGGCTGAAGATGACTTCAGCGACATCATGGACACGTTCCGTGATCAGGTGGGTGACGCGCGCCTTGCCGTGAGCGACCTTGAAGAGGGCAACATCTCTGCCCGTGAATCCTCTTCTGAGCTGATGCAGGCCGAAGCGCTCCTCAGCGACATCCTCTCCCAACTCAACAACAACCTCACGAACAGCGTGGGGGCGCTCGGCGAGGTACAGTCAGAGGCGCTGTTGGTCGCCAATGGCACGTCCGAGGCGGCGCTCACGGCGGGCGCTCTGTATGGGGCGCTTGACCTGTTGGTCGGCTCCGCGACCGAGGCCTCGCAAGCGCTGTCAGGCCTCGCCGACAACGGGCTCGGCGGTCTGACGCAGCAGCAGAATGACCAAGCCGACTCCGCTGAGGCGAGCGCCGCCGCCTCGGGCGATATGACTGACGCACTCGGCAATCTGTCGTCGGGCGTCAGCAACCTCGCCCCGCAGTTGAACACGCTGGTCGGTGTGACAGGCAACTTCGCCACGTCCATGGAGGGCATCGTCACCGGCCTCAACAGCGAGACGGGCTTGATCGGTACGGTCACCGCGTTCACCGCAGCCGTCGCCGCGACTGCCGCCGCTGTCGGATTCCTCGGCAAGTCCGGCATCGACTACATGGACCAGCAAGCGCGCATCAGCACGATGACCGGCCTCGCCATCGAGGAGGTTGACCGCTGGTCCACGGCGATGAACCTCGCGAATGTGAGTTCCAGTCGCCTCTCCCTCATCACGCTCCGCCTCGGCAACTCAATGGAGGAGGCGATGGCGGGCGGCACGTCGCGAGCGGCAGACGCCCTGCGCGAACTCGTGCCGGGCCTCAGCGATGCGAACGCGCAAGCGATGGAGATGGACGAGTTGCTCCCGCTCGTGTTCGGCAGCCTTCAAAAGATGGACGAGCAGACGCGGAACGCGGCGGGCTCGGCACTGTTCGGCGTTCGTGCTTGGCGCGAGTTCATCCCTCTTGTCAAGGACTTCGAGGGGAAGATGGACGCGGCGAATGGCGTGCTCGCCCGCACGCCCATCGAGATGCAGCAAGCGTCCGACATGACCGACCGCTACAACCTCGCCGCTGAGGAGTTGGGACGGCAGTGGACTGCCCTCGCCGTGACCGCTGCACCCCTCGTGCTCGCCTCGGTCGAGGCGATTCTGACCGGCATCAACGCACTGAAGAGCGCGACGATGGGCTCCATCGGCTTCGTCAAGGAGCACTCCGCCGCTTTCATAGCCCTCTCCGTGGCCATCGGCATCGTCGCCGCGCCCGCCGTGATCAGCGCGCTCGTCTCGGGCCTCACAGCCCTGAGCGTCGCGATGGCGGCTGGCGCGCTCGCAGCGATGGATCTCACGGCCACGATGTGGGGACTCTCGGCGGCCATCGTGGGCAACCCCGCGA
>Ga0172380_10000302_pt1 | contig 101166 bp, 78 predicted proteins | sample Leawe162metaG_FD_119747 | JGI IMG/M metagenome (GOLD analysis project Ga0172380, IMG submission 119747) | Leachate microbial communities from a municipal landfill in Southern Ontario, Canada - Leachate well 162 metaG | ecosystem: Engineered > Solid waste > Landfill > Unclassified | place...
GCATCTTCGAGGGCTTTTTCAACTTGTTCCATCACGAGTTCTGTAGCACGATCTGCGCTAGCTGAGAGAACCGTGAGACCCATCTTATCAACCTTTACGACACCGTCCATAACAGAAACGAAGTGAACTTCAGTTCCATTTTTGAGCGTGATAACGCCCGGAGCAAGTGCAGTAATAAGCGGAATATGGTGCGGTAAAACCGTAATTTCACCATCAACCGTTGGAAGAGTGATTGAATCAACTTCTTCTTGGTAGACGATTTTTTCCGGTGTGATGAGGTAGAAAGGAATTTTCATTGAGAAATGTTTCTAAAAGTTTTCAAAAATAATTACACATTCTTCACGTCGTCGATACCACCCTTCATATAGAATGCATTTTCCTGTTTGTCATCATGTTTACCTTCGAGAATTTCCTTGAATCCACGGATGGTTTCTTTCAATGGAACGTACTGACCAGGGATACCGGTGAATGTTTCAGCAACGAAGAACGGCTGTGAAAGGAACTTCTGAACCTTTCGAGCTCGGCTAACGGCGAGCTTATCTTCTTCTGAAAGTTCTTCCATACCAAGAATGTTAATAATATCCTGGAGGTCGTTATAACGCTGAAGAACTTTTTGAACACCGAGGGCGACAGCATAGTGCTCGTCTCCGATGATCTTTGGATCGAGAAGGTTTGATGATGAATCGAGAGGATCAACCGCTGGGTAGATACCAAGCTCAGAAAGACGTCGAGCGAGAACCACTTTTGAGTCCAAGTGAGCGAATGTTGTTGCAGGAGCTGGATCAGTAAGATCATCAGCAGGAACGTAAACGGCCTGAACTGATGTAATAGAACCCTTGTCTGTTGTTGTAATTCGTTCCTGGAGAGCACCCATCTCATTTGCGAGTGTTGGCTGGTAACCTACAGCTGATGGAATACGTCCGAGAAGTGCTGAAAGCTCAGAACCTGCCTGTGAGAAACGGAAGACGTTATCAACGAAGAACAACACGTCCTGGTTTTCTTCATCACGGAAGTACTCAGCAATCGTAACTCCAGTAAGAGCAACTCGGAGACGAACTCCAGGTGGCTCATTCATCTGACCGAACACGAGACATGTCTTGTCCAAAACTCCAGAGTCAGCCATTTCATGGTAGAGGTCGTTACCTTCACGAGTTCGTTCTCCAACACCAGCGAAAACAGAGAAACCACCGTGAGCAGTTGCAATATTATGGATGAGCTCAGTAACGATAACTGTCTTTCCAACTCCAGCACCACCGAAGAGACCAACCTTTCCACCCTTCATGAATGGACAAATGAGGTCGATAACCTTGATACCTGTTTCGAAGATCTCTGTCTTTGTTGACTGATCGACGAACTTCGGAGCTGGTCGGTGAATTGAATATGATTTCTTTGCAGTGATTTTTGATTTTCCATCGATTGGATGTCCGAGAACATCAACCATACGTCCAAGCATCTCTCGTCCAACTGGTACCGTGATTGTCTCGCCAGTTCGCTTTACAGGTGTATTTCTCTGAAGACCATCGGTTGTACCCATGGCAACAGCTCGAACTCCACTTGATCCAATATGTGACTGAACCTCAAGGACAAGTGTTTTATCGCCATGCTGAATTTCGAGCGCTTCGTAAATAGAAGGAAGCTCGCCTTCAAAATGACAGTCAACAACCGGACCAATGATCTGGATTACATGACCTGTCGACTCAAGAACTTTTGACATATATTATGTAAATTACTGAAATTTAACTCCGGAAGATTCTAAGAAGCATACGGAAAAAAAGCAAGGGTAAAAATTTCACTTTCTATCTCGAGCGTAGCCTTTTTTGCCCTGTTGGGCACTTTACAATTATGGAATGTATGCCAGATTGAGCTTATATCCCTTAGGATTGTATCCTGTTAGACCCATACCCCGCTCGTATTCTACTCCTCCTTGTCATGTTTCTTCCCGCGGAATCCAGAGAGTGCATAGTTGGCATACTTCGAACCCATAACAACAGGCGGAACGTACTTCTTCGTAACAACATTGAAAGCTCGCTCTGGAGCGTAAGCAGTATTATGAGAAGAAATGGTGAAATGGCTGGCAGTAATGCAAACGCTGTTTATATCCATAACCTGAATTTCAAAACCATATCGTCCATGCAGAAGGGCATCAATGTCTTCTTCGCTGAGCGTTGCCTTTTCATCATCAGGTAGTTGCTCCAAGAAAACCGCATAACCTGAGAATGAAGCGAGGCGATCATCAGAGAAAGATGCAGATCCATTTGATCGGCTTGTGCGGGCCTGCTTGCCAATTTGTCGGGACTCTTTGTGGTGTTCGAGTTTGACCACATGAGAAGCGTAGTCATACAGGAAGTCGAGAAGAATCTGCTTATCGTCTTCATTGGTATCTGGAGGGAAGACCATCATACATCGAACAAGATCGGTCGGAAGTTTTCCACGAATCAAGCTCAAAAGGAATGATTTAACAGACTTGATATCGAGAAGATTGTCATCGTCAGAATAAAACAACACATCCATCTCTCGAGGAGCCCCATGTGGCTGAGGAACGGCAATACGCGTTGCGATGAACTTTCGCTTTTCTACAGGGAGAGCTTTAAATGTAAGACCATCTTTTTCGACAAAAAATTCATGATTAGCTCGTTTACCTTTAGTACATGCATTCCACTCTGGAGTGCCTGGAATGAGGACGTCGTAATAGTTTGAAGAATCTTCGGAAAGAATTGGTTCATGAGTATCTGGATCAACCTGAACCAAGACGCGATAGTGCTGAGTAAATTTCTCAATAACCTGAATCGATAGCGCCTCTTTGAGATGACCTTCAATTCGATCACGTTTCTTTTTTCGATCTTTAAACTCACTTGAAAATACAGAGCCTCGATAGAGAAGAAGGTGTTCAATCATACGTCGAGCCTGAAGCGAAATAACCTCAGGACGAATATGTCCGAATTCGGGAAAAGCCTTGATAAAGCGATCAGGGTAGGCGAACCATATCGTCAAGCTTCGAATGTCATTGCACTCTATAATTGGCGTACAGAAAGCGAAATCTTTGTGAATAGAGCCTTCTTTTGGATGAAGCCGAAGGCCTTCTTCAAGAGTACTTTTAATCTGATCAGTCGACGCAATTTTGAGCTGTCGCGAAAGAATCTCGTCCATCTTTTCATCGCTCAGTTTGCCAGGATCGAGAGGATAACCGAAAAATCTTCGAAGTTTTGTTGAAAAGACTGTTGGATCTGTCGCGATGGCGAGATCGGCCATTTCCCTAAACGGATCCATAGCATGAGGTGGGGCAAGAAGAAGATCCCATCCTTTGACCTGAAGATCGATATGTCGAGGTTTTTTTGGAAGTTCTTTGCTGCGCGCCTTAATGATGGCGGGTCTGAAATGTTTATTGAAAAACGCATCAAAATTAAAACGGGGATCGAGCATACCGGCATCCTGTTCTTCATTTGGCTCTGCGAGAAGAGCTGGGTGAAGCTGTTCAACCTTACTTCGAGTATTTTTACTCTGAGTAGTAATGTGTCTCCAGACCGTAAACTCTTTATAGATCAGCATGTAGAGATCTTCGAGTTGATATCCTTGCTCTACAAGGTACTGAAGAAGTCGATCGATATTCCCCGTAACACGATCAAGAGTTTTTATTGTAACTTCTGCGTTTGAGAGTGGAGCTAAAACGCGTCTATTGAGATATTGAGCAATGAAGTGACTAGGATCTTCGCGGTACATTGAAACATAGGTAGATTTAATTTCCGGAAGACTTGATCGAGAAATCTGTTGAATGAGCAGAGTGTTAATTTCAGGGTCCTGAAAGATCAGATGAATATCAACATGAGGGTAGAGTTGACGCTGAATTACAAGAAAGTCATGAAGGGTATGTTTTGTCTGATGATATCCTTTAATAAAGGTAATAAGTTCTGCTCGGAATAAGAAAACATCTCGAAGGTCGGAAGAACTTGGCGATACTGGATTTTGGGAAGTTTTTCCATTTCTTGCAGCTTCTTGTTTCTGCACCCGAAGAGAGTGAATGAATTCTGTAACCAAAATTTCCGCAAGTTGGTCGACATTTTTTGGAGCAGACTTTCCATCTGGTCTATGGTCAGTTTTTGAAGCATCTTCGGTCGGCGGTACATTGAAAATATCAATGAATTCATCAGGAAGAAGTTGAAATCGTAGATAAGCATCTCGAGCGATACCACTCACAATAGCCTTTACGGGAGCTTCAGAGGCCATGGCAACCATATTTGCCTCATCAACGATCGTTTGGGCACGAACATTGCGAGAAGGGCCCGATTTGGCCGAGGCAGCAAGGCGGAAAAGCGACAATTCTGAATCTTGGAGCACTTGGGTCATAAAAATCAGAGCAGATGTAACAGCTTAGTATAAAGCTAAGATTGGATGGTACAACAAATAATAAAGATAAGTCAACCTAGTTTAGAGGTGAGTTATGCTCGAATCAGCTTCAAAAGATCATCAACCGACATGGTTTCCTGTTTTTTGGTAGCGTAGTCGCGGACGGCAACCGTCTTGTCGGTAGTTTCTTTTTCGCCAATGACGATCATATACGGCATACGCATATGCTCAGCATTTCGGATTTTTTTACCAAGAGTGTCAGAAGCAGAGTCCATTTCGACGCGAACGCCCTCACTGCGAAGTTTTTCAAAAACCTCAGTCGCATATGGAAGGAACTGATCGCTGACTGGAAGAATGCGTACCTGAACTGGCGCGAGCCATGCAGGAAACGCTCCGCCGAAATGCTCGATAACAATTCCCATAAATCGTTCGTATGATCCAAGAATCGCAGCGTGGAGGACAGCAGGTCGATGCGGCTTGCCATCTTCACCAGTGTACGTGAGATCAAAGTTTTCTGGCTGCGTGAAGTCGAGCTGAACGGTGGTAAGTTGCCACTCACGTCCAAGTGCATCCTCAACCATGAGGTCGATTTTTGGTCCGTAGAATGCGGCTTCTCCCTCTCCGATGAAATATTCTGCACCCCATCGTTGTACGCCTTCAACGAGATTTTTTTCTGCGAGATCCCAGAGAGCATCATCACCGAAATATTTTTCTGGTTTAGCTGGATCACGAACACTCACACGTGCACGGAAATTTTTGAATCCAAATTTTTCATATACAACTTTGGTAAGTCCGAGAATCATATCCATTTCAGAACCGATCTGGTCATGTCGTACGAAGTGATGCGTATCATCTTGCGTCACGGCACGAACTCGGAAGAGTCCATTCACCTCACCACTTTTTTCATTTCGATAAACGGTTGTATTTTCTGCAAATCGCAAAGGTAAATCTCGGTATGAGTGTGGTTCCGCCTTGAATAATTCAAAGTGATGTGGGCAGTTCATCGCCTTCATAACGAGCTTATCTCCACCATCTTCAACTTCCATAACCGGCATCATCGCGTCATACTTTCCGAGGTGTCCGCTGGTGACATAGAGCGCATCTTTTGCGATGTGCGGAATGTTCACAAACGAATATCCACGCTTTTCTTTTTCGTTCGTAATGAAGTCTTCAAGTGTTCGCTTGAGTCGTGCACCTTTTGGAAGAAAGAGTGGTAATCCCGCACCAACAAGCGGTGAAAACGCAAACAGCCCGAGCTGCTTTCCAAGGACTTTATGATCACGCTTCTTCGCCTCTTCAATCTTCATCATGTAATCCTTGAGCTCTTCTGGTGTTGCAAAACAGACACCATAAATTCGCTGCATCGATGGATTTGCGCTGTCACCCTTCCAATAAGCAGACGCAACGGTTGTGAGTTGGAACGCCCCAACTTTTCCAGTTGTCTCTGTATGATTTCCACGGCAGAGATCGACAAATTTCACCTCATTTTTCTGATCGACGTTCTCATAAAAAGTAACGGTAGTAGAGCCTTGTTCTGCAAAATCGTTTACGAGCTCAATTTTAAAAACCTGTTCTCCGCTTGGCATCGCCTTGAGAAATTCTTTTGCTTCTGCCATCGTTTTTTCTTGTCGAACAAATGTCTGATTTTGTTTTCCAATGTGCTCCATTCGCTTCTGAAGATCTTTCACATCTTCTGGTGTAAGCGCACGTGACAACTGAAAGTCGTAATAAAATCCATTGTCGATAACAGGGCCAACGCCAAGCTTCGCATCAGGGAAAACTTGTAGCACCGCCTGTGCGAGCATATGAGCGCACGAGTGTCGCATGCCATAAAGTGGATCTGTTGCTTCTGGTTTTTGTGATCGTGGAGGCATAATTCAGAGGTTTAAAAATCAAAACGTGCATACCTTTGCGGCAGCCATCACATTCTAGCGTTTTCTTTTTCTAAAACAAACCGTATTTTGCTATGCTCGACATGTCCATAAAATTCCCATGAAACTCTCTTCTCTCCATCTCGAACATTTTCGCAACTACGAGCGGCTCGACTTCGTCTTTCCAGATGAGCCAATTCTGGTACTGAATGGCGATAATGCCCAGGGGAAGACAAACTTTCTCGAGGCACTGTATCTCATGGCGCTCACGAAGTCCTTCCGCATGAGTGATCGTGATTTTTTGCGGCAATTTGAAAAGGACTATTATCGAATTCATCTCAAGGGAACAGCCTCAGATGAGGAAAATCTCTCACTCGAACTTTGTGAAATTACTGAGCCAGCCCACCAGCGCGTTCTCAAGAAAAATGGTGTGAAAATTTCGGCTCCGAAATTTATTGGCAATGTAAAGGTAGTTTTGTTCAGGCCAGAAGACCTCCAAATGCTGACAGGGGAGCCAGCTCTCCGTCGTCGTTATCTCAATAATATTCTCATTCAAACCGTTCCTGGGTACATAAAAGCCCTTCAGCTTTATCAAAAGCTGTTAACTCAGCGCAACGCACTTCTGCTTCAGGTGAAGCTGGGTGCCTCTCCGGCGTACGCCCTCGACCTCTGGGACGAACAACTCGCTGAAGCTGGCGCAGCTTTGTTGACTAGTCGACTTGAGCTCGTTGAATTTTTACAAAAACAGCTTCGAGAAGGTGGGTCGGCGTATGAAGTTGACTATGAAAGCTCCGTATTTCCTAATTCCATTTTCTGCCCGGGCAGGGATTTAGCTTCAAATTTGACACCGTTTCCAGAAGATTTCTCCCAAAAGTCTTTATATGACCTGCTTCTTTCAAATCTCAATCAATCTCGCCCTCGCGATACTCGCTCGGGCCACACCTCTGTCGGCCCACACCGCGACGACCTCAAAGTCCGAATCATCAACCAGGCCACCAAAACTCTCCAGCCAGTCGAACTCACCGCCTCCAGAGGTGAGCTCCGCTCTGCACTCATGGCGCTTAAGCAAGCCGAAATCGCCTGGATCCATCAAAAAACCGGAGAAACGCCACTGATCCTTCTCGACGATATTTTCTCCGAACTCGACTCCGGCCGCAAAAACGACCTTTTCGATCTCATTCCCGAAGCTAAAAATACCCAGGTCATTATCACAATCCCAGAAGGAAACCCGCTTCCATCTATTCTCACGACCTCGCCAAAGCTAAGGTCAGCTTCCACTGTGAGAAAAATCCATCAAGGGCAGATTGGAGAAATGTTGGAATAGCTCGCCAATCCCGCCCTCATACATTGCCCACAATGCCAATTTATGGTATAATAAAATGAAAGAGTCGAACCTTACTCATCCGCAGGATGAGGCCGCCCGTTCCCCAAAAACCACAAACACAAAGCACACAAACCTTCATGAACGCACCCGCATTCCAAATTATCGGATCAATCATTCTTGCCGTCGTTCCGGCAGCGATTTGGGGCTACATTTTTTACCTCAAAAACCCGTACAAGCGCAGCATTATTTTCTACGCATTTTTTCTTGGATCAACCGCTGTCTTTCCGATTCTTTTTTACAAATATCTCTGGCAATTTTTTCCTTGGATTAACGCTTTTCGTTACACGCAATCATTCGCAACGAACGTGATTGGTATTGAAAATATTGTGAGTATTCCGCTCAATGTTATTTTCACCTTTTCTCTCGTCGGTATCATTGAAGAGCTTATGAAGCATGTTGCAGTTCGCGCAATGGGAAGCGACGATTTTCGTGATATAGATGACGTTATTGAGCTATCGATTCTTTGTGCACTTGGATTTTCTTTCACGGAAAATATTATGTATTTCCATAATATCTGGGTGACACAAGGTGCGCACGATCTTTTTGTTCCATTTGTATTCCGAACGATTTTTTCAACATTTGCGCACGTACTTTTCTCAGGAATTCTCGGATACTATTATGGAATTTCACACTTCGCCACACCAATCCTTAAACAAGAAAAAAAGATTCTTTGGCCAAAGATGATGGAGCGTATGTTTGGTGTTGATGACGACCTCATTTTCTCAGTACAAAACCTCGCCCAAGGTTTTCTCATTGCAGCAGGTCTTCATGCTATCTTCAATATCTTCCTCGAGATGAACTGGACCTTCTTGCTCTTTCCATACCTACTTATTGGATATATATATTTGAGCTATCTCTTCGAAAAGAAAGAAAATCATAAGAAATATGGACGTCTCACAACAAAAGAAGAACAAAGTTTGGCTGCAGCAACAGAAGCAGCTTAGAAAGACCGAAACAAGCGAGAAGTAATATCGTCACCACCACATAAACACTTAGATGCTTGAATGTTTGGCTTTTTCATGCTACCGTCTCGAGTACCATGCTAAACGATAAAATTGTTGTAAAAGGGGCTCGTCTCCACAATCTCAAGAACATTAATGTCGAGATTCCTCGAAATCAGTTGACGGTTATTACCGGTCTTTCCGGTAGCGGTAAGTCATCTCTCGCGTTTGATACGATCTACGCAGAAGGTCAGCGTCGCTATGTAGAGTCGCTTTCAACCTATGCACGTCAGTTTCTTCAGCTCATGGAGAAGCCAGATGTCGACTCGATTGAAGGCTTAAGTCCAGCAATTTCTATTGACCAAAAAACAGCACCTCGAAATCCACGATCAACCGTCGGAACGGTGACGGAAATTTATGATTATCTTCGTTTGCTCTTCGCAAAAGTTGGTCATCCACACTGTCCGGAATGTGGCAAAGAGATCGCCCGTCAGTCGACAAGTCAGATCGTCGAGGCAGTTACATCAATGCCAGAAGGAAAGAGAATTCTCATTCTCTCTCCAGTCATTCGTGATCGAAAAGGACGCCACGAAAAAGCATTCGAAAAAATTAAAAAAGATGGATTTGTCCGTGTGCGACTCGATGGCGAAGTCTATAACATCCTCGAAATTCCCGAGCTCGACGAGAGCAAAAAACACTCAATCGACATTGTTATCGATCGTCTCGTCATCAAAGACTTCGGTAAGCGCACCGAAAAACTCAAATCCGGTGAAGAGATCGAAGTGGCCAATCCAGATCGATCACGTCTCGCGGACTCTATTGAAATCGCACTCAAACACGGCGAAGGTCTCATGATCGTCTTGGACAACGAGACCAAAGAAGAAAACGTTTTTTCCGAACGTTTTGCCTGCCCACATTGCAATATTTCTATTCCAGAAATTTCTCCACGATTCTTCTCATTCAACTCTCCGCACGGCGCATGTCCAACCTGTCATGGTCTCGGAACCAAACTCGAAATCGATCCGACACTTGTTTTACCGAACAAGGATTTGACGCTTGCAGAAGGCGCAATCATGCCATGGAGCGCAACAACATCACACTTATCTTGGTATAACAGAATTCTCGAAGCCGTCGCAAAAGCTGGCAAGTTTTCGATGAATATGCCAGTCAAAAATTTGAGCAAAGAGGTGATCCACACTGTCATGTACGGAACAGGTGACAAGAAATACACCGTCAATCTCGGTGGCGACAAATCCGCTCAACAGCAACAGGATGAAGAAGATGAGAGTGGTATGGGCGGGGGCCCAGCACCAGGATTCCGTGGCGAGTACGTCACGACATTCGAAGGCGTTATTCCAAATCTCGAACGACGTTACCTCGAAACCGACTCAGACTATGTTCGAAAGAAGATTGAAACATTCATGCGTATTCTCGACTGTCCTTCATGTCACGGAAAGAGACTTCGTCCAGAAGTTCTCGCCGTAAAGGTTGGTGAGATGTCGATTATCGATGCAACAGAGTTCTCCGTCGCAAAAGCAAAGGCATTCTTCGCCGAACTCAAGCTCTCCGACTCAGAAAAACACATCAGTAAATTGATTCTTCAGGAAGTGAACTCACGTCTTCAGTTTTTGACCGACGTTGGTCTCTCATATCTTACGTTGAATCGCGCAGCCAACACGCTTTCAGGTGGTGAGGCGCAGCGTATTCGTCTCGCAACACAGATTGGTTCACGATTATCAGGTGTAGTTTATGTCTTAGACGAGCCATCAATCGGACTTCACCAAAATGACAACGAGAAACTTATCAAGACACTCGTTCAGCTCAAAGATCTCGGTAATACCGTGATCGTCGTCGAACACGACAACGACATGATGCTCGAGGCAGACTATCTTCTCGATATCGGACCAGGCGCCGGTAAACACGGCGGTCGTGTCATCGCACAAGGAACTCCGAAAGAAGTTATGGAAAATCCAAACTCATTGACTGGAAAATATCTCTCTGGAAAAGAGTCGATCCCTCAGCCAAAAACACGACGTAAAGGAAATGGAAGTTTTCTCACTATCGTTGGTGCGTACGAACACAATCTCCAAAAAGTCACTGCAAAATTCCCACTCGGAACACTCATCGGCGTTACAGGAGTTTCGGGTAGTGGTAAATCGACACTCATCAACGACATTCTCGTGAAGAAAGTTTCACAGGAACTGTATGGATCACACGATCAGCCAGGTCGTCACGAGCGAATCGAGGGTATTCAACACATCGATAAGATTATTAATATCGACCAGTCACCAATTGGCCGTACGCCGCGCTCAAATCCAGCAACCTATACGGGAGTCTTCACCGACATTCGTGAGATCTTTGCACAAACTTCAGAGGCGCGCCTCCGTGGTTACAAGTCAGGCCGCTTCTCATTCAACGTAAAAGGTGGCCGATGTGAGGCCTGCGCGGGTGATGGTATCAAGAAAATCGAAATGCACTTCCTTCCAGACGTTTATGTTCCGTGTGAAGAGTGTAAGGGCCGACGTTACAACAGTGAAGCTCTCGAAATTCGTTACCGCGGCAAGAATATCGCCGATGTCCTCGATATGACCTCAGAAGAGGCGCTCGACTTTTTCCAGGCCATTCCTTCTATCAAAACGAAGATGCAGACGCTCTTCGATGTTGGCCTTGGCTATCTTCATCTTGGTCAGTCTGCTACCACACTTTCTGGTGGTGAAGCGCAACGTATCAAACTCGCAACAGAACTTTCACGACGTTCGACCGGACGAACACTTTATGTCTTAGACGAACCAACAACCGGTCTCCACTTCGACGACGTCCGACGCCTTCTCGAAGTTCTCCAGCGTCTCGTTGAAAAGGGGAACACCGTTCTCATCATCGAACACAACCTCGACGTCATCAAATGCTGCGACCATCTCATCGACATGGGCCCAGAAGGTGGCGACAAGGGTGGTTTAGTCGTCGCTTTTGGCACCCCAGAAGAGGTCATCAAGGCCAAGGAATCCCTCACGGGAAAGTGGCTGAAGAAGATTATGCGCTAGTCCCCGGAGGGGAAAGTAAGCGAAATATAACCTTCCATACAAAGTCATTCAGCTTTAGATTTGACAAATAAAAAAATACATGTAAAATGCAAAACTCAAGTTCTATTAAACCAACATTTATGACTGACGGAACAGGATTGGATACAGGAAGGTCCCGCCATGAAGCAGTAGAGGTAGCAGAAGTAAGAGTCGCAGTGACAGTAGCATCTCTTCACAATGAAAAAACTTACGCGTTATCACATAGCGTACGAGCAGCTCTTGGGCTCAAGGATGGTGAATCTCTATTAGGAGAGTTACCTAGCATCACGAAAGTTGCAGAAAGGCTCGTAGATGGCAGGGTTGGGCAAAAAGAGATATTTGCAACACTTGGACAACTTTTTCCTCACAGCGACTATCATGACCACGTCGACGCCATCATGGGCGCAGCTCACGCTCAGCCACGGTTTGAAGCACCTCCTCCATACAGGTCACACCACACTCCAATTTCACGACACAACTAAAGACACATAAGCGAATATAAAAAGACCTCCCTAGTGGAGGTTTTTTTGTGCTCAAAAATAATTGAGTAAGAAAATATTTATGAAACCAAACAATAGATATATGGACAGCTTTTGCAAAAGTTTTGAACATACAGTGCACAAGTTAAATTTAATTAGATTTAATAAAGTTTAATATACTTTAATAGAATTGGGTTAAACATACACAAAAGTAGACACACATAAATATCATTAAGTTTAAACAAGTGTAGAGAACTTGAAATAAGTATTGATAACTATAATTAACTTTGGTAAGTTGTGCGCAACAGCGTGAAATTGAATCAAATTTAGCTAGATGTAATTACATTGCGAAAGGTGTAATCACATCAAAACAAGTGAGTAAGTTTGATTTAATAAAATGTAACAAAGTGTAAAGAAGTATCATTAAGTGTAAAAAACTTTAAAAAAGCGATAGAAAGTTGACAATCAGTGTGATAAGATCGGAGACATGGATGAACGATTCTATACTCCGAAGCAGGTGGCTGAGATCCTCCAGGTCCATCAATACACCGTATTGAAATGGATTCGGGAGGGGAAACTCAGGGCGTTAAAGTTAGGCAGAGTGTACCGCACGACAGAAAGTGAGCTTCGTGCCTTCCTCGGTCAAACCGCCCACGAGTCAGCCCAGGAAATCATGAGAAGTGCGGCTTATACGCCGGACGCAGAGATGGTCCAAACATCCTACGCCCCGCAAAACTTGCCCCCTCATGTAAGTGAGCCTGAAAAACCTCTTCAAATGGCAGGTTATGTTCAAAGCATATCCGCCGAGAATCTCCCAAGTCCCAACTATCAACAATCGTCAGCGCAACACATCCCCACTCAAATTCCACAGTCGGTAGGTGCATCATTAGCATCGCAACCGACAATGAATAATTCCGTGAGTGGTCCGGTCGAGACTTATCGTCTTGCGCCAATCGCAGGTGATCAAGTCTACAGCGTTCATCTCGAGCCGTGAGGTTCTATAACGCTCTCTCATTCGGTCCGTGACAACTAGATACCCTCAAATCCCTCCTCAACCCCTCACTCACATGATCCTCAACTGCTATACATGCGGTAAGTCCGTTTCAAACAGAGCTCATCTCTGTCCGTACTGTAAGGCAGAAGTGGTATCATTAGAGCTAGGAACTAATACGCCGGTAGGTGTACCGGCAGCACAGAGAGACAAGAGAAGAGGTCTCGCAGGAGCCATCCTCTCTCTCGTATTAGGATAATACATTCGCTAGAAAAGTTCGTTAGAAATCACAGGATAAATCCCTCAGCCCGCATGTCGATGCAAGATTATCCTTCAAGCAGTAAGTTTATACGCCAAGTAGCGTACAACAATGTTCCCTGTTCCCGGCCCCTTATGCGATGTATCTTAAGTATCTCGCATTCAAAAAACGCCCTAGAAAAGCATTTGAAAACAATAAATCACCTCTTCTTTCAGCCGGGGAGGTGATTTTGAATTACTTTCCTCCACACTGCCTATCAGCGATGTACTTCGTACAAGCTCGGGCTCCATCCATGATAGGAAGAGTTTTGTCGATGACGTCATTCATTGCCTGGGTCTGCTTGAGCATCTCATTGCTTGCTGCATCATTAAATTGACTATAGAGGAACATGTAGTGTGCGCGACGCTTCTCGCGCTCTTTCTCTCGAGTGTATCGGCTCTCATCCTGCGTTGCGGCAGTAATTGTGCTTAAGAAGTCAGAAGAAACGCTTTTCTTTGATTCACTGTCTTTGGAAGTATCCCCCTTAGATGCGTCTCCTGTGGTTGTATTTTTTTTGCCACTATCTTTAGTGAGATTTTTGTAGATCCCCGTCAATGTTTGGGTAGGTTCAAGATTATTAAGACGAACATCGAGAACACCTTTCAAGAAATTCTTACTTATAAGTGGTCCGCTGAGGGTATCAACTTTGGCGCTCGTCTGTTTTTTGAGCTTGTTCCATGCAGGGCTAAGTCCAGCCCAGTTGCTTACAAAGTCATTCCATGCGGTCGTAAGAGCTAGCCAGTCGCCATCCTTGCAATTACGGTAGAGGTCTATTTTTGAGGCATATTTATTTTCAAACTGAGCGAAGAGTTGAGAGAATCGTCCAGGGGAGACGAGGCCACGCTGTACAACAACGCTATCATTGAGAAGTTGGCTGAGCTGACTCGGGCTACGAACAACAGCCTTCGAGCCATCTGGGGCAGGTTGTTCTTCATCAGTATCCATCATGTGTCTGACGTATTCGATTTCAAATTTAAGGTCATTCACCTTTTGAACAAGTGGGGCAACAGATGCCGTCTGGCAGGCAAAAATCTTCTGACGAAGTTGAGCCTGGGCACCATCAAGGGAGTCTTGGAGGAAGTTGATATCGTTGAGTTGGCACATATTCTTCGTAAAGAGATCAGACCAGTTACTAAAGAATCCAGAAGTAGAGATGCCATTTTGGACGAAAGATCCCCAATTTGAGAAACGTTTGTCGACAGGACATCCGGCGACAACAGGATATTTCACAGAGTAGCCTTCTGCTCGTTGACTCTGGAAGAGTCCAAGCGTATCCACAGAGCCAGAAAGGGTAAATACGACAACAACCCCTACCGCAGTAAGAATTTTTGAGAGGCTTCGAGCCGATGGATGTTGTGGGTTGTTTCTACGAGACATAAGGGGAGGGTTACTCAGTATCTTTTTTATCAGCGAAGACTTTGCAGGTATCGTTGTTGAAATGCTTAAAGACCTCTTGGAATCCAGCAAAATACGAAGTCATGATTCGCATTTCTTGAACGATTTGCTGAAATCCTTCACTTTTTGCGTCTGCCTGGGTTGTAGTTGGACTTTGTGACATTTTCTCGGCAGCAGTAGTCATTTGAGACGCAATGATAGATGTTATTTCATTAAGAACCTCAGATTGAGTTGCATCAGGACCTGCGTTTTGAGCCGCCTCATCAATAGTGCGCTGAATGCTCGCTCCCTTTGTCTGACCAAAAGGAAGGCCATTTTTAACATAACGATCCCACTCTTTCCCAATATCATGGCCAACGAAAGGTCCGAGTTTATTCGGAGTGAGGATCGGAACTGGAATCGTGAAGATATTAATATCAACGAGACTTACGAGATTAATCGATTTACATTTTGAAGACTCAAAGGCATTTCCAGTTATCTTGTTCGGGGTGAGGGATTTGGATAAGAGTTTTTTCATCGTGTCGTTCATGGCCGCAACCATACACTGGATACAAGTATCTTTTGGGTAGTATGACTTGTACTCTCGGCTACGAGTATCAAGAGATACACAGAAAATATGAGGAGCCTTTTCTGGATATGAATAAATGAGTTTACTCTCTGACTTAAAGGTCGTGTCCTTTGTTGGAGTCGTGGAAGTAACAGAACTTTGGGTATTACTAATGTCGCTACAGAAGTCAGATTGAGGAATAGTAACCGGCGGAGTTGCAGGAGAGACGGTAATTGGTTGAAACTCAGGTGATACAATGTCGCCAACTGGAGTCGAAGTGAGATCCGGAGTAGGGAACCCAGAAGAGCCACCAGGAGGCACTGGGCCGGAACCAGTGTCAGACGTTGGATGAGTAGTATCGTATGAATCAATAGCCTTGTTGATAGGAGAGTTCTTCTCACAAGCATTAATAGTGCCATTTTTTGAATTAAGGCCTTTGATAATATCTTCAATAGTTGCCGGTTTTCCGGTATCAGCAGGAGCTTTTGGTTTCGTAGGATTTTGAGTGTCTTTCGGATCAGTTTTTGGTGTATTTGCTGGATTTTTTGAAGGAGTAGGAGAAGGTGTTCCAACGCTACTCGTACCAAAAGATGAGGTTTTTGATGTAGGGTCTTTGAAGGGTTTTTGATTGAGTTGATTCTTTGACTGCTCAACGAAAAGAATCTGTTCGATAATGTCGAGATCGTGAATAAGGTCGAAACTCGAGTCATCAACACTGCCGTTAGCGAATATTTCTGTTGATGCAACAGTCGCACCCAATTGATACTCAAGACGTTTGTGCTGAAGAATTCGAGCATAGGAGCGTTGAATCTTCGTCATATCAGCAACAGCTCTATCCTGGCCATATCCAGTGACATTTGCCTTCTTGACGAGTGGTGTGTAGATACCGCTTATGACCTGTTCTGCTTCTGCAGGCGTAAGCCCGTATGACTGACCAAGCTCAAGAAGAGCCGCCTTTTCGGCCTTATCAAGGGTTTGCTGATAGGTGTATAGGTAGATATTTTTATTGCTCGTATGAAAAATAGAATCCGAAGTAATTTCTCCATTTGGATTATCGATGCCAATTTCCTTGAGCATCTTCGTGAAAACAGCATGCGTTGTAGGTGGAACATCGAGCGTATCGGCAGCATTGGCGACGTGAACCTCGTCTACAAATGGTAGCCACTTTCCTGTCGCACGCTCAGCGCCGAGCATCACCGAGATGATGATGAGTATGCCGATGCCGATGGTGATAAGAGTGGAGCGACGGGTCATAGGTATGTTGCTATTTGCAATCTTGAGTAGAAACGTCTTGGAAGCGAGTAGGGTAAGTATCAACCTTCTTTCGGATATCAGTTAAGTGATCGTAATATTTTACGAGAAGTTTGATCGTTTTAGTGTATTCCTGATGAAGAGGGAATTGAGTTAAAAGTTCACTGTAAGCCTTGAGGCTCGTATCGAGAGTCTTTTTCGACGTTTCGAGTTCACGTCGAGTCCAGCTAGCGCGAGCCTGACTCTGGCTAAGTGTTTTGGTCTGAGTAGCATCGTTATTAAGAATAGCCATGACTTCTTTGGCTGCAGTGTCACCTCGTACTAAGAGGGCATCGTAGTAGACCTCGTAGAGATCATCGATGCGAAGGTAGAGACAGTAGGTGCTGATGTTCATGTCGTTTCCAGTTTTGGCACATTCCTTATCGTCTTTTGGAGGTTGAGTTTTTTTGTCGTAGAGAGTCGTATTGCCATCAACTTTTTTGTCACCGTCTTGGATGTTTGTTAACTGATCGATGTAATCGTTGAAAATCGCATTCACCGTTCCATGATATGCGGTACTCATGTTTTCGAGAGACGTCTTTGGATTTTGGAGAGTTGCGGTAACTTTTGCGAGATTTGCCTGGTCATAGGCCTTTGAACCAGCAGCAGAGGTAGACTCCGAAGAGGTAAAGGCAAGAACACTCGCAACAATAACCGAGACGAGAAGTCCCGAAAAAATTCCCATTCCAAAGAATCCGCGGTAATGAGTTACTTTTTGATACATGATTGAGTGAAGGAAGATAATTTGTTACCAAATGTTGTGAAATAGCCATCAAGCTGAGAGAGAAGCGTTCCAAAACTTCGGAGCTTTCCATTGATATTGGCAAGCTTAGCGGAAAGAGCGGTGGACTGCTTGGAGTAGGTCGTATCGCTCACGTACTGCTCAAAAACCGCCGAGGCGATAGAGAGTTGCTGTTCGAGAAGTTTGTCGCAATAGGCCATCTCATCAACTTGGCCAACTTGAGTATTCGCAGGCTTGAAGCCATTACGTTTCGTGATCATCTTGTTACGGAAACTCTTGAGTCCATCGAGACCAACCGGTAAGAGTTCTGAATTTGGAGCCGCATTTTTGAAATGCGTATTCATAAATGTAATAAACTTCTGCTGTTCTGCCTGTGCATAAGGAAGAAAAGCATCGCTACACTTTTTATCGGTGTCGTTTTGCGGAGCGATAGGGTCGGGGGTAGAGCCTCCTGTTCCAGGATCAATAACAGCGCCTCCACTTCCTGTGTCTGGAGCGGCAAACAAGACTGGTATGCCAGAATAAGCTCCAAAAAAGATAGCAACTCCAACAGAAGAACCTACAAGGAGTGATGTAGTTTTTTTGAGAAGAGCGGCGAAATGTGAGGAGGAGTTTCGCATAACGAAAGTGAGGATTTACGGAGACAGAATAACAGTATTACTTTTACGATAAACAACACCATGATCCTTAGTAGATAGTATCGCAAAAATTGTATCACCTGGTAAGAGCATTCCAGTATGATCAAGTGTCGACGTACAAGGACATGTTGCACACTGCGGAAGATAAACATACACGCCAGGAGGGAGTTGAGAGGTCTTATTTGGGCCATCTGGAATAGGAGGCGCGACGACAACCGGAGGTTTTACGATTGGAGGATGACAGTTTGAGAACTTAAGAACACGCGCAGCCATTACTGCGAAATCTCCACGAGTAATCTTGTATTCTGGATTTACAGCTTCATCATTTGTAATGATGAACGCCTGTGGAGTCTTGGAAGCTTTCTTCAAGAAAGGAAGAACGTTTTTTCCAACTTCAAAATATTTTGCATACCAGATTTTCGACGTATCGGCGGTCGCCTTACTGTAGTCAACAATGCCAAGCATATCGAGTGCTTGTACGATAATCTTCGTAGCTTCTGCACGTGAAATAAATGCAATCGGCTTGAATGGAGTAGATCCATCGGCATGTTTTTGGTCGAGGTATCCATTGACCAGTTTTCGTAAATAAGACTCTTTGACCCACGAGTAGTACCAAGGAGTCGGATCAGCAGAACTGATATCATAGAATGGTGAAGGTGCCTTGTACGCCTCTGGTCTTGGTTCAATACAGAGTGACTTGAGGAGAATCTTGGTGTATTCAGCACGGCTGACGAGCTGATCAGGTTTGAAGACGGTCTTGCCGTTTTCTTTGTATCCTTCGATGATGCCATTCTGTTCGAGAGAGACGATGGAGTCATAGATCGGAGAGTCGAGAGAGACGTCGGTAAAGATAGTCGTCGTAGGAGTATCTGATGGAAGATCGAGAGGTGTTGCAGGTTCGAAATCTTTGCTATCAAGAACCGTTACAGGTTTGCCATAAACACTTGCAATATAGATCTGGCCAATAAGATTGCCATTGAATTTGAGGTCGAAGAGATATGGCATATCAGGGATGTCTTCGAACATTACAGATATTTGTTGATTAAGGACGTAGGTATGTCCCGACGAGTCGATAACCGCTACGCGCTTGGCAGAGTTAGTATCAACAACCTCGATGCCACCGAAGAATTTCGGATCATTAGCGGCAATATTTCGGAAGATGTACTGGTCGGATAACGAGGTGTCTTTGACGTGAACACCATGAAGAGCATCGACAGTAACAGGTGTGTATTCGGTAGAAGGATCATCAATAACGGCGTCAGTATTGGAGTCAGGAACCTCGAAGAATGAAGCAAGTTTCGTTCCCTTGGTGTCTTGAACCTGAATAAGAATAAGGTGATTGATGTTATCGGTATTAACCGTGGCAGTGTAGCCATCTTTCAAGATAGATACTTTTCCAGTCGCCCCGCTATACTCGGCGACAATATCCCCAGCCGCATTTTTGATAACAGTCTTTCCTTCAGTGGAGAGTCCCTTTATCAAGAAGTTTCCCTGATCATCAGTCGTGTAATTTCCAAGGACGGTAGCATTTCCAGATCGCTGGCGAACAAGCGCAAATGGCATCTGAGGAACGGTAGGTGAGACGTGGCCATATGCAGATCCATCCTTGAGTGAAGCACCAGACAAAACGATATCCGGAACAAACACGTGAATAATAACAGCCTTTCCACCAGAGTTTCCTTGAGCGTTAGTAGCCCAAACTTTGATACCAGTATCTTGCTCTTTAGTGAATGGTCCAACGGTAAAGATCGGTGAATCCTGAACAATATTTCGGTCATTTGTTGGGTCTCCATCTTTATCCGTATCAACGTTCGTGTCGGTATCGATGAAGTACTCGGTAATTGCTGACTTCACATCAAGAGACGTTGAAGCGTCAATCATAAGTGTCTTACTGATGGCTACATAACGTTCACTCGCTCCATTAGCACCCTCATTACCACCAACGCTCACGAGCGGAGCTGCATTGTCTCCACACAGCTGAGGTGCGAGGAGCGTAACGGATGAAGAGGTTCCAGCATGTCCATCAGAATCAAGAGGGATGATTTGGAAGTAGGTTGATCCGTATTCCAGAGGGAAGGTAATCGTATGAGACTGGCCCTTTGATAGACCGTCAGTAGTCACGCTCGAATCATATGGAATCTTTCCAGCTGCATCATCATATAAATAACGCTTTCGAGCTGATCCAAATGCATCATGGAAGAAGATCTCGTATCCAGCCGGCTGAGCCCGTCCGCCAAGAGACTGAACAGCCTCATTCCAGGAAACAGTCACAGAGTCTTTTTGCGAATAGTCTGCGTTGACGCCATGAACTGCCGGCATGATAGGCAAGAGATCGTTGATATCAGCAACACGCGGACTCGAAGAAATGTATTGATTGAAAGCATCGCTAGAAGATGACTTCTTGTTTTCTTTGAAATAAATGTCACCACCGAGACTATAGATAGCATCAGTGTCGAGGTCGCCATCAACGTCGGCATCAAATTCTTTCGGATCTCGATTCATTTCGGCCGTATATTCAACAAGCTTTTCAGCGTTACCCATAGCTTTATTTTCGATATAGATACCGACAGGCGTCTGTGTATCGGTTGCGTAATTTTCGTAGAGTTTGGTCGTGTCTTGATTTGAATCTCCGCTACTAGAACCTCCGGATGGTTCAGTATACGCAAGGTACTGACGTGCCTTTGATCCAGCATCATTCACGCCAGCCTGTACGAGATAGCTATTGAGAGATCGTTTTCCATATTGAGCAATCCATTGTTGAGAGTAGGTATCTCCATTAGGTAAAGCGCTCATGCCATCGCCGCGATCAACAAGATACTGCTCGAGAGCATGCTGAAGGCCAGCAATATAGTTGTTTCCATTTTCATTTTCAGCGATGAAATTGGAAGATGTATCTGGATGTACCTGAGGAAGATTTGCCGGATCAACATACGTTGTTTCGGCGACAATCTTATACTGAAGAGGTTCTGCAGGAGGTGCATAGTTAATAGCTTTTTTGACCTGACCATTGACGTCCTTAACGGCGCCACCAACAGCACCATTGACAGCATCTGATGCGCCCTGAACCGCATTCTCGCCAACTTTTATGACATTGCCAGCGGCATCAACAGTTTCTTGAAGACCGGTATTCACACCCTTCACTAAGTCAGTTGTAACCGCATTCGCCTTATCAGCAAACTGCTTGAAGAATGTGTAAATAAAATCAGTTTGAAGTTCGAATTTTATCTTGCTACGAATGATGAGCTGATCGACACTGTCGTACTTAATCTCTGGATATTTCACATTAAGACCAGCATTGAGGTCGATCGCGAGAGGTGGTTTGAGTGGACGCTGAGTGAGCTCTTCAACCTGAGTCTTGAGGTTACTTTCAGGGACGGTGATGTATCCCTTCTTGAGAAGACAGACAACGACAAGAATCTTCTTAAGTGCTGAAATATGCGCCTGTAAATCAACGCCTTTGAACATTCCAAGTCCAGGGATTTGTGGAGCAGGAGGAAGATCTGGGAGCTTGAAGACCGGAAGAGGAGGAAGATCTGGGAGATTTGGAAGATCCGGAATGGTTGGGAGTTGAGGAATAGTTGGGATGAACTTTCCAAAATCAAGATCAACATTGATAAGAGGAGTATTGATGTCGACAGGAATATGTACACGTGGAAGTGTTGGCAAAAGAATTTGCTGTGGGGAGAATGTCAAATCGGGCCATGAGACGTGAACACCAGCCTCAACTCGAGAGAAGTCGAGAACGATATCTGGCCATTTTGGGAATGGAATAATAGGCGGAGATGGGATATTGACAAAGAGAGAGACGAGAACATGGAAGAGAGAGAACCGTTCACTCTTACAGCTATCACACTGGGTATTGTAATCGAGAGTTAAGTTAACGAGTGCTTGCCATTGAGCAAGCATGCTCTTAATGCCTTTTACGATATCTAACCATTGACTGATGCGATTCTGCTGACGTTTTACATAGCCACCAACAAAAGTACTTACCGTTTGGAGATAGTTGATGAGTTGACCAATATATTTCGTCTCAATCATTCGATATTCAGCTATTTTTCTCGGAAGTTTTTTGAGAGTTTCGAGATCTTTCATGAGTTTCTGTACAGCAGAAACCGTTCCACTAACTTTGACATTAAGGAGTTTGCAGATATTAACCGTGCCAGGATTCGTAGGACCACTGTCACACTTAAGAATATTTTTGACACGCTCAATTTCCGCTTCAAAATCAACAAGCCACTGCTGGGCATCATTCTGGAACTTGAGAATTTGCGAAGGAGAGAGAGCAGGGATGCGAATATTAAGAGGTTTTGGCTCAATAGAGATAAGTGGAATGCTATTGAGATACGCCAGGAACTTCGTATAACCAGAAAGTTTACCCTTCGGAACCTGCGGAACAAAAGCATTTCCAATAGAACTCAAATCCGGATACATAATGTAGAGATCAGGAAGGTCGGCAAGTTTATTGAGAACCTCTTCAATTTGTCGATCCATCCAGTCGGTAATAAACTGAGGGAATCCAGGTACGCGGATATTCGTTGAAACATTTGTCTCCGCCTTGTATTGCCCAAGAAGCTGACTCACGTCATGAATTGTCGTAGTGTCTTTCGTGCCATTCGAGGCGCCACCACCAGCAATCATGACGGTATTACCACCATCTCCTCCACCAACTTTATCAGCGATAGATGTTCCGAAGTTTTGCGCACCCTGTACAACACCACTGATCTTTTCAGAGATAGCCTTGCAGAGGGAAGCCGGAATAACTGAAATATTTGGAGCAAAAACATAACACTGAGAAGAAGTTGCAACTCCTCCTACTGGATATGGACCGCCTGAACAGATAGAGAGCGCAACCTGTCCTGTGAGGGTAGGAGAGACGTAGATACGGAACGTCATCGCAATATTTTTGTAATCACAAGGCGGCCAGAACGAGTAGTATGGACTACACGGGAATGAGGAGCCAAAAACTGGGATGCCGTCAACAAAAGGACCTGGCGTTCCATTATTATTCGTAAGTCCTGGAGCCAAGAAAGCCTGGTTAACTGGTAGAGGGAAGCAACTCTCGCCACAACGGAGTTTTTTGACCGTATTCGCAACCGAGTCGGCGATACCGTTGAATTTGTCTTGATAGGAACTGAGGGTATCTCCAATACCACCAATGCTCGACATATCAAGATAATCCGGAACTCCATTACCATTTTCATCTTTTGCCGTTTCTTTTTTGTAGAGATTCATGGCATCAAGATTCTGAGAATCCTTCATGCCCTTGGTGAGATCGTCGATTGCCTGTTGTTGATTTGGTTTAGCCGGAGCAGCAAGTTGCGTATAGGTAACATTACCACCCTGGGTCGTCGATGGATTCGACATGAGGTAGGTTGTCTTGGAAGATGTTCCACCATGCGGTACCGCGAGAATATCTGGATACTGATCGGTGCTTCCAGGCATGCCCGTTGCGCCAGGAAGACTTACACTCACGGTGAGATCGACAGAGCCGGCTCCAGAGAACGTTCCAACAAGCTGACCAATCTTGGTGAACTGACCCTGTTGGCTCATGAAAATTCGGACATCTCCATTTGTGAGACCGGTAACAAGATCGAGCCATCCATCCTGATTCATATCGGCAAGTCTCATCGAAGTCACCTTGTCGACTGGACTGATTGCAAGTCCGAGATTCTCTCGAACAAAAAATCCACCAGTGTTTTTGTAGTAATCGACACACGTATCTTTCTTGGTACAATTTTCTTTTACAGCAAAGAGGAGATCGTCATAGCCATCTTTATTCACATCTCCAACAACACCGGTACGAATGCCATTTGCGACATCAATGAGGACTCCACGATCGGTAAATCGAGCCTCTCCTCCAGTATATTGAAGGTATTCAATCTTTCCATCTTCATCGCCAATAAGGAGGTCTTTTTTGCCATCTCCATTGACATCAACAGGAAGGATAACCTGTGCAGTGGTCGAACCATTATAAATACTTTTTCCGAGGTCTTTCGTAAATCCAGTTTGAGAGACGGTATTGTCGCCAGGAAGTTTTACCGTTGGATCACCGAGAACGATACCAATTTCTGAAGCATATGGAAGGTGTGACTCGCCAACCGTGTTGCGAGCCGCGAGAAGAAGCATGTGCTTGTTATTCCCAACAAATCCAACGCCTGGCGAGGTGATGGCGTCTTCGAGAGAGGTATATGAAGATCCAATAGAATCATTCTTATCAGTTGCATCTTTTGAGAGGTCAACAAGAGAATAACCCTTGGCATCACTCGTCGAGTAGTTGGAGTAGGTTGATTCAAAACTAATATTGCCGTCTTTGAGGTTTGAGACGAGCCAAACTCCAGTTCCAAAATCGTTTAAAGATGTAGGGAGTGTCGAAGAAAGAGAAATCGTATTTACCGCATCAAATCCAAGTTGTACCTTCGCGATGACGGTTCCAGAAAGAGCAACATCTATACGGAGATACTTGGAAGTATCTGTAGATCCTTCTTCATGTTGAGCAACTGTGAGGGTAACGCGTGAGTCACTGATGTGTATACCGCCAACCGTATTAACTCGAGCAATTTCGGTGCTATTGTCTCGAATAGAAAGCCCGTCAGGTGTAGAGACGAGAGAGGTAGAGGAGATGTCAGCGTTTGTATTGTTAGATGTATTTGTAGTGTCAGGGGTGGTAGATATTTTTTGGACAAAAACGCCAGCCTTTCCTGCGATATCAGAAAGAGAGCTGACAACCTGGGGAGCTCCTTGTTGTTTTATAATAAGAGATCCCATGAGCGTTTTTCCGAGATCGTTCATGATATCGACACGCAAAGGATCCGCGTAACCAGAAGAGTTGACACGAAGAGTGACCGTATCGTCAGCAATAGATATGCCGCCATACGGATTGAGCGTAGCCATTTTGTGATGAGGAGTTGGGTCGGTCGTAATAGCGCTTGCAGCCTGAGTTTTTCCACTGAAGAGGAGATTGCCTGCAAGGTAATTCTGTTCTGTAACATTTCCAAAAGGTCCACCGAGTACAGATGCATAGAGAACGTTTGGATTGAATTGAGAGATCTGGCCTACGCCAGTTCGGCCATGAGTAAGAATCTCAAGGGTCGTACTGCCGAGTCCAGGAGAAGATATCACCAAGTGAATCGGTCCTGGCGACTCGCGCGACTCAACCGTAATGACACCACTACCCTGTGACGAGAAGAGACTCGTCTGGTTGGTCAATGTGCCATTCGAAGTTCGGATGTATCCATAAGCCTGAGTATCTTTCGTAATTCGCGCCGTGAGAGTCGCGGCCGCAGAGTTGGTTGCAAGATTTCCATTTGAATCAAAAAGAGAGATAGTGATATTTGCTGCCGTTCCGGCAGGGGCCATGTTTCCAGCACCACCGCCATTGCCTGGACCTGTCGCCGCAGAAAGTCCAACCTTCGTAGCGAGAGTTTTGATACTGCTTGTAACCACGAGTTTTTCAGGAGTGAGTGGTTGGATGGCGACCGAGGCGGTAGCCGAAGGGAGCCCAAGGCTATCCACATAAGCAAACAAATTTCCTGAATGTTTACCGGACTTAACCGTTACCAAAGCCTTACCTCCAACAAAGTGATCTGGAGCCTGAGAAGCAAACTGACCCATACCACCAGCCAGAGCTTGATGTTCGCTACCCAAAGAGAATGAAACAGGACCGCTATAAGAAACGATATGTCCAGAAGTATCTTTCAACGTAGCAGTGAAAAGAGTCTGCGATCCTCCGTCAGCAGGTAACGTTACACTATTTGCACTCATTTCGAGATGGAGGTCGTTACGAACTGCGACAGAACCTTGGGTTTGAAGTTTTGTACCATCATCGAGCTCAGCAGTAACTTGGACAACGCCCGTTCCTACGTCAGGTGACTGTTTCGAGCGAACAGAAAAGGCGAGTGAGTCAGCGTAGGTATCAATCTGATAACCGGACGCGCTAGAATCGACATCATGCATTCCAGTTACATCAATTGGACCAGAAGTCACAACAGTATACCGAACAGGCTGATCCTTGATTGCATTACCAAATGTATCAACAATATCGACATGAATGTCCTGACCAGTAAGTCCTCCAGGAGTAAGAATAGTGTCACTTCCAGTCATAGCAAGTGACTTCGGATCTCCACCGGCAACAACGAGATCTTCTTTTGTAGGAGCCACAGAAGGAGACCCTGGATTCAATTCCAAATGAATATCTCCACTTATATTTCCAGCAGTAAGAGTGAAGGATCCTTGTCCATGATTCAAAGATATTTTCTTTGAGCTAACAACGAGATCTTTCGGACCATCTACCTTGATTTCGACATCAGTACTGAGGTCGACAACCTGCCCTCCTTCATCAACAACACTGACATCGACACTGATAGGATCCTTTGATCCTGCAACAAGAACCGGATTTTCGGGAGTGACATTGAGGTGGACATTATTAACACTGAGTGTCTTATTTTGGCTCTGGATCTGGCCATTATCGTTGTAGCCATAGGCTCGAATAACGAGCGGTTGCTTGGCATCACCAGAAACAATTTGGAACTTCGCAATACCCTCAGAAAGGAAGAGGCCTTTCTTGGAAATTTTCTTATTTTGACTATCATCCGCCTCGTCAGACTCACCGGTGCCATCATGGAATGTAACATCAGAGAGATCGTTTACATCCGGGACAACCTGAGCCTTCGTAGAATCAGAGCTGCTACTACCTTCTACTTGTAACCAAACAATCGATCCGTGATCATCACTCGCTACCTTTCCATTCTTGTCTTTTGCAGTAACGGTAACATCGGCAATATCGCCACGTGTCTGAAGAAGCGTTTTGGATACGTTAATTTCTAGACTGCTCATTACGCTTCCAGTTTTGACAACGTTGTTGAACGTATTTCCTTCAGATGGTTTAGAAAGGTCTATTCCAAGAGGTTTCTTGAGAGTTTCTTTGGTCTGTTTCCACCAACCCTTGATAGCACAGAACCAATCTAAGATAGGAACAGGCTCAGAATACGTCTGTCCTTTGCAGTCCTTGCCGCCCGCTGGCGCACTGCCGCCATCAATATCCTTGGACGTGTCGTCGACCTTCCCATCACTTGAAGTTCCAGCAACAGGATCGCCGAAGACCATCGATCCACTCGCAAGTTGATTGTAAACAGAGTCAGTTTCATTCACCGGAGGATCACCAGAAAAGTCAGTCGTATAATAGGTAGACCTTCCATCTGCAACGAAATACATCGCCTCATAGCCTTGAGGTGAGTCATCAATATATCCATCAACATCGGGATTGAGATACTCCGTCATAACGCGCTGATGCTTTTCTTCGAGGCTTAGCGCCTTCCATTCGACGAACGACCTCGCCTTGTTAGCGTCAATCAACGTGAAGATTTTTTGGCCATCTTGAGCCGTTTTTACACCTTCCTGTAATCCAGGACCAGGGTTTTGGAACATACTTGTGAGCGCACCACTCATACCAAGAGACTGCTCTGTTTGAGCGAGATAATTTCCATACTCTTCAAAAGAACTCGCAGAGAAGATATTTGGATATACAACTTCTCGGGTTGTGCTAGTAGCGTCGACATACGTCGCATATCGAGGCTTATCAATCGGAAGACCTGTTGTAAGTGTACTCTGGAACTGAGTTCGTAGTGTCGAAGACGTTGGCTCAACGTGATACGCCACAGTAGATAAATCTTTTTCCTTGTTTGGAGTGAAAGTGATTGATGCGTAAGGGACAAGTTTTTGACTCTGATCTAATCGGAACTCACTCGTCTGAAATGTACGAGGAGTATCGGTATCCAAAAAGGCTTTTACAATACTTTGCCACTTCTCGTTTTCTGTAGATCCAGCAGGTTTGAATGGATAAGGAAGTTCCGTTGGATCATCAACACCATAATCACCACCCAAAAATTCAGCGGTAGGTTTTCCAATATAGCGATCTCCTTGGAAGAGTTCTGGATGATATGTCTTGAATTCAGCTGCATCTAAAGATTCAGGCTTGTCTTGCAAAAATGCGAATGCCTGAGGAGGAAGTAGTAGATCTTCACCAATGGTATATTGATTAGTATTGCTAGCTGGATTAGATTGGTTCGTCTGAACCCCCCATGTTTTTACGTAGTTAAGCCAAAGATCCATTTTCCCATTACCATTGAGATCTCGCCACTGGATCTGCTGAGTTTTCCCATCAGAATTAGTGTCGAAATAATCACCATTCTCATCCACGCCATTCATAACACCATAAAGATTCAAGAAATCTTGCATCGTCACGGGATCTGTTTTGATATTTTGATTTTTATTTTCATACGACTGAACCAGGATCATCTTTGATGGATCATGGCTATTTAATGGCTCTGTGATTGGATCCCCAGGTTTAGCACGAAGTGATTTCAAGACATCTCGTACTCCTGCATAAAACTTCGCAAAGAGTTCATATCCGGAAAAGTTGGTACATGCGTTAAGTCCATCAACATCAGCAATGGTCGCAGAATCGGAGACGCGGACAGTACCAGCATGGTCAGCAACAGAAGAGGTTGCGAGTTCTGGATAACAGTGGCGAGGAATAAGTTTTCCATTTTTATCAGTTTTGCCCGACTCAACATCGAGTTGGTTTTGGAAGTTTATTCCATAACATCCAGCAGCTACACCGTCGTCATTGACATCTCGGAGAAACATCTTGGTTTCAAGTGGACCAGCCGTTCCGACATGAAGATAACTAACCTTTACGCCTCCATAAGAGGAATACGTACTGAGAATAGAGTCAAAAGGATTATCGGTATTGACCGGAGTTCCGTCGAGCGCGAGAATAATATCTCCCGCAGAAGGAGTGGTCGGATCACCACCGGGAGGATTGAGGCGATCAAAGGCTGGTATTGGGAGAGCTAAATCAGGTTCGATTCGCGCGCCGTGATCGTAAATATTTCCCGTTAGTTTTTTGGCTTCAGCTTGGGTTAAAGTCCGTGCATGAATCCCAAGTCCATACACACGGCGCGGATCCTTAAAATTCGAAGGAGTGCTCGCCGCCGCCGCAGCTTGATTAATCGTTCCGATATTAAGAGAACGAATAAACTTCACCATTTGAGGAACGGCTCCCGCATAGCCATTCGCAATAACCTGTTTTTGTTGCGATCCGCTATAGAGAGAGCATTGTTGAGCTCTGTTTAAATCAAGAAAGTTAATACCATGAATTGTATGAAAAGAGGATCCATAGGCGCCGCCAGCCTCCTGGGCACCAGATTGCGCATTGGGCGAAAGGGATGTGAGCATCGGCGCACTAAGCGCAAGCGAGCCATTGATAAAGAGGATGTTAATCATCGCCTTCACCGGATTGGAATAGTTGTTGTTCGGATAACTAATAGATGGCTGTCCATTCTGATCATATACGGGTACGGCAATGCTCAGCGGCGTAAAACCAGCAGAAGGATTTGCAGGTTTTCCATTGGAAAGTCCCCACTGATTCACAACCGTTCCACCAAACGATCCCGTAACGGCGACACTTCGATTGAGTCGTTGAGGTTTTTGTATTTTCTCGAGCTGTTCATTGATCTTTGCTTCGATAGAGTCGTTGATGCTCTTGAAATACTCCATCATAAAGAGATCCTTCTTCGCAATAATTGAAGGAGGGCTCTCGACATCGCTTTCACCCCATCGTCCACTTCCGGTGGCCCAGTCGGTTACTTTATTCAAAAAATTTCCAAAGAGTTCTGGATATTGGAGATGATACTTCTGGATCGGAGCCATCGTCTGAATATCCGGAATCACGGCATCATAATCTGTAGACTTAGCGGAATTAGGAGCATTGCCACCCGCAGAAGCCTTGGCGATATCTTGCTTGTATTGATCTTCAACAGCCTGCTCTTCAGGAGTTTTTTGAATTTCAGCACTAGCATCTTGCTGATCGAGTTTTGCTACCTCAGCATTCAGAGCACCAATTCCATCAGATCCAATAAGATCAAATTTTTTCTTGAGAAGCGTCAGCCATTTAGAGCTATATCGGCTATAGGCCAAGTCTTCTATATTTTTCAAAAAATTCTGATACCTCGGAAAGAGGCTCGAGTTCAAACTCTTCGCCTCCTCAGACATGTCATTGATGAGAACTTTTTTCTGGAAATTGTTATAAGCCTTGTCTCCAGTGTGATAGAGATGGTTCTTGTCGAAGTACTCGGCAAGTTGTTTCTTGCCATCAACACCGCTTCCTGGTGCGCGAATCACGCCATGCCAAATTTCAGGCTTTGGGTTAGTTACACCATTGGATCGCTCAAACGTCTGCGTTGTAGGCGCAAAAACATATTCCGGTTCAACAAAATCAGTGTAGGGAAGTAAGCTCATGAAAAACTGTCCACCTTTGTGAACGACCGGAAGCGGAACCTCACCCACCATGACAACTCCTTTGAGTTGCGTTGGTGAAGAGTTATCCGGATCGCCCTCTTGGTACAATCTTTCCAAAACCTGCTGCACCTTCAAAACCGTCTGTGGCTCCTTGGAAACCGGCAAAATCAACACCTGTGTTTTCGGAAGTGCCTTCTGAATATCCTCCGCATATCGCTCAACTCGTCCACGCAAATCTCCGCTCGAGACGCCGCCCAAGCCAAGAAATCCACTACCGTTATCTTTACTTTTCGAAAGTCCATCGTAACTTGTCGAATCATTCCATACCTCCTGATCAACAATGAGGGCGACAAGATCCCTGGCGCCCTCAATTTTCTTTCCTAAAAATCCCGAAGTCGTTTTAGCTTCATCCGCGCTATATGTCGCCTCCGCAAAAACCGTTTGCACCTGCACCACATTTACCGCCAGAAGAGCGGCTGCAAGAAACGCTATAGAACTTTTCTTGAAGAGTGAGTGAGGCATGAGGGATCATTGAGCAAGGAGAGGAAGAGAACAGAAGAGCGCCTCGAGACCGCTAACCAATTAGCCGACCAAGAAGCGCTCCTGAAAATTTCAAAATTAGAAACTACCGCCGGCGACGATATAATATTTACCAAGACCCGGCGCAACCTTAGCGGCATCTCCCATAAGAGTCTTTAATGCAGGACAGTCAGCTGGAGCCTGAGCCGTGAGTTCGTTGCCTCCAGCAGCTGATTCAAGAGTAGCTGTTATATAATAACAAGTGCTTGTTGATAGCGGCGTGAAAGAATAATTAGTAAGTCCACCCGCATTTACTGGAGCAATTCCACCTTGGAAGTAACTTGCCATTGCAGCAAGATCCGCAGGATATTTACTGTTATCAGTATAATATGATTCTGCCGCAATCTTGATCTGATTAACATCCGTCTTTCTCACCGTATCCCTTGCCTTCTTCGGAGCATCAATAACCTTCGGAACAAGTCCAACAGCCAAAATACCAATAATGACGATCACGATCAGAAGCTCGATGAGGGTAAAACCCTTTCGAAGTCTTGCAGAGAATTTCATACGAAATGAAGTAAGGATATAACTGCATCGAATTATAATAAATAAGAGAGAAAAACTCAAGAAATCTGAAGCTTTTCTTGCTTTGTAAATTAAAAGGATTGCAATGTTCTCAGAAAGACGTAATGCAAATATTTTTACGCATCAAAAACATCTATTAAAACACGTAAATTAATTAATAACTTCCACCTATGGCATAATAGTATTTTCCATCTCCAGGTTTAAGAGTGATGCTGCAACTCTTCCCGGTGTTAGCGTCTTTACTTAGAGTTTCACTCGAATTACCAGCTGTTTGGGACTCCATTTCTGCCCCTATAAGATAACATCCTTTGTTGGTAGAGGGATTATAGTAAAAATAATCAGTAAAAGTCGTGCCAGAAGAAGGGGTGGGGATTTTGCCACCTTGAAAATAATTATTAAAGCCTGCCGGAAACGATCCATTTGCCTGTGTTGGATATTTATTATTATCAGCGTAATAGCTTTCTATTGCGACTTTAATAGAGTCAACATCCTTTTTTCTCACCGTATCCCTCGCCTTCTTCGGTGCATCAATAACCTTCGGAACAAGTCCGACAGCCAAAATACCGATAATCACAATCACGATCAAAAGTTCGATCAAGGTAAAACCCTTTCGAAGTTGTCTAAAAATATTCATAAAAAAGTGAATTAGAAACTACCACCAGCGACATAATAATATTGGCCAGCTCCTGCGCTATAATTAGAAACAGCGGTACATGTAGGCATGCCTTTTCCTCCGGTATAGTCGGTCGCGCTATTACCGCCTTTTAGGCTTTCCATTTTTATACCAAGAACATAGCAAGTTCCGCTTACGCCATAGTGATAATAATCTCCTGATGAAGGAGTGCCATTCGGATTTTTACTTCCTTGGAAATAGTTCGCAAGCGCAGCATTGAGGTTGTCGAGTGACGTGAGGGGCTGACCTGCAATAGTGGGATAGAAACCCTTATCTGCATAGTATGATTCAACCGCAATTTTGATATTGTTGATGTTCGTTTTTCGTACCGTATCCCTCGCCTTCTTCGGAGCATCAATAACCTTCGGAACAAGCCCGACAGCCAAAATACCGATAATCACAATCACGATCAAAAGTTCGATCAAGGTAAAACCCTTTCGAAGTCGAGTGGAGATATTCATACGGAGATTGAGTGAGAAGAAATTGGCACTATTATACAAATGAAATGCAGCTTGTGGCAAGCAACGAAAAAATATAATGAAAAAACAGCCCCACCATTTCTGATGAGGCTGTGTATTTTGTAACAAAATATTATTCTGACTAATCGACTACTCAATCCAACATTTTATCGCTTACAGTAAACATTATTTCACCGCCAACTTTCCGAGAGCTTGGACGAGAATCTTGGTTGCCTGACCTCGAGTCAAGTTTTGGTTTGGAGCGAAGTAGCCTTTTGCAACGCCTTTCACGAATCCATACTTTTCAGCGCTTACAATATATTTGTAAACCGGACTCTGTGGAGCGATATCCTTGAACGGATTGACGTCAGTTGTTCCAACGCTAGCAGTGACAATTGTCTGAGTCTTGCCATCGATCTTCGCAATTGCGAGGAAGAGGAGTTCAGTTGCATCACCTCGAGAGATTGGCTGTTCTGCCTTACAAGTTCCATCATCATAAACATCGACGAGACCAAGTTTTACTCCAGCTGTGAAGTATGGCGCTGCCCAGTTTGTCTTTGAGACATCCTTACATGGAGACTTGTCAGCCTTTGCAAGCGCTGGTGCAGGAATCTGGAATGAGTTCATGATCATCTTGAGCCACTGTGATCGAGTGAGTGTGTCATCAGGACCGAAGAACTGTCCGCCTGGATATCCGCTAATCACGGAACTTCCATTAGCGAGTTTTCCGTTATTGAGGATGGTGATATAGGTTCCAAATGGATTATTTTTCTGAACATCCTTGAAGCTTGTGAATGGAGCTGTCTTGAATGGGAACTTGAAGAACTTGGTTGAGCCTGGCTGTAAAATAACAGCACCTCCACCACCTCCACCTCCACCTCCGGTCATACTTCCTGGAGCTGGTCCACCACCACCGGACGACCCACCACCTCCATTTCCTCCAACAACTGGCGGAGTATAGGTGTATGTTTTAGTGACAGAGTCTTTGGCAGGAGCAGCAGCTCCAGCAATCGTTGGTGCGCTCAAAACAGTTTCAATAGTAACAACGTCACCCGGCTGCATTTCAGTTTTACCTGGCATCAAGCTATAGTCATATGTCTTCACACCATCCTTAATTTTTTCTACAAAAGTTGCATACGTTGTCACTGTTTTATCTGCATGAGTAATCTTGATAACAGAAGTAATAATCATATCAGCGGTTGCTCCATCTCCGACATTCACAACGAAACTAATAACCGACTTGCCCGGAGCGGCGTCTGATACAGCGAGTGATCCAACCGTCGCAGCAGGAAGATTAACAGGAGCACCACCTCCACCACCAGCAGGAAGCTTCGCAGCAATCATAAATGAATTCGACTTCCAGTTTGCGGCAGAAGCCACGGTAACCGTCAAAGGATTCCCAGGAGCCATAGCGTCAGTTGCAATATCAAATGTAATGGTAGTATCTGTTGGCTTGAAGTTAGTAAGCGCAGTCTTCGGTGCGAGACCAAGACTAATATCACCAGCAACGACCCCTGCAAGATTCGTACCAGTAAGAACAAAAGAAAGTTTCGTTCCTTGCTCAATAGTTATCGATCCAGGATTTTTAGTTCCGTTAAGGGAGTATTCGGTGATGGTTGGAGACTTTGGAGCGGCAGCCTTCGCAATAACATCAAAAGTTGTTTTTCCAACAGGACCCCCCGTAGCGACATCTCGAACCTCGACGCTAACGGTCGTAGGTTTGGTAGTATCAGGAATGGTAATCTTGGCAGTAAGTTTATCTGCAGTGGTAAGGATGTCGCCGATATCGCATCCAGCACATGTATCATACAAATTGATAGATGCATTTTTCGGGAATGTAATACCACTCATCTCAAGGCTCGCCTTTATTGAACCGACTTCAACTTTTGATGGAGTGACAGTAAGGGTTGGAGTTTCAGTTACTTTATCCTTTACCGTGAAATTTCCCGTAGCCCAATCGGATTCAAGAATAGGCTTAGTAAAGGCATTATCAATAGTAATATTCTTGACTGCAAAAGTGTAGGCGCCAGCTTTCATGGCATTAATGAAGTCTGTATCCAAAGAAATTGACTTACTCATCGTCCCTACGACAGCGCCACTATTAGCACCATTAACTTTTTTTACATTAGAGTCCTGTATTCCGGTTGCATTATTCAAGAGTGAATAAGTGGCCTTACCGTCGAGGTCACGAATTTCCCAAACAGAAAGGCACTGTCCATTTGTAACTTTGCAGTTTGTATCTGTAGTCCAGGTAATTTGAGTATAAAGGTCTTTACCCTTCTGAAGAATAGCTTGAGGTGTTGCAAGTATTGGTTTTGCAAGCGCCGTAGCCGCTACCTTAACAGTGGCAGGCGTTTCATCAACAAAACCAGATTTTTCCTGTGTAGCATATGATTGAACCAAGTACTCATAATTACCTACAGGAACATTCGTATCAGAAAAGGTTGTATTCTGAAGAAGTTTATCAATCGCCTGAATAGCAGGATCCGTACCGCGCCTTATTCGATAGTAACAGTTTTGTCCTTTTGGCGCAGCATTCCAGTTCAAAGTAACAGTATTTTCCTTGGGAGTTGCGGTAACATTTGCAGGTTTATATGTACACGTCGTGTCTGCAATTGTTTTACCTATTTGCTTGTTGCTCAAATCAAACTGAAAAGTATTTTTATCGAATTGGTACTGTTTACTGATATCGATTGTTTTTGCGAATGGAAGATCTCCAATAATTGGATCGGCCTTAACGTTAAGCTCAGTCGTTGCATCCTCCGATGTATGAAGAACCTTCGAAAGAGTGAGATCATTAGTAGCGAAAAGCTGAGTGGCAACACTTACCGTATAAGTTTGTCCAGGTTTTACGGATGAAAGAGCCTTTGATACGTTAAAGTATGGGCAGGTCCATCGGAAATTTTTGTAGCAAGCATCCTGAGTATCAAGAGTATTGATCAGCTCGTTGGATCCATTTTGAGTGATATTGAAAGTAAAAGCGAGATTCTCGAATGAAGGATTCGTTCCATTGTAGCCATCATATGTCCAAGACACCTTATAGTTTGTATCTTTGGCGTCCATAGGAAGGAGCGTTCCAAAAGTAGGCTTAGGTGCGACAGTTTTTGAAGCCGTGTAATAGGTTCCGGTTATCTTGAGATCAGCAAGACCGACAATTAATGGTTTATTGAAAACAATAGGGAGAAAAGTAGAAGTGTAATCAAGAGTTGCGATATCGGAAGAGTGCTCGCCATCACCAGCAGTAACTTCAAAAGTATAAGCGTCAGAAGAGTTTATGACATCATTTGGAATGGTGAAATACTGACATGTCCAGGTTGACTTGCTATATGAAAAATCGCCAGTCCAGAGATTGGCATATGGAGTAACGCAATTATCTTCATTACCAAGCTTTTCTGCAGACTTGCCCTCTACGGTTGCCATGGCATCCCAGTCTACAGAATAGACGAGCTTACCTGCACGTTTGACATTAAGTATATAATTAAATTGTTTAAAGTTGGCACCATCTCCTGCATGACGAGAGATATAGCTCCAAGGGTTCTTCTGGTAAGAGTCCATTGCATTGGTCCACGTAAGTTTTGAAGTGGCTGGATCAAAGACAAGGCTAGTCAATTGAGCGGGCTTTGGAAATACGAAGTTATAAGTGACTACTTCTGGATTTGGAAGACCGTTTCCGACAAGAAGCTTGAAGGTGTATGTCTGGCCAGGGCTAAGTTTTTTAAGGTCGGCAATGGAGAGCTTGACGTATTTGCAGACATATACTGGAATTGTGGAAGAGTCGGTAAGCGCGTAACCGGTATTATACTCACCTAGAATGTGTACATTTTTGACACAATTGCCAAGGCTGCTCGGAGCATGCCACGCCTCATCAAGGGGGGACGTAATAATAGCATTGCCGCTTACATCCTGGACGCTCCAATTATAGTTAGAATAAAAATCCCCGCTCTGAGGCTCAAGGAGAATGCTGCTGATGGTTGAGAAAAGTCCTGTGCTACTAAATTTATCGCCGGTGGTCGCTAATGTACCCGCGTTATTGGAATACCATCGAATAAGAATGCCGTCACTGTATGTTGATTTTCCATCTGTAGAAAATTTTGTATTATCTTCGATCAAGAAATCAGTCGTTTGTGGAACGGAAGGGGGTAATTTTCCAAGACCGTCGGTTTTTTTGTATTGAAATACGGAAACTCCTTTGTCGTCAATAAAGTTACCCTTCAAAAATCCTCCCGTTGTAGCCACAACAGCGGCGATTCCGAGAGCGACGATGATACCTCCAATAATAAACCACTTTTTGTTAGAAGAGGTTTCTGGAGTAATTTCTGGAGTTCCGGTCGGTGATAGTGGAGCTGGTGTGACCGGTGGCGTTGATGTATTTGGTGTTTGTGTTTCCATGATATGTTTTGTGTTAGTGAGGTGAGGATTATTGAGTGAGAACTGAGCTACCAGAAGAAGTCGTTCTATCAACTCCAGTAATGACGGTATTTCCATCAACTTGTGCCTCGACAACACCATTGTAGTCTTCAATTTTTGTACCTGACGGTAAGACAGAGATATCAACAGGCTGTGTCATGATAAGTTTTTCACCTACACGGAAAGACGATGCTGAATTAAGTCTTCGAGAAAAGAATTTTACCCAATTTGATTTATCATCTTTGGCTCCAGCTTTTGGTTTGGCATAACCAACAATATCAAGTGAATGGTCGCTCGTGATAGCATCCTTACCGCTATCGTAAGAAATCACGTAGGTAAGTGCAGGTGTGGTTGCCTTTGTATCTAGAGCCCAGTTAAGCGAAAATTTCGCACTATTAGTCGCAAGATCTGTGACAAACGATCCCTTGAAAAGCTGTCCGCCGAAGAGTGCGGCAATCACGCCGACGACCACAACAGCAACGACAGCAAGAATAATCCAGACGCGTTTTCCGGAGTCACTCGATGATTCAGTCGACATTGGGAGCGGTTGGTTGACGTCAGAAGCTGACGCAGGCACACCCGTTGCCGGAGTTGGATTCATATTTTCCATGTTTTTTTGTTTTAAATATATAGTTAGGAAATCTCACTATTATACCACAAAAGATGGGGAGTTGGCAAGACCCGAGAATGAGGCTTAGGATAGGGGTATTTATCGAGCCATAGCTTTACACCCCGCTCGATCCAATATTAGAAAGGTCCATAATCGGTAACATGATCGCAGCGACCATACCACCAACGACGATACCAATCGCGATAATCAAAATTGGTTCGAAGGCCTTTGTGAGACCCTTCACCATCGCATCGACTTCATCATCATAGAGGGCGGCAATTTTTTCAGTAACGAGATCCAAGTGAGCGGTCTGTTCACCAATCTCCATCATGTTAATCAAAACAACCGGAAACAAGAATGGGTCATTCAACGTTTCAGCAAGCGGAATACCTTGTTCCACATCTTGCGCAGCAACCAATAATTTCTGTCGGTAGACTTCATTGCTAATCGCATTCGCAATGATTTTCAAAGACTGAACAACCGGCACGCCACTTCCAAGTAAATCGCTCAAGAGTCGTGAAAATCGAGCGAGTAACGACTTCATAATAAGCTTACCAAACATCGGAAGATGTAACATAAACATATCCCTCTGATACTTTCCAACAACGGTTTTTTTCCAAGCGCTGATACCCAAGAAAATTCCAAGACCACTTCCGAGCATAAGAATCCAGTACGCCTGGAAGAAAGCACTTACCGCGAGAAGAATCTGTGTCGGCATAGGAAGCTCTTTGCCAGTTTGCGTAAAGAAGTCCGTCATCTTTGGAACAACGACGATCATCATAACGAAAACAACAGCGATCAATAAACAAACGATTACCGCCGGATAAATCATCGCGCCGAGGACTTTTGCCTGTATGGATGCGCTTTTTTCGAGACGGTCGGCAAGACCAGAGAGAATATTATTGAGCTGACCTGTCGCTTCACCAGACTTGGACATACCAATTTCTGACTCATCAAAAACATCGCCATACTGAGCCATCGCATCTGACAAACTCTTACCCTGTTCGATTTTTTGAGCAATTTCTGAAACGATCTTGCTGAGTTTCTGGTTATCGGACGTCTGAGCAGAGAGCGTCTCAAGTGACTTCACAAGCGGAACACCCGCATTGAGCATCACCGCGAGTAAACGGAAGAATGTTGCCTTGTCTTTGACCGTGATAGACGAGTGTGAAATAAGCCAATCATTGATTCGATAAAAGAAGTCGACAATCGGATTTCCGCTCATCTTTCCGTAGCGAAGTCGTTCCTGCTCGATGAGTTTTTTGACCATCGAAACCTCCGCGATATCAATCGTGAGAGACTGTGTTCCGTCAGCAGCGATAGGCGCAGCAGCATTGCCGTTTTGAACAGCATTGTTTGCAGGACTCTTGATTTTGAACGAGTCACCACCGCCATCTAACGAAAATGGTTGCTGCATATTATTAGACATATTCTTCTACTTTACGGGCTACGCTATAAACTTCCTCCAAAGAGCTAATACCAGAAAGTGCCTTCACTAAGCCATCTTGTTCGAGCGTAATCATACCCGACTTAATAGCTACTTTTTCAATATCAATCGCTGATGTATTTTCAAGAATCATTTTTCGTAAGACATTATTCATTCGTAATACTTCATAAATCGCCGTTCGTCCGAAGTAGCCAATGTTGTTACACTGATCACATCCCTTTGGAACGTAGAACTGTTTCGTAACAAACATCTGCTTATCAAGTTCAGGATATTTTAATTCAATACCAACAAGTGCCTTGTCGATCTGGGCTTGTAGCTGCGGATCAACCGCCTCTGTCGCAGGTTGACGACATGCCGTACATAACTTTCGAACGAGACGCTGAGCGATGATAACCTCAATAGTAGATGCCACCAAAAATGACGGCACATCCATATTTTCAATACGAGTGAGTGTTTCAACCGCGCTATTCGTATGTACCGTACTCAAAACCAAGTGACCCGTAAGTGAAGCCTCGATCGCAATATCAACTGTTTCTCGATCACGAATTTCTCCGACCATGATAATGTCCGGATCCTGACGAAGTGCAGCGCGCATACCCGTTGCAAAGTTATACTCAATCTCGTGATGTACCTGACTTTGGCTCAATCCATCCATCTGGATTTCAACTGGATCTTCAATGGTAAGAATATTCACATCGACCGTATTGAGCTTGTTTAAGCAGCAATACAGTGTTGTCGTTTTACCAGAACCCGTAGGACCAGTATTAAGAATAATGCCGTTTGGAGAGTCGAGACCTTCCATCAAATAGGTATAATTATTTCCCTGAAGACCGATCTCATTTACCGCAGGAATTTTTCGTGACTTATCCTGAATACGCATAACGATCTTTTCTCCGTTCACGGTAGGAAATGTAGAGACACGAAGATCGAGATCTCGGTTGTCCTTCGACGTAACCGAACATCGTCCATCTTGTGGAATTCGCTGCTCATCAATCTTCAAGTTCGACATGATCTTGATACGAGAAACGACAGCTGGATGAATATTAGAAGGATATTCAACAATTTCTTGCAAGACACCATCAACACGATAACGAATACGAACACGTGTTTCTTCAGGCTCAACGTGAATATCACTGGATCGCATATCAAGCGCCAAACTAATCATCATCAAAGCCAGCTGGGGAATGTTCCCAGATAAAATCGAGTCCTTGAGTTGTTGGAATTTAGCGTTATCAATCATCCTCTCAGTCGATCAAGAATTATTTTTTTGTTTTCTGGAAGTAGGCGCTCAAATTGGCACGGAACTGAATCGTGCTCTTGGCTGAGCCAGTATCGTCACTATTGAAATTGAGCTGAATTGACTTGAGATCGAGAAGTCGGAGTTTCTTGGAAAGCGTTCCAGAACTCTGAACAAATCGAAGGAAGTCGTAAAAACCGTTTTCTGATGCGGTAATATTCATGCTAATTGGAAGAATATCGTACTTAGCGGAAGCATCTGACGTTGGGGATCCATACTGAATATCAGTGACAACCACAGGATCATTTCCCTTCTTCTTATTATAGCTGAAGAAGTAGTCATCGAACTCCTTGGTAAGAGAGGTGTAATCTTCCTCAAGAGGGAAGACGCTCGCGAGCTCCTTATTCATAGAAGCATCAGTATCCTTATAAAGGGCCTGGGCCGCAGTATATGCGTCAGCTTCTTTTTTATTATCCTTTTCAAGCTGACTAACGAAAGCATCACTCTGGGCAACAACGGTATTCTTATCAGAGTATTCGAGGTATTTTTCAATGCCATAATACGCAACACCCAAGGCAACAAAGACAAGGAGAATCGCATAAAGCTTTACGCTTCGGCTAATATAATGTTGTCGAATGAATGCTGGTGAGCCTAATTCTTGTGGAAGTGCGTCCATGAGAAAAGTGTAATTACGGTGTAGTAGAAGGTTCTGTAGGTGCAGGAGCTGGTGTAGACGTGTCTGTCGGAGCCGCTGGTTCAGGTGAAGGAGTTACTGCAGGCGCAGGTTCTGTGGCTGGCTCAGGAGTGGCAGGTGTTGCCGGTACATCCGGTACATCTGGTGTAACATCAGGAGCCTTAGGAGCCGAGAAGACATTTGAAAGGCTACCGAGATTAACGGCAGTATCTCGAGAGTCACGATCATCTTCTTTCTGGAGAGAGAGATCGATTTTGAAGTTACCTTCGAAACCATCCTTATCTGAAGTGAAGCTCTTTGAGAACGTTCGCATTTCTACATCTTTGAATTTAGATGAACCCTCAAGAATATCGATAAGATCGGCGACAATAGTAAAGTTCACGCCATCAAAGTCCTTAACATTACCACTAATAGTGATACGTCCGGTGTCTCCGTTGAAGTCAAAGCCAGTATATTGAATACCTCCAACATCCTTATAAAGCTTTGTTTTGAATCGACCCTTATCAATAGATGTCGTTTTGTCGTAAATTTCCGTAATAATGGAATACCAAGGAATACGATGATCCTTAATATGGAAGATGAATGCGAGACGTTGATTGTAATGATTACTCATTTGAAGAATGAATGCGCGAAGGTCGGCATGTGACATCTTGCTCAAGTCCGTAGATGTGAGTGCAAGAAGGGCATTGTTACCAACGATCATCTTCATTTCATTGAGATCGCGAACCTCATCTGGGTTTGCGCCAGTCTTTTGAGTGTCGATATACTGCTTGAGTGAGTCCTGGAACTCCTGAGTAGCAAGTTTCTTTTCTTCTTCTGCGGCTGCAGCAGGATCAAGAGTTTCGCGGTTAGCAACAGGGTCGACTTCATGATAAAGAGGAACGATAATACTCTTTGAAAGTTTTTCTCGTGCATCGTCAAACGGTTTTGTGAGATCAGTTTTTGCAGTATCGAGATCAGAAAGAAGTTCTGACTTTTGTGGATTGTCCGCTGGCGTTGACTTCCAAGCGTCATATTTCTGAAGATACTCATTTGCCTGATAAAAGAACTGATCGAGATCTTTTTTTGCAATTCGATATCGGTAGAAGTTGACCTGAGTTTGCATACTTCTGAGCTGATCGTTCGTTGTTGAAAGCCGTTTTCCGACATTATCACTGCCGAACAGGTTGAAGTTTGGATCGAGCTGCGCGTAGAAGTAGAGGAACAAGAAGAATCCAAGAGTAACGAAACATGCGAGTGCAATTTTCACACCAGAGAGCTGTCGCTTGAGGTGATATTCACGATCGATAAAGAGACTCGTATCGATTTTTGGAAGTTCTCCGAGAATAGATTTTTTCTTTTCAACATTTTCTTCTTCGCTCTTGATCAAGCTCTGGAACATGAGATCGTTTCCCTTTTCGCCTTTGTTTGCCGCAAAGAGGTTTTTGAGGAATGGATCGTCGGATGAAGCCGTGCTAGCAGGCACAGAAGTTGAAGTAGTTGCCGTGGCGGCCACTGGCTTTGTCGCTGCTGCTGTCGCTGAAGTTGCTGTTGTTGCAGATTTTGACATCGCAGTAGTGCCCATGCTTCCTTCACCAAGCGGAGCTTTTGAGTCCGTAAGATGCGGCGTAATAATTTCTATTCCAGCAGCACTCGTCGGACCGGCGAGGAAGTGGAAGAGTCGTTCTTCTGAAATGAAATCGAAAATCTTGTCCATGATGATTGTGTTTTGGTTTTGATTTTTTGTTGGCTCGTTTTTTGAAAGATCCCATTGGGGTCAACTCGAGCATCAAATTAAATCTACTCATTGTATCAAAAAATAGCCGGATTGTAAATAGCTTTGAGTGAGGTCTGACAGAGTGACTGAGCGGCTCGAACCAGCTTTATTGCAAGATTTTAAAAGTATTGTATGAAGTGAATTTCTGTCCGGGCAGAGTGAAGCTGAAGATCCCTTAGCAAGAAGTTCAGCTTTAAAAAATCAAAATGAATACTTGACTTTTATAAAAAATCTGACATATTCGGAAATTTCGGCGCCGAAATTTCCAGCTTTAAAAGTATTGTATTTTCAATAAAAGTATAACAAGGAAACATATATAAAAAAGTCAACATTCACTACCTTTGCTGCAGTCCTAAAATCCGCTAGGCTTGAGCTCTAAGCAAATTCCATGAAGCGCCAAGACGGGTTCAAATTATGAGCAAATCAGCTTTACGTACAGGGCTCGTGCAGCAAGAGCAAGTGACAGTAGATCGCTCACAGCGAACCAAACGCCCATCCCTTCCCGAGTGGTTCAAAATCCGCCCGCCAACAACGAGTGCATTCACACGAATCAAAGGCGAACTTGCCACAACCGGCCTCAAAACCGTGTGCGAGGAGGCGCACTGCCCAAATCTCTCCGAGTGTTGGAGTGGTGGAACGGCGACGTACATGTTGCTCGGCGATACGTGTACGCGCGGTTGTCAGTTTTGTGCGGTGAAGACGGGAAATCCACACCAAGAAATCGACGAACTCGAACCATGGAAACTCGCACAGACGATAAAAAAATCAGGACTCGATTATGTCGTGCTCACGATGGTTGCGCGCGATGATTTGGAAGATGGTGGAGCAGCACATCTCGCGAAATGCATTCGCGCTATTCATCAAACAACACCGCAGGTATTAGTCGAAATTCTCATCTCAGATTTACGCGGAAAAGAGTCGTCACTTGCAATCGTTTTGGAAAGTAGACCAGTCGTTTTGGCGCATAACATAGAGACAATCGACCGACTCACAAAATTCGTTCGTGATGGTCGTGCGAGTTACAAACAGACACTTCAGGTACTCGCAAATGCAAAAAAACTCGTCACAGAAAATGCATCGCTCAAAAAAATCTACACCAAATCATCCATCATGCTCGGACTTGGCGAGACGGAAGAAGAAGTTATTCAAACCATGAAAGATCTTCGCAGTGTCGGCACTGACATGCTCACGCTCGGTCAGTATCTTCAGCCATCTTCGAAACACATCGAACTCAAGGAATATGTTCACCCCGATCAGTTCGCTCGTCTCGAAAAAATCGGCCTCGATCTTGGATTTATCTACGTCGCCTCCGGGCCGCTCGTCAGGAGTTCGTATAAGGCGGGAGAGCTGTTCGTGAAGTCGCAGATTACGCATCAAAGATAAGAAATAATCAAAGCTGAATCAAGGCTAAAACCTCTGCCCATAAGGATAGATTGCTTTTTATAAAAAATATGTTAGAATAGAAGACTTTCAGACACGAAAGTGCGAAAACTGAGAAGTTTCCTATGATAAATTCGATTGAACACATCGTTACGCAACTATGCGATGAGATGCCTCCGGAGCATGAGCTTGGCCGTACGAAACATCTCGCAAGTCAACTTCATGAAGAAGTGCGTCGGGCAATTCCTGGAACATTGATGACTATAGGAACACGAACAAAATTTGGATCGCTCGCGCTTGCACCACGAGACGCACTCGCCACGATTAAGGAATATCGCACCAGGCCGTTTATGCGTGGAATGCTTAAGGCGGTAGAAGAAGCTCGTCGTCGGTTTCCTGGAGAAAAAATAAGAATTCTCTATGCAGGCACGGGTCCTGCAGCTCCCCTTGTTCTTCCGATTTTGATGCGATATACGCCAGATGAAGTTCAGGTCGATGCAATTGATATTCATAAAAGATCAATAGATGCATTGAAATGTTTTAATGACATAAATGGTACGCAGAATTATTATTCTTCATATAGAACGGGAGATGCGATTACGTATCGTCATGTAGGAGAACCGCCACATATTATTGTGAGTGAAACCATGGCAGCAGGACTACTCGTTGAGCCGCAGGCTTACATTACAAGAAATTTAGCACCCCAACTCATCCCGGATGGAATTTTTGTTCCAGAAGGCATTGATCTTACCCTCTCTCAATTTTTGCCACCACTTCATCACTCAGTCACAAGAATAGGAGACATGCACACTTTCAATGCATCGGACTTCATGAAGCCACCACTAAATCCACAAGATACAATGTCAGTACACAGTAGAAGTAGACTTGCAAGTACGGCAAAAAGTTGTGTCGGCATACAGCTCGATACGAGAGTGAGGTGTTTTGGAGGAGAGGAGGTATTGCCAATGCAAAGCCTTATTACTCACCCTCACCGTTTTCAGATCGATGTGCCCAATGGTGCTACCATTGCGGGAATAGATGTAAGCTATGTTTTAGGATCTGAGCAAGTCCAACTTGCATTGCTGGATGAAGCAGGAGAAGTGCAAAGTAGTGAAAAAATGGAAGTTTAGACACCTTGCATCTCCAAAGAGAAACCCGTAACATACCTGCACAAAGGAGCTATTTAAAGCTGATTAAGCTGCTTCAAGTGCAATAGCATGACTGACATTTTTCAACAATTCGATCCACTCAAAGGCACTCGTCTTCAAATTATGGGAGAAGATGGTGGGATTCTTAATGAAACGGCAGCACTTCGGCCAGCGGAACTGACTGACGAGGCAATTCAAAAGGCATATGAAAAGATGCTCTTTATGAAGATGGCCGACCAGAAGGCGAATAATTTGCAGAGAACGGGACGAATGGGAACGTATGCGTCAATTCGTGGACAAGAGGCGATTCAAGTTGCAGCAGGGTTAACGATGAATCGAGATGACTGGCTTATTCCAGCTTTTCGAGAACTTGGCATTATGTGGATGCACGGCGTGCCAATGGAAAATATTTATGTGTATTGGATGGGAAACGAATTGGGATCACTTCCGCCACCAGGCGTGAACTGTTTGCCGATTGCGATTGCGATTGCAAGTCAGGCTGTTCATGCAGTTGGAATTGGAATGGGAATGAAGAAAAAGAAAGAAACGAAAGTCGCGGTGACATTTTTTGGTGATGGTGCGACAAGCGAAGGAGATTTTCATGAGGCATTGAATTGCGCAGGTGTGTTCAAGGCGAATACGGTATTTATTTGTCAAAATAATCACTGGGCAATTTCCGTTCCACGAAGCCATCAAACAGCTGCTCCAACATTGGCGCAAAAGGCGATTGCCTATGGAATTCCAGGAATCCAGGTAGATGGAAATGATTTATTGGCGATGCATGTTGCGATTTCTACGGCGCTCGCTCGCGCTCGCGCCGGCCTCGGCGCGACTCTCATCGAAGCATATACGTACCGCCTCGGCGACCACACAACTTCCGATGATGCGAAAAAATATCGTGATCCAGCAGAAGTCGAACCATGGAAAATCCGCGATCCAGTATTGCGCCTCCAAAAGTATCTCGCCGCGCACACCAACCCACAAACACAACAGCCCCTCTGGTCACAAGCCTACGAAGACGAGCTCACTGCTCGTTACGAAAAAGAAATCGAGACGATCGTCGAAAAAGCGCAAGCCGTAGCCTACAATCCAACTGATATTTTTGATTATACCTACGCAGAACTCACTCCACGTCTCGCGCAGCAACGCGCCGACATGACGACTCGCATCGAAATTCAGCAACCTCAACAATAATTCACGTCCAGCACAAAATCCCACAGAATCACATGGAAACCCAAAAACTCAACATCGTCGAAGCGATCAATCTCGCGCTCAAACAAGAAATGGAGCGAGATCCATCAGTCATTATTTTTGGTGAAGATGTTGGAAAAGATGGTGGTGTGTTTCGCGTAACAGACAAACTTCAAGATCAGTTCGGCGAAGAACGCGTCTTCGATTCTCCGCTTGGGGAGTCAGGAATCGCCGGTATGGCCATCGGCCTTTCTATCTACGGATTCAAGCCAGTTGTTGAAGTGCAATTCGATGGTTTTTACATGCAAATGTTTGATCAAATGATTCAAAACGCCGCACGAATGCGCAATCGTTCACGCGGTCGATACACATGTCCGTTCGTCGTTCGCGTTCCATCAGGTGGTGGTATCAAGGCGCTCGAACATCATTCAGAATCGATCGAAACATACGTCGCGCACACGCCAGGTCTCAAGGTAGTGTATCCTTCAACACCATACGACGCAAAAGGTCTTCTGCTAGCCGCAATTCGTGATCCAGATCCAGTCATTTTTATGGAGCCGAAGCGTCTCTACCGTGCGATCAAGCAAGAAGTTCCACTCGAAGATTATATTATTCCAATTGGTCAGGCGAACGTCCTCCAAGAAGGAACGGATCTTACTATTATCGCATGGGGCGCCATGGTTCGTGAGGCACAAAAGGCGATCGCCGATACGCAGGCCAATCCAGCAACCGCACAACTTTCAATTGAACTCATCGACCTTCGAACCATTTCTCCAATGGACGAGGCAACAATTCTCGCATCAGTGAATAAAACCGGACGACTTATTATCGTACAGGAAGCAAATAAAACATTCGGACCAGGAGCTGAAATTGCCGCTCTGGTAGCCGAAAAAGCGCTCTACTCTCTTAAGTGCCCGATTCAACGAGTTGCCGCACCAGACGTAACGGTGCCGTATTTAAAAGCAGAGAATTGGTACTTGCCAGATGCATTCCAAATTCAGCAGGCGATCGCCGCTGCGATGATATAATTTTTTCTCAAAAATTTCTTTCTAAAAAATCTCACAAAAAACTCTCATGCTCGAATTTACATTTCCAGACGTCGGCGAAGGTATTCACGAAGGTACGATTGTGAAGTGGCGCGTGAAGGAGGGTGACGAGGTGAAATCCGATCAAGTTTTGGTCGAGGTTGAAACAGACAAAGCGATCGTCGAAATTCCATCTCCAAAGGCTGGAATTATTGGAAAAATCTTCCACAAAGAGCAGCAAGTTGTTCATGTTGGCGAGACGCTCGTCGTCTTAGTAGACAAGGGTGAAACATATGATCCTGCTGCAGTTTCTACTGCCACGTCTACACAAGAAAAACCGACTGTACAAGGTGCTCTCACCCCTTCATTAGGTGGGGATAGCAAAGCCGCAGCATCCCTTGGGGACAAGGGCCCAGGAGTCGTCGGCTCGATCGATGCATCGAATACGGAAATCGCACCAGCAAAAACGACACCAAAATCTACCTCAGCACTACCAGCAACTTCCGCTCCAAAAATTCTTCCAGCGACACGAATGCTCGCACAAAAACTCGGAGTCGATGTTACGAAAGTTATCGGAACTGGTCCGAACGGACTCATCACTGATCAAGATATTCAGGGCGCAAAAGGCGGAGGATCAATTCCATCAGTAACTCCAGCAGCAGTATCATCAGCCCCATCAACCCAAGTGTCCACCACTCCTTCCCAGCCAAAAGCATTCTCAGGTGAAGTAACTCGCACTCCATACAAAGGAATTCGAAAGGCAATTGGTGATCACATGGTCACGTCGCTCACAAAAGCAGCACAAGTGACGCACGTCGACACAATTGACGTGAGTAAGCTTGTTGCAAAACGAGAGTCAGAAAAAGCCGCAGCCGAGTCGCAAAATATCAAGCTCACATTCCTCGCATACATTACAAAAGCCGTCACCGAAACGCTCAAAGAATTTCCAATCGTGAATAGTGAGCTCGATGAATCAACACAAGAAATAATCACGAAAAATTTCTACAATATTGGAATTGCAGTTGATACCGAAGACGGACTTTTTGTTCCAACTATTAAGAATGCGGATACAAAAGATCTTTTCACGGTTGCTCAAGAAGTAACAGATCTTGCCGAAAAAGCTCGAACCAAAAAACTTACGCCAGCCGAGATGTCAGGTGGAACATTTACGATTACCAACTACGGTTCGATTGGTGGAGACTTCGCCACGCCAGTTATTAATTATCCAGAAGCGGCCATTCTCGGTCTCGGAAAGATGAAAGATGCGGTTGTGGTCGATCCAGTCACCAAACAGCCGGTTGTTACGAAGACGATGACACTCGCGCTTACATTTGATCATCGATTGATTGATGGCGCGACAGCGGCGAGGTTCGTGAACGCACTCGGTCAGAGGCTTCAGATGTAGCTTTGGTCAAAGCCGACTCAATAGAGAATTGCCAAAATGCAAAAAAGTGATACAATACTCATCTGTCATTATTCCCAGCAAATAATACGATGAACGTTCCAGGCTCAAGAGAAGCTATGAAATATATCCTCCCAATAGTGGTTGGTATTTCAAGTGGCTGTGCATCAACAGATGTTGCCATTCAAGGGCCTCAAGTAGCTTCTGCCTCAGAACAGAAGATGAATATTGGAGTTCTTAAGGCTGGAGAAACGGCGTTAATAGAAAGTAATATATGCGAACAGGGTAATGAAGTATGGAATAAACTCCAGGGGCTCTTGTCATGCGCGATAACAAACAATGAGGCAATTCACGCAGAGCTGCAAAATGGCGTAGACGGATTAGTGGATCAGATGGAGGGGATTGTTACATCGAAATCAGGAAATGAAATAGGATTATCTTTTATGTCAGGTGAGTTTGATGGAACAGCATTTGAAATGAACGATCTCGTCGAAGGCCATCACCGATGTGAGGTGTACTGGAATGAGCATCAAGTTATCATTAATATATATAAGAACGTTAATCCATACGATGAAAAGAAAGGCTACACAGGAACAGAGCTATACATATTACGTCTTGGGGCCGACTCTCTTTCTATGCGTCACATGGTGAATGGAACGAGTTGCTATGATTGCAGTACGATGGATTTCGATTTCAATCCAGGGGAGACCTGTGGAAGTTATGAAATGGGCGAGACATACGGAGAAAGTGCTGAAAAAGGTAATGTTATGTTTGGAAAAATTTATGCAGGAAAAAATAACGAAGACGGAGAAAATGGCTTAAAATGCGAGAAAACAAGCGAAAAAACCCCACAACCCTACGCAACAGAAGACATTACTGGAAAGTGTGACGACGGATCAGAAGCCGCAGCATCTTGTCGAGAAGGCGAGAATGGATCTCGATACGAGGGGGTTGTTAGAAGCGGAAAGATGAGTGAGGCGATACATCTTGCTAACGGAAAATTATTCACACGTATTCAGAAGATGATGGGTAAAAGGGGTATTAATATTCCAGATTTAACAAAGTAAGTGCTTGAGCTAGTAGGTAATTAGGGTAAAATGAAGGAAATAATTTCTATTATTAACCTCATTCCCTATGCTTCCATGGAAAAAATACGTTGCTGAGTTACTCGGTACGTTTATGCTTATTTTTGCTGGCGCCGGTTCAATTATGGCCTATGAAGCCAATGGAATACCAGAGACGCTCGGTGTCGCTATTGCACATGGACTCGCTATTATGATTGGTGTGTACGCTTTTGGAGGGATTTCTGGAGCACACATGAATCCTGCAGTAACGATTGGACTTTGGGTTGGAAAGAAAATAAGAACAAACGATGTTCCTGGATATATTTTGGCTCAGCTCGTTGGTGCATCACTCGCTGCACTGATTTTGAAACTTATGTTTATCGATACACTCGCAGCAACACTCGGAATTCCAGCTCTTGGACCAGGAGTCTCTCCGTTATCAGGAGTAATTGCAGAGGCCGTTATGACATTCTTACTCGTTTGGACAGTGTACGCCGTCGCAGTTGATGGAGAAAATAAGACAGGCAATATGGCCGGTCTCGTCATCGGTGGAGTTATCGCTCTCGATATCATGGTCGGCGGTGCACTTACAGGTGGCGCTATGAACCCAGCTCGATGGTTCGGCCCTGCGCTTATTAGCAATACTTGGTCACATTGGTATGTCTACTTGGCTGGCCCGCTCGTCGGTTCCCTCCTCGCGGCCACCACCTCACTTTTCTTCATGCGAAAGAAGGCATAAGGCCTTCTTAGTAGATGACTCTAGTCAGAGTCACATCATAAGTGCCAATCGTCTTTCGACCTGATTCACAACAGCCTTTTCGGCTGGAGATATAGATGTGTCGTTCTGAATGCCAGGCGCTTCCTGAAGAAGTGAAGACTGCGAATCAAGGATCGCAATACGAGGCGCTCCAGGATAAAACTGATCTTGAGTAAGATCGACGAAAAACTGGTGATCACGAGTGCCATTCCAAAAATGACTATTTCGCCTACCATCAGGAAAAACATACTCTCCAGCCACGACATAGAGATTAGTAGCTCGGTTCGCCACAGCGCTCGCATACCAGCACATATTCGTTGGAAACCCTGGAAGTTCTAGCTCTAATGCCTCACGAACTTTCAGAAGCATTTCGTAGAGTTCAGGATGAAGTACGTCTCTAGGAAGATATTCAGGCTGTTGCTGAATATCTCTAAAGTCTAATGCGCGATCCGATGAGTGAGAAAATGGTTGTAAAATCATATCATCACGTTATCGCATCTCATTCCACTCTTTGGTTCTGTATCTCTCGCTCGCGAGTGCCTCTGCGCGCGCAGATTCCTCTGCACTCCACGTTCCAATCTCAAAGGTCTTCCCATCAGTAAAGCCCTCGAATAAGGCCTTGTATAGAGCTTCTCGTGTCACCTCAGGTTTTACGTGACTGACTGATGTGACACGTTCTTCAACGGTTGCAATGAGTTTGTCGGCAATTTTTTCTTTGCCAACTTTCAAAAGTGAAAACATTTTTTTTACATCGACCGTGAATAGAATGGTTCCATGCTGCAAAATCACGCCGCCACGTCGAGTCTGTGCATTGCCAGAAATCTTCTTTCCAACAAAAACACGATCAGCCGAAGGGGCATTCACATCAGCGCTTACAACAATGTCATTTATTGGCTTGAATTCGCTCTCTATGCCAAGTCGTGCCAAGCTCTTAACAATCCATCCGCAAATTTCATAATACGACTCGGTAATACCAAGCGTCTGCTCAACACCAGCATTTACATGTGTAAACATCTTTTCTGGAACAATCACCGAGTAGGTAATTTCACCTTCATAATCGTGATACACCGCGCCACCACCAGTTCGTCGACGAATAATATCAACGCCTGCCGTAGCACACTCATCAACCGCAATTTCATCGTGGAGACTCTGAAAATATCCAATAGAAACCGCACTTGGTTTCCATCGGTAGAATCTAATTGTTGGCTTGCTTAAGCCACTCGCGACGCTTTCACAACAAGCTTCATCGAGCGCCATATTCGTGAACGCATCATGTGTTTCGAGTTCAATAATTCTCCAGTTGATATCAGAAAGTGCCATACAAGTATCAAAAATAATTCACAAAAATAATATTTTTACATCAAGACAGTTAATATTCCGACTCCGGATGCAAAGCATCATGAAGTGTCTGTGCAATATCGCTCGCACTGAATCCGATGAGCTCATATTCATTACTATGAATCACATCATTCAATTTTGAAACATACTCGCGAACTTCTGTACCTGCAGATCGGCCAACCAAACACTTCTCAAGTTCAGTCACGCCATCTTCTGGATGCATAAAGAAATCACCCGTGAGAGAAACGGAGGTAATAACCATCTTTGGCTCAGACCCTTCAGTCTCAACCTTTACTCGGAGGAGCTTTCCTCCAGAAACCTTTGTACTAGCGGTGTATTCCATATCGGCAGTGTACGAGATTTACATGGAGAGGTAAACATCATTGTGCTAAACTAGGCTCGGTAGCTTTATTTTTTACCTCATTCTTATGGCAAAGCCCGTTAACTTTTCGGTGGTTTTCAAAAAATCTACAGAAAGTTTGAAGAAAGATTTTGTTCCAATGATCGTTTTGGCGAGTATTTTTGGTGTAGCAATAGGGCTCCTTGATTATGGAAAGAATAGCATACTCTTTCCAGGAGGTGTGATGGCATACGGTTCACCAGAAATTACGGCAAATATATGGGTATCAGTAGCAGTTGTTATTGTGGTAAACCTTTTTGCGCTGTTGTCAACAGTGGCCTTCATGAAAATGGGAACAGACATGGCACTTCAAAGAACACCATCTGCTACAGAGGCCATCGAATACTCAATCAAAAACCTCTTTTCATTTTTGTGGACATCTATCGTTGGAACAATTTACGGACTAGGTTGGGCGGTTATTGGGATTATCATTATTCCTCTTTATGTCTTCTTGGTAATATTGCTTCCTAGATTTACGGGAACAAATAGCTTCTTAGACCTAAAGGTGGTTAGTTTTACCATGGGACTCATAGGCGTCGTGACAATTGTATATGGAATATATCGCGGTTTGAAAATCGCATTTATGGCGAATGCTTTTCTTCAGGATGATAAAAGGGGGATAGATGCAGCGAAATCAAGTATGGCAATGGTCGAAGGACGATGGTGGGATGTTTTCTTAGTGTTTTTGGGTATTGGAATTGTAATGTGGTTAATTAATTTCGGAGTTATGCTGGTAACTGGTCTTGCTCTTATGCCACTTCTCGCATTGGCACCAAAAGTTATCGGAACAGTGGTAACTACAATCATATCGAGTGCACTTACGCTTTTCGGAACAGTGCTCGTGTGTAATCTCTATAATGAATACAAGCACATGGGAATCGCTGGTCAGACTCATGAATAATACGCATACATACGTGCGAAATAGGAATAAAGAAAGTCACAATAAGAAGGCCCCGGACATGTCCGGGGCCTTTTATAGTATATGCGTATTATATGCATTTTTATAATGTGAGAATCCGCTTTGGTTCTACGAGAATACCTGCCTCGCTTCCTATAACAATATTCGCTTTTGATTTAGGAAAAACGATTTGAGAATCTCGATCAACAGCCAGTTTTTTATCGGGATACTCTGCATATACGGTTCCTGCAGGAAGGGTTTCGAAGTTTTGGAATTCTTTTACGTATGAAAATTCTGGCTGCGCAACAATATTTTCATAGGCATAGTTATAATTAAACTCGTGAATGGGACTACCGACAGGATCACCTTTGAGAATTCCAAGTGACTGGAGTACATTTCGAATCCGTTTGATAACAAGGAGTGTTTCAGGATTATCGATACCACCAGCTTCGACGGTAAGACCTAGAGCACCCATGCTTTGAGCAAAAGTATCTGCATATATTGGCTCGCCGGTTGGAGATCCCCAGCCCGGACCAGTCATGAGATTGTGAATGCCCAGATGCGGGAGTATTTGTTTTACAAGGGGGTTATCAAGAGAGAGTCCTCCAACAAAAGGGTCGGATGGCTTGATAGTAGAGTGAACATCAATGAGAGCATCACTGCCCGCTATCACAGCCTTCAGTGCCTGCGCTCGTATTTCTTCAGAAGTTGAACCCTTTGGATTCCCAAAACATCTATTGAGATCTTTTTGAATAAATCTGACGTTCTTTTCAATAGCATCAATATTACCAAGAGCAACTTTAAGTGTTCCACCGATAATATTCTTTGCAGCCATTTCAAAGAGAAGCATTTTGACAACATTGACGCCGACACGTTCATTGCCGTGCACTCCGCCAAGGATGGTAACAGTAGGTCCTGGTTTTATGCCTTTTGCTTGCCATGCATATGGAATAGCAAGATTTGATTCGGGAAAATGAGGAAGGGGGGAGGTTGATTGAGTGTTCATAGTAAGTGGTAGGAAAATAAAAATTAAAATAAACAAAAAGGCCCGGCAGCAGTTGCTGCCGGGCCCAGAAAAGTTTTTAATAAAAACATTACGAGAGTCGACGATGCGGCTGCTTAAGGCAAATTCGGAAGGCGCAGCGGCGATGTCCACACGTAGTGCAGATAGATGAAGAAGCCGAGATAACTGAATTAAATATAATCATAGATAAGAAGTGTCTCACTATATTTTATCTCAGTCAAATTTTATAACAAAAGAGGGCTCAAATTGAAGCATAACAAAAAAGGCCCCGCGCATGCGCGGGGCCTTTTAATATTTGAATCAAGCAAGTTGCTTAAGTATCAGATGAAGATTTACTTCATTTCAACCTTAGCACCAGCCTCTTCGAGAACCTTCTTCAACTTCTCGCCCTCTGCACGGTCAATTCCTTCCTTGACTGGCTTTGGAGCACCGTCAACGAGGTCCTTAGCCTCCTTGAGTCCGAGACCTGTAGCCTCACGAACTGCCTTGATAACGTTGATCTTCTGAGCACCACCATCGAGGAGAGTGACTGTAACTGTTGAGCTAGCTTCTTCAGCAGCAGCACCAGCAGCAGGCATAGCGCCCATCATCATTGGAGCAGCAGCTGTTACGCCGAATTTTTCTTCCATAGCCTTTACAAGGTTTGAAAGATCGAGGACTGACAACTTCTCGACGAGGTCGAGAATCTTCTGAGCTTCTGTACTAAGTTCCATAGGAATAGTTTGTTAAAAGTGGAAAATAAAAAATATGAGAAAGAACAAATGAGATTACGCTTTTGATTTCGCAACCGCATCCATTGTGCGAACGAACTTCGAAAGGAGACCATGAAGGTTTCCGTGGAAGCCCTGAATTGGTGACTTCATCATGTATACAAGCTTTGCGAGAAGCTCCTCCTTTCCTGGGAGTGAAGCGTACTCGAGAGCCTCTTTACTTGAGAGAATCTTGCCTTCGAAAAGACCTCCGAGAAGCGCGAGCTTTTCGTGAGTTTTCGCAAGACTCTTGAGGAGTCGTGCTGGAGCAATAGGGTCGTCGAAACCGACAGTCATAGCAACAGATCCTTCCATGACTTCTCGTGGAATCTCTGTGTAGCCATTTTCCTGTGCGGCTTTTCGGATCAAAGTCTTTTTAGCGACCTTGTATCCAACCTTATTTGCCCGTAATTCCTGTCGAATAGCATGAACCTGAGCGACGGTAAGACCACGGAAATCAGCAAAGAAGACAGATTTTCCCTTTTTGAAGAGATCCTGAACTTCTGCAAGCATTTCCTGTTTTTTCGCTTTGGTAGCAGCCATAGGGGTTTGGGGGTTAAAGAATAAAAGTTTTTTTCAGCCTGATAGAATATAAAGAAAAATCCCTGCGCAGTGCAGAGACCTTATGAACCTCTTTATAGTGAAGCTTTTCAGCTTCGAAAGAGTGTAACTATGTGCCATCTGTGGAGGACTTCTACCCGTTTTCCCTTGAGAGGGTTGGGCTGCCGCCGGTCTCTGATGCGCTGAGATACTACAGGCCGAAGTGGTCCACTGTCAATTGATTTTTTGGCGGATGGACGGGCAAAAGGGTATCGACATAGAAAGCCTTTTGAAGCTCTGTTTCAGCGCGAGTTACGCACATGTGCGAAAGCATCCCACCAAGCTCAATATTTCGAACACCGATATCACGAAGGAGCTCCCGAAGCGTCCCCCATGGAGAAGGAAAATGCGGATCTCTTACAAGTGGAGTTGGGTTACTATCCATGGTTGGAACAATGTATGGAAGAAGCGAGGCATCTCGAAGCTCGCGAATAAGGTTTTGCACCCGATGACCCTCCTCAAAGACAAGAAGTGGCATTTCGTCAGGAGTGGCATGTGTCAAAACCGCATCCCGAAAGGCTTTTTCCACAGTATCGATAGACGGATGAACGGTACGTTTGTGCTGATAATAGCCAGTCCAACCACTTGAACTTATGCCCTGAAAACCTCGAAGTGTTGGCGAGAAATCCGGATGAGTATGTTCTTGTTCCGCATGAAGAATGAAGAACGGATGTATATAAGCCCTAATCGTCCCACTGTGTGCAGCAATGCGAGCTATGATATCCGATCGAGCAGCATCAGGAAGCGTAAGAATATTATTCTCACAATCTGCATGTGCGTCTCGATATGCCAATTTTTTGGGAGTGTCGTACATAGTCGCATATAGTAAAACATTATAACAGTAGAGTCAATACGCAGAGATGCGTACAGAATGAAGCTAAACAGCTTTGAGCAGCAGAGGATAATTGACAAAAGTATAGAAAAGATTTAAAATAACAATCCTTTTTGTGACTTTATGAATACTTCGCCACATCTCGACAACAACAGCCATCCGCTTAACCTTGAAAAGATTCAAAAAGTCTTTCCAAGATCTGCTGCCACATTTGTAGCAATTTTTGAGCACGGCGCAACCGCAACGATGAAAGATTTGGCCGACGATCCGGTAGCTGGACGTGAATGGATGAAAAAATACTACTCACTTCTCAAAAAACTCGAACTTACGCTCGTTCCAGAACTTATGGAGTTAATGAAAATGAACGACTCTCATGGTGTAACGATGGAATATCGCGCAGAGATTATGAAGTCGATAAGTATTCAATTACGGGAGTCGCTTCGTTGTGGTCCAAATGATATTGTTGGTGAACATGGTGATGAGATAACACGTTTTATCAAAGGAAGTCTTCATCGATCAATAAAACTAAAGTGGTTCGCAGAGTGTCTCAAAGATCGGCGATATCGACCAGCTGTTCTTAGTCGATGTGAAAGAGTAAGAAACGCCTTGAGCAAAGCAATATCAGAAGGAGATGCTATTACGGCGCAAATGGTTAATGCTATGAATGAGCCAGAGGCATATTTGCTCATGATGCAGGATTATCTTGAAAAATTTGACCTTACGCCCCCGGAAAATACTCGATTGGCTATCACGACACTGAGAAGTATGAGTACTGATCTCATGGCAGACGTAGGAGAGCATCAAGCATACGAAGTTGCTGATTCGTATACAGTCGTAAAAGATCTGACAAAGGAGCCGATGCTAGTTACGATGGGCTCGTGTAGCGTTGCACCGATTTTTGGATGGGAAGGAAGGGCAATAGGATTGGCGTCTATGAAGAGTCAGGCATATGAAGAGCTTTTTCGAAGCGGAGAACTAAGCGTAGATGCATTTAAGAGTTTGGATGTGATAAGAAAAAAAACTCATGAAATGCTTCAGATGAGTGCCGAGGATACCGAAAGGTTAAGTGAAAAATTTGACGAAGATAGGGATCAGGGAAACGACATTGGAACAACAATGCTCGCAAATTCCGCATCAATTCCATACATCGTTACATGGGAAGGACGTGTGAAAATTCCGGAAAGTACGGTTGAATTAGGCGAGTTATTTTCTGCACTTTTGGGTGGAAATGAAAAAGGCGAATATTTGTCTGAAGCATTGAGATTTCAACTTCTTTGGTATCTTCGAGCATTAACATGTCGAAGTGAAATGCAGCCAAAAGATGCATCACCAAGTAAGATTATCAAAACAGTGCATAAGCCGAAGCAAATTCCATCGACGCTTCGATTGAAGATATTACCAAGAGATCCTCGACCTTCGAGGGAAGCTCAGAGTCTAGAGGTAAATGATAAGCCACAAGATGATCAGGGCCAGGGCGGTCCGCGAAAGTCACCGATTCCGCACGTACGCAAATTGCCAAAAGGATTTTATGCAACGCCAAACGCAATTGCTGAGGCGAGAAAGCGCGACATCAAACTTGCAGAAGAGGTTCAAGAAGACGGCACAATTAAATATATTGAAACCTTTGCAGTGCCTCGTCAGACACCACAGAATAGCGATGGAAAAGTCACCACGATTCAAGCTAAGTTTCGCGAAACCGCTGTAGAAGCGCTGAATCATCGATCTTAGTTTCTGTAAGTTTTTGGAAATTACTACTTTCCTCCCTCCAATCCTGCCATCATCTGTTTCATGAGGTCGGCAGTTTTTCCAACGTTCGTATCCATGAGGATGACCTTGGCATTTGGACCGACACCGATAGACTTCATCGTGTCGAGGTATTGAGTGAGATTCAAGATAGCAAGAATTTCTGTCGAGTCTTTACCGGTAGCGGACTTCACAACATTGATCGACTCCTTCAAACCTTCAGCGATCGCACGTCGCTCCATAGCGATACCCTCACCCTGAAGTCGTTTTCGTTCACGTTCACCTTCTGCCTCTTTCACCGCCTGAATCTTGGAAGCCTCACCTTTGTTCTCCGCAGCCTTTCGTAGCTGTTCGGAAGCGACAACCTGACTCATCGCATCAGTGATCGTAATAGGGAAGTTCACATTTGTGATCTGGAAGCTCTTAATGAGCATGCCCCACTCATCGAACTGGTTTTCTAAGTCATTCTGAATGTGACTTGCGAGCTCTTCTTTTTTCTCGAGAATTCCCTCATGAGTTTCTTTGGCGATATAAGTCCTCAAAGAATTTTCAATGATCGCACCAATCGACTGATTTCGATTTTGAACGACGTAGGTGTATCGCTTGATACCTTCTTCACTATCAACAACGGAATAGATTAAGTTCGTAGCAACATCAACCATGACCTTGTCCTGTGAGGGATATTTGCCATCGATCGCAAAGTTTTGCTGACGGAATGTTGCGGTTGCCGCAATTCGTTCAAGTAAAGGAATCTTGAAATTCAAACCAGCCCGCATAATACGGCTAAACTTTCCAAGAAATTCAACGACGTACACATTATTTTGTTGAACAACACGAAAACATGAAAACAGAAGAATGACGAGAATCGCACCAATAAGAAAAGTGAATGAATCCATAAAAAGAAGAATAAATGGGTAGTTGACGGGAAAACTATACACCGCTTACTGCTGCTGTAAAGACCGCATTGGGCGAAGGGAACATTGACAAAATAAAAATATCACTATAAAGTGCCGGCTCTTTAAAGCTCAACTAAGCCATAAAACACATATGACTCCGAAAAATGCATTAGCATTAAGAGAAGATATAGCTACTCCAGTCTTGCTTAGCCCCACTGCAAGTAATGAAGCATATGCTCAATGGAGAGATAACGGCATGATTGTTGAACGTATGGCAGTGGGTGGGAAAAGGTCAAGAATGATCGAGCCGCTCTCGGAAAGAATGGTAGAAGTGATGGATTTTTTGGAAGAGATATATGCAGCCGAAGGTATTCCAGCGAGCGAGGTGATGCTCACCGAACTCGTAGATGGGTTCATAATGGAAATTCCAGGAATACAGAGAAAGGTTGTTATACGCGATGAAACATTTGTGGTAATAGGAACGGTAAGTGCGCGGTCTGGATGGCTGGGCGACGAAGAGTGGAGAGATGTATTAAGCGAAGCAATATTATTTGATATCGGAGATTCAGATATGGTAAGAAATAGCGTAATTCCCGTGGACATGAATGCTTATCAAAATGCGAAGATACATACAATGTGGAGACAATGTGAGATGAATAAAAGATCTTCAAGAGAGGTGCAGAGCGACGCCGAGAAAAGTGAGCAAAGAATAAGAGAATTGATTCAAGTCGTGAGAGATACATTTCGAGCAGCGGATATTTGTTATGCAGAGTTGGATGAAGCGAAGGATATGCGAGTAAATGAGATGTCACTCAATGATATTGGGCTGATGCTTGGGTTGCCGAGTGTTACAGGGAGCGATCTTGAACTCTTGAAGTTTGCAATGTGTGTTTATGGGGCCGATAATCTTGTTGTGAAGAGGGTATATGAAAGGCTATTGAAGGATGCAAAGAAAAGCACAGGCTCTTCCAAAAAAGGATAATAAGGCTTATAACCTATGACGATGAATGCAAAAATTCCTCTTCTCGTCATCCTCGGACCGACGGCTTCTGGTAAGACGGCACTTTCACTGAAACTTGCACGAGCGCTTAATGGTGAGATTGTTTCAGTCGACTCACGGCAGATTTATCGAGAAATTGATATTGGTTCGGATAAAATTCCGTTGGAAAAAGATGGAAATGGCATGATGTGTCACGATGGAATTCCTCATCACATGATTGATTTCGTGTCACCAGACCAGGTTTATACGATGAGTGATTTTAAGCGTGATGCAGAAAAGTTGATTGGCGAAATTCACGCACGTGGAAAATTACCGATGCTCGTTGGTGGAACGGGATTATATATTCGTGCGATTGCGCAGAATTATGAGATCCCAGATGCACCGCCAAATCCAGAGTTGCGTCAGAAATATGAAAAAATTCTAGAAGAACATGGTGTAGAAAAAGGAAGGGAAATGCTCCATGCCATATTACAGGAACGGGATCCAGATGCGGCAAAAAGTATTCATAAAAATAATACGCATTATGTGATTCGCGCACTCGAGATTATTGATGGACTCGAGAAGGGCGGAAAAGTGGCGAAAAAGGAATCACGTCGCGGGGAGTCGCCATATGATGTGTATATGCTTGGAATCGACTGGCCACGGGCGAAGTTATGGGAACGAATTGATAAACGAGTAGATGATCAGGTAAAGAGAGGGCTCATCGAAGAATCAAAAGTGTTGTTAGAAAAATACAACATCGACTTGCCATCGATAAGCTCACTTGGAGCGAAAGAGTTTGCGCCATATTTTGCAGGAGACGCCTCGCTCGAACAAGTTCTCGCTCGGCTCAAATCCGCCACCCGAAAATATGCCAAACGTCAGCAGACCTGGTTTCGCAAAGAGCCAGATGTGCACTGGATAGATGGTGAAGAGCTTGAAAAAGAGATGAGTCGTCAACCGGAAATCCTCATCGAGCGGCTCGTGCGTGATATACTCACCGCATGTCCCTCCTTGGAAAAAAATGGATCGTAAAAAATAAAGATCCGAAGCAAAACGTGATCGAGAAAATTATGGCGAATCGTGGGCTACAAGAGCCGGAAGCGATCGCTACATTTTTGAGTGAGACCGAGCAGTTCCTCGATCCATTCTTGATGAAGGATATGCAAAAGGCCGTCGAGAGAATTGCCAAGGCAATTATCGACAAAGAGCGAGTGATTGTCTATGGAGATTACGATGTAGATGGAATTACCGGAACGACGATTCTTGTGAGAACGCTCACGAAATTAGGCGCACAGGTTTCATATAGAATCCCACATCGATTTGATGATGGATATGGTTTACACGACAAGTATATCGACGAGTGCGCATCGATTGGTGCGAAACTAATTATCACCGTCGACTGTGGAATTTCTTGTGCCTCGCAAGTTGCCAAGGCCAACTTGCTCGGCATCGACACGATCATCACCGACCACCACACCATCCCAGAAAAGCTCCCGGAAGCTCACGCAATTCTCCACCCACTTCAATCCGACTGTCCGTATCCATTCAAAGGTTTAACGGGCTCGGCGGTGGCGTTTAAGCTCGCACACGCCATGCTGGAGCCGAAGGCGGAAGCAGCTCCCGTTCTCGGTCTTCCCGTTCTCACCCCAGAACAACGCCTCGTCTTCCTCGAATCACTCACCGATCTTGCAAGTTTCGGAACGGTTGCCGACTGTGGACCACTTGTAGGAGAAAATCGAACGATCGTAAAACGTGGGCTCAAAGCCTTCAAACGAACACACTGGTCCGGACTTCGCCAGATGAAACAGCTCGCAAAAATCGACGACAACGAAATTGACACGACAACGATCGGATTCAAGCTCGCACCACGAATCAACGCCGCAGGACGCATCGATCATCCATATGTCGCACTTCAATTGCTCCTTCGAGAAGAAGACGACACTCGGACTCGCGCACTTGCAGAAAAGCTCGAAAGCCTCAACGTAGAGCGCCAGGAGATGACTCGAAAGGCGGTCGACGAGGCGATGAAATTGTACAAACCCGAGTATCACAAGCATTTATTCATCGCGCACTCAAAAGATTGGCACACCGGAATTCTCGGACTTATTGCATCACGCGCGGTGAATACATTCGGCTGTCCGGCCATTATCTTACAAGATCGCGGCGACATGTTGGTCGCATCTGCACGCTCTATCGATGGATGTAACATTACTGATTTAATCGGTTCTCAAGGCGAAAATCTCATCACTTTCGGAGGTCACGCCGCAGCGGCAGGATTCTCTGTCTCCAAAGAAAAACTCCACATCGTCGAACGTGAATTCTATAAAGTTGCACAAAAAATGTGGGGCAGCGCAAATGGCGGATTCACTCCAACGCTCTCGCTCGACTGCGAAGTCTCTCATCAAGAACTCACCGTCGACAATGCATTACAACTCGAAAAAATGCAGCCCTTCGGAATCGGCAACGAGAAGCCACTTCTCAAACTCACCAACGCGATCATCACCGATATTTCTCTCATCGGAAAAGAACACAATCATGCACGCTTAACGATTCAAGCCGGCCGTCAAACCATCACAGGCATCTACTTCTCCGCTCCAGAAAAAGTTCTCCGCCGCCAAATCACATCCGACGCACCTGTTTCCATCGCCTGTCACCTTGAACTGAACCGCTTTCGCGGCAAGACGAGTTTGCAACTCATGGTTGCAGATATTGAGGTGTAACGTTTAGTCCTCCAATACTTGAGTTCTATCTACGCCCAATCGGGTTGCAGATACAACCGTTGTTGTTCCGCACATTTGATCTCGAAATTCAAGAAGAGCGCGAGTAATGACCTCAGCCTCAGCAATCCGTTTCTCCATATCGTCAACTTCGTCCGGGAAGGTATCCATATAGAATTCTCGAACACGCTCTGGATTGTAGAAGTAGAGGGCATCCTTCAGTACATCATCAAGAAGCGGTGGCTTGAGGTACGCTTGTGACCATGAGAATGTACGAAGTTGTTGCTGAATGACTTCTTCTGCCGTAGTTCGTTTATCATCAATGCCATATACTTGAAGAAGTGCTGTGTGTAAATGAGCCCCATATCCATGTGCCTCGTGAATATTCGGCAAACCAAAATGCTTAAGAACTCGGCCATCAAGGTATTCCACAGTGTCACCATCGAGACCAAGGTAGTGAGACATAGCATAAATCAAGGTCCGATCATGGGCCAATGAGCCAGAAGAGAAGCTATGTGTAGGATCAGAGATGGTAGCACCAAGATTGTTTGTTAAACCTGCGCGTGCTGAACCAATAGCTCTTTCGCAATCAGATTCAAGAGATCCGGGTTTTCCTGCTCGGATAGTTCCAGGTTTTTTGCCTTGCGGATGAGGAAGTGCACCATTTTCAATAGCAACCATGAGGAGTGCTTGGAGTCCTGTAAAAGCAGCCTCTGTAAAGAAATATCTAAAATTTCTTTTACGATCTTCGAGTGCAGTAGCCGCCGGGGGCGCATGTCGAGAGAAGAATGTCCAAAAGGCGCCATATTGGCCCAGAACAAAATCTTCGAGCATTTGTCTATTAAAGTCGATCTGACCTCCAAGACCACATCCTTGGGGGTTTCGAAGCATCTGTTGTAGATTTCGCTTTCCGTTAGCAGCCATCCATTCTTTAAGTGCTTGATGAAACGGGGGCTGATGATTTGCAGTATCTATCGTATCTACAAGTTGAAGATCTGTGCCAGGAGTATGCATGGAAATTGAAAGTTTAAAAGCAAGATAGGTAATTTAATATAAAATAATAAAAATGTCAATATGTCGTACCGACTTGGATATATGTCCAGGTTTCAGGGCATCGTAAAGTCTCAGCACATTTTACTTCACAACTCCGCAAGCCTCTGCTAAGCTAGCTCCTTCCTTGGATTCCTTTGGAAAGCAGCCTTGGCAGAGATGCGACGTTTGTTAAAAGGAAAAATCCCATCTATAAACTTGACGAAATACAGAAAAACATCTATAATTACATAATAGCTTGATGAAAAAGGCCATGGGCACAAGTCCAAAAGCCATCAGTAAAGCTAGAAACCTCACGTAATTCCAACACTACCAAAATACAATTACCATGACTCCAAATTCCGTCCAGCAAGAAATCGTTAACTTACTCCTCAGCTCTCAGAAAATTCTGATTATGGCATCATCGCCAGCAGATGGTGATTGTATTGGCGCGTCACTTTCGTTGTATCTCACACTCAAAAAACTCGACAAAGAAATTACTGTCGTCTGTCCAGACCCAATTCCAGGGCTCTATCACTTTCTTCCAACCACACATGTGATTGGTAATCGTGTTGTTGCGTCAAAAGATTTCGTCATTACGATCGATACGAAAAAAGTTCAGATGGCGAACGTGAAGTCGTTCGTCGAAGATGGAAAAATTAATATTATCGTCATGCCAGAGAATGGCCGTCTCTCAGAAGAAGACGTGTCATTTAATTATGGACCAGATAGATATGATCTCATTATTACCGTCGATACTGGTGGACTCGAGCAGCTCGGAAATCTCTATGCAAATAACATCGAAATGTTTCATCAGATTCCAGTGATCAATATCGATCACCACTTTAGCAATGATCATTTTGGAAAGGTAAATCTCGTCGATGTCATGGCATCCGCGACAACAGAGTTGATCATTCCGCTCATTTCTATGCTCGAAGAGCAGTCGAAAAAAGAGCTTTGGGATGAGGATATTGCGACATTGCTCTTGACCGGAATTATCACCGATACGGGAAGTTTTCAGAACTCAAACACAACTCCACGCGCATTTGATGCATCAGCGCAGCTCATCTCATATGGCGCACGTCAGCAAGAAATTATCCAACACATCTTCAAAACCAAACAGCTCACAACGCTTAAATTGTGGGGACGAATTCTTTCCAAAATGCAGACCGATGAGAAGTTTCACATCGTTTGGTCAGTACTCACACGAAAAGATTTTGCCGACACAGGCGCAGAAGAAAATGAAACAGGTGGCATTATCGACGAGCTTCTTTCAAACGCTCCAGGTGCAGAAATTATCTGTCTCCTGAAAGAAAAGAAAGACGGCCTCATCTCTGGATCAATTCGCACAACAAATCCATCAGTCGACGCTTCAGCACTCGCAGAAAACTTTGGCGGTGGCGGACACACTCGCGCTGCAGGCTTCAAAGTCACCAATATGCCAGTCGACAAACTTGAAGAGCAGATTCTCAAAATCTTCCGCGAATATCAGAGCAAACGTCTCGGTATCCCGCTCAATGAAGAAGAGGTAACGGTTTCAGCTCCACCGGTCGTTCACGCTGCGCCACCTGTTGTACACACGCCAGCTCCAATCCAAGCTCCCGTAATTTCACAGCCAATGCCAAAACCAGTTATTCCGCCTACTCCAATTCCGCAAACTCCAGTGGTGCCAGTTCCAGCCACTCCAGTTTCAGTCCCAGTAGCTCCAGCCCCAATAGTCGAACACCCAAAGCCAATGGTTCCACCAGTTGCACCGCCAGTACATCCGGTACCGTCGGTTCCAGTAGCTCCAGCTTACGTTCCACCAGTTGCACCTCCTATGCATGCGCCAGTACCAGCTCCACAGGTTGCACCACCTCAGGCTCCAGTTATGCCACCTGTTTTGCCACAGCCAATGCCAGCGCCATTTTCGCAGGCACAAGCCGTCGCAGTTCCACCACAACCACAACCAAAACCATCAACAGCATTCAACTTCCAGGAGCCAACTGAGCCAGAAGCACCACCTGCAGCTCAAACAGAAGGTGTCGTTTCTGAGGAATCTGCATCACCATCGTCAGTTGACGCGAAGCCTGAAGAACCAAAGCCAGAAGCTCCGTATAGTTTTGGAAAGTGAGTTCCGGAAAACGCTACACCTCTTCCGCAATACTATCGGCGATTTCGTAATTTCCGTAAACGTTTGTGACGTCGTCATCTTCTTCCAGTAACTCGATCAACTTCAAAAGTTGGCGAGCTTTTTCGACATCACTAACCTCGACGGTATTCTTTGGTAAGTAGGTGATTTCACTTTTTGAAATGGTATGTCCGGCTTTTTCCAAAGCGACTTTTACCGCATGAAGATCGGAAGGATCGGTTTTGACCTCAACCATACCTTCTTCGACATTCACGTCAGACGCACCGGCATCAATCGCAGCAAGCTCAATTTCATCCGCAGATTTTCCCCCAGCGAGTGAAATTTCAATCAATCCAACTTTATCAAACATCCATGCAACCGTTCCTGCAGCACCAAGTTCACCACCATTTTTCATTAAGATTAATTTCACACTCTGAAGCGAACGATTTTTATTGTCAGTCAAAACATCAATGAGCATCACTGTATTTGCAGGTCCACGAGCCTCATACAGGGCATCGGAAATAATAGTGTCGTCTTTCAACTCACCAGTACCTTTTTTGATAGCTCGTTCGATGTTGGCATTTGGAACACCATCAGCTTTTGCGCGTTCAACTGCAGCACGAAGAGAAACATTGATGCCGATGTCACCACCGCTTCGGGCGGCAACTTCAACTAATTTTGCATGTTTAGAGTAAGATTGTCCTTTTTTCGCGTCAGTTACCGACTTTCGAGCTTGAATATTGTGCCATTTGGAGTGTCCAGACATAGGGGTGTGCGTCAAAAATACGCACGCAGTGTAGACCATTTTTCGACCCTCGGCAACGGTCTATTAAAGCCAGAAATCAAGAAAGTCTCCTGGGACACTAGACAAAACATGAAAATAGTATTATGATAGCACGCCATAAAACTCCCACAAATGAAACCTCGAAATACGCCACGAGAAGGATCAGTAGATAGCACTCCAGTTAAGAAAAGTTCACGCAGTCGAGCAGTCGGAGCTCTTGTGGTAGCAATTGGAGTATCGATTGCTGGTATATATGAATATGGAAAAAGTAGTACAGAAAAAGCATCTCCGAAACTATCGGCGGAGCAGATTCCGAGCACAACAAAAGCACCAGTGAAAACAGCTCAAGAAGTAGATTCAAGCGCAGTACCATCACGAGACATATCATACGGAAAAGCGCCAAGACTTGAAGTGGACTCATCAATTGAGATTCCTACATTTACGCATCTTCAAACATCAATGTCATTTCAAAAACCAAAAAATCTTGAAATGGACGATAAAGAATTTCTCGAATTTTCAAAAACGATAGGAGGTATGATTAAGCAGGGATACGAGGAGGCGCTTGTTCCATCATTGCAATTAACAGATCGCAATGCTCGAGATGGAGCAATAAGTGATTTTATGACACAGGTAGCAGGGATGCTTGCAACGATTGATCCTCGATCAGCAAAAGAGATGGAAGAGTTTCGTAAAACATGGACCATGGATCCATATGCACTTACGGATCATTTCAATGCATACCTAAAACCGGGCGGATGGTATCTTGCATTTCACGTCGATACGAACGAAGGAATGAGCTTAGAAATGTTTCCTATTCAAGACAGTACATCGATGCGAATTGAGAATGGAGCAAATGCCTTTCAGATACCAGTTATTACATTGAGAAAGAGTTTATCTCCTCGTTCATCGCATCAAGGTGAGGTAGCAAGAGTTGATAATTTTTTCAAAGAAGCGGTGGTATTTGGAGAGAGATCGAGTGAGGTTGCTAATAGGGTGAGAAATATGAGACCACCTTTACCGAATTTTCAGCAGGGTAGTGAGGATTTAGCAGAAACTCAGCGAACAATATATCACGACTTTCTCATACATGAATCTGGGCACGCTTGGGTAGCAAAGCAATTTCCAAAAACAGGAGCAATGACAGATCAGGATAAGGCATTTCGTGTGCCTCTCGTATTATTAGGAGATGAGGGAAATCAAGGATTACGTATCGATTTGAGTGGTGTATATCCGGCAGCAGCGTTTCAAGAGTTATGCGGGGTAGGGATTCAAATGGCACGTGGTATGAATAAAATTCCAGATAATAACGTTATGTTTTTTGAATCGGAAAATCCTGCGAGACAGGGATTAGATTCATACATACTCGTTCATAAGTTGGTGCCAATTGCGACTTTACAGGCAGCGCCAGACTCACCACAGAAGAGGGCGATGATGGAAGAGTTTATGACAAAAGGAAATATTAATTTCGATAAGTTAAAGTTGCTGGTTGGAACTCCTCCGTACTCTATTGAGCACACGAAAAAAGCAGGTGAATTGCTCTATAGATTTGGATATGCATTATTCCAAAAGGCTGAAAGAGGAGACCTTGAGCTTGTAAAAATTGGACAATAAAAAGTCCAGATCTTATCTCATTTTTTATCTCACCACCTTCGCAACTTCTGCACTTACGCCTGGTTCAAATACGCCAGGAATAATTTTTTCAGCAGTTGGATTGGCGACGAGCGCAGCGAGAGCTTTTGCTGCGGCAATTTGCATATCGATGGTCATGACTTTTACGCGGTTATCGAGGGCGCCGCGGAAAATTCCCGGGAAGACCAAGACGTTATTGAGCTGATTTGGAAAGTCGCTACGGCCTGTGGCACATACAGCGGCGCCCGCCTCAATCGCCTCATTTGGCATGATTTCTGGTGTTGGATTTGCCATTGCGAATACTATTGGCCCACCAGGGCCAAGCCGCCCATCCCCGTTCATTCCTGTTCCCGCGCCCGCATTCGCCATACTCGCAACCATCTCCTTCGTAATGAGTCCAGCCTTCGAAACGCCAATCACAACATCGGCTCCATGAATCGCATCAGCAAGCGATCCACGAACACCTCTCGGATTCGACTTCTTCGCATACAATATTTTTTCATCATTCATATCAGCACGATCTTCCGCAATAATACCTTTCGAATCGACAAGAATCACATCTGTCGCACCGGCCGTCATCAGCAAATCAGCAATTGAAATCCCCGCCGCGCCGGCGCCACTAATCACAATCTTCGCCGTCTCCAATTGCTTTCCAACAACCTTCATCGCGTTGTATAAGCCTGCGAGACAGATCACCGCTGTGCCGTGCTGATCATCATGGAAAACAGGAATATCGAGCTCCTCACGCAATCGTCGTTCGACCTCAAAGCATCGTGGTGCAGAAATATCCTCCAAATTAATTCCACCAAAAATCGGCGCAATCATTTTGACGACACGCACAATTTCTTCAACATCCTGCGTATCAACGCAAATAGGAAATGCATCAACATTCGCAAACTTCTTGAACAAAGAGCACTTACCCTCCATAACAGGAATACCTGCACGTGCTCCAATATTTCCCAAACCCAAAACCGCACTTCCATCGCTGACAACCGCAACGGTATTTCCTTTGATGGTCGTCGCATAGAGCGCCTCAGTTTCGAGATTTGGCCGCTGCCCACTCGCCTTACCAGCCGCAATCGCAGCCTGCTCTTCTTCAGCAATAAGCTTGCAAGGATCGGCAACTCCAGGCGTGTAATACACCTTCAAGTCATCGATCGAATCCATTGGCACCTTTAAACCGGTGAACAACTTACCCCGGTACTTCTTGTGTTGTTCGATTGGGAATGTAGAATCCATAAAAGAGAAAAATTATTTTTTTACAGGAGATTTGGGCGGAGTACTTGTGCCCGGTTTGGTAGTAGGGAATGAGGAGAGAAAGGGTGTTTGAACAGCAGAACTGTCGCTAGAATTATCGCTCGTAGACTGACTCGTCTGAACTTGTTTTGGCACTGGCTGCTTAGTAGCTCGTGGATCTACACCAAATCGATCATGGAGAAATCCACCAATGATCAGCCCCAAAAGAACAACGATGAACATTGTTACAAACATCACAAGTTGTTTCTTCCAGATGAAGGTCATCGCCATACCAAGGACGTAATGAACTAAAAGTTAGTTGTCTTGCCAATTCGTACTGCTAGTATCGTATCCGAGGCGCGCTCATATTTCAACGTCATATCGATTTTTGCACTGTAATAATAGTCAACCGGTCCAGTTCCAACACCAATCTCGTCGGTTTCGAGAATGAGACTATCATCGAGTGCATTCAGCGTCGTCTTTCCAGAACCCTGAATCAAAACATTTTTCTGGATATCACTGCGGAGCTTTTCATCTACTACGCCGAAGGCCCCGTTTCCTGTTCCCTCTGTATATACCAAAGTTCCCGCAATAGCTCTCATCGTCTCTCGTAACTTCGGAGTCAACGTACTAACTCCGTACTGTCCATAAATAGAGGCACTTTTTGGAGAATTTCCCGAGAAAAATATATACCAGTTCTCAAGATTATCACTCGTTACTTTCACGCGCATCGCCGGACGACCATCAATCATCATATTGGCATATACAAGCTCTTTATTCGGATAAGCAGCAGCGCTCTGTGTCTTCACTTTTGCAAAAAAATCAGCAGCATCAGTACTTGTTTCCGCGACCGGAACTTTGAAGGTAATTTTCGCAGCCATCGGTGTGACAAAATCAGGATCAAGAGGGAATGCCGTATCTTTTTTCCAAACAGTCACTCGACTTCCATCCGTAACGACATCCCACGTTTTTGGCATTTTGAACGTAATTCCCAGACTTGCAGCAGAATACGTATTCCACTCAGTCGTTATATTAAACGCCGCACCTTTCGCAAGTTGCACCTGAGAAATTCGATAAAGAATTTCTGCAGCCATACCACGATTAACAACATCATCAGGACGAAACATTCCATCACTATCGCCATCAGTCATGATAAAAAGTTTTCTCGCAGTCATGACATATGGTATTGCCCAATGCGAAATGCTTACATCAGGTGGAAGGGTGTCATAAAGAGCCGAAACATCTTTCAGTGTTTTTGGAGCAACCGACGTGGCAAGTTGCATCGTCATAAACGCAATCTTAAGCGCTTGAACACGAGTAATGGGATCATTCGGACCAAATTTTCCATTAGCATACCCCTTCGCAAGTTCGAGTTTATTAGCCGTAAGGACGATAGTAAAAAACCAATCACTCGGAACAACATCAGAAAATGGAGACTTCATGCCGCTCACATCCGCAGACCTTCCGCTCAACTGTATGGCCATCTTCAAAAACTCCGCACGTGTTACGGAAGTATCAGGCTTGTATGTTTGATCCGGATATCCTTTAACAACTTTTTTATCTTTGAGAAACTGTATTGCCCCTTTAAAATCATAATCAGTAGGCACATCAACAAAGGGAGAGGGGATATTTGCAATCACCTCAGCAAAAGCGCTATTCGCCACGAGGGAGAATAAAAATACGCAAGAAACGGCCACATATGAGATTCGAAGCGAAGTCTTCATCAAAGCTAGTATACACCGAGGAAAGAGAGGTTAGCTATAGCTCTCATCCCAGCAAAATCAAAGCTAAAATCACAGTAAAAAAGGCAAAAAGATTGATTAAAATCAGAAAATGTGTTTTAATACATACAGCAGCAAGAAAATGCAAAGCTGACGTAGAATTATATTATTAAGAAATATATATGGGAAATACAGAGCCAGGCGTGAATGGACGCAATAACGACGCATTGCCACAATCAGGATTTGAAGTAACAAGAGTAGCCAAACCAGGAGCGGTGCCATCGTTAGGTGACCGTCCAACATTCGCTATGGATATGGTTCTACCCCCAAGGCCTGAAAGAGGGGATTCTATAGTATCTGCAGGTTTCTTTCTCCCTGACGATCAGCTGGGTGGTAATAGCGTAGGGACAGCAGCACGCCTTGCAGCTCAAATGCAAACCGAACCGGGCGTAAATCAGCGAGAAGATACGGGTACAGAATTTATGGATCCGCTTGAAAGCGGAAGAACAATTCGAGAGTATTCAGCGCTTTTGGCGAATCTCGATGAAAATCTGGTTGGAGACAACGTCGACCAGGTTCGAATGATTCTTAACGAACTCGACGCACATCTTCTGCTTATTCGACCAGAACAAGTCAGAAAGATTTTGGAAGCTTGTCCGCTGCTAGATAGACCAGGCGACCTCTTAAAACTGCTTGAAGAAAAATATCCAAGTAGCGCCGAAGTTCTTCCAGGTCTTTCAAGATTTCAAACAGCTATTCGAGAACTTGGAGGATCTCTCGTTTCCGTCTTTAAAAGTTCAGGATTTGAAAATGGAATAGAATCCCTTGTGGCTCTCACAAAAGGAGAATTCAAATATAAATTTATCGATTTTCGAGAATCATTACTTCGTGTCGATAATGAACAGCCGCAATTCACCGGAGAGTTGGCCTATTGGTTAAGAAAATTAACGCAGCTCGAGAAAGATGTGATTATGAAGACGTGGACCATGCCATTGCCAGTTGAAAAATTAGCTCAACACTTGTGCGGCAAATATCCACCAAAGTATCACACATATGTTCTTCAGGTGTTTGCAGAACGACTAAGTAGCCTCTTCGCCCATTCATCAATACCGGATAATGCAAGTCCAGAGGCGTACGAAGAAGACGTTCCACACGGAAGATTTGTACAAGAGGTAAAAAATCTTGCTATAATTTGGAACGGAAAACTTCCGCTTCCAGCAGAGTTACCAGACATGATTGCAAGAGTCACTGATCGCGTAAAGGGAACAGGAGTTTTTGATCCTGAAGACGTTGGAGAGCAGGGAATTGCATAGAACGTTTATCCGTACAAAAGTTCTCCTGGATGGTAGGTATCGAGATTCTCTTCGCCGATCAACTGAATAAGTTTATCGACCGTCTTCTCGAATTTTACTTTTTCCTGAGTACCAAGTTTCATGTTTCGGATGATAGCAACGCCCTCACGAACTTCCGTGAGTCCCATGATAACCGTCCATGTCGCATGGAAGTTATCAGCAATTTTGAGCTGTGCACCCATCGATCCTTTTCCAAGTGCACCAACGGTTTTGAGTCCGCGTTCACGCATTTCCATGATGAGTGGGAGAGATTTTTTCTTAGCTTCCTTGCCGAGCTGTGCGACAAAGACGTGAACCTCATCCTTGTGAGGAACTCGAATTTTTGCACGTTTCATGTTGGCAATAATTCGCTCGATACCCATAGAAAATCCAACGGCAGGAGTTGGAGTTCCGCCCATAAGCTCAACGAGATAGTCGTATCGTCCACCACCGCCAATAGCGTTCTGTGAGTTCATGGAAGCATCCCATAATTCGAAAACGGTCTTCGCATAATAATCGAGACCACGAACAAGTTTTGGATTTTCAACGTATTTAATTTTGAGCTCATCGAGGAACTCTTTCAAATCAGCATGGAACGCCTTTGATTCGTCATCGAGATACTCGCTCAATGCAGGAGCTAATTTAACAAGCGTAACACAATCTTCTTCTTTACAATCGAGAAGTCGAAGAGGATTGACGCTGAGACGACTCTGGCAATTTTCACAGAGATGTCGTTCTTTGCCGAAGTAGTAGTCCTGAAGTGAAGATACATATTTCTTTCGTGCATCTAACGTACCGATACTATTGAGCTGTAGCGTAAAGAGATCAGCAATGCCGAGGTCTTTGAGAATTTGGAAAGCGAGCTGAATAACCTGTGCATCAAGCGCAGGATCGCCCTCGCCGAGTACCTCAACACCGAACTGCCAGAACTGACGGTATCGACCCTTCTGAGGTTGATCGAAACGGAAAAATGGCTCGATATAGTAGAGTTGAACCGGCTGAGCCAACTGACTCATATTATTTTGAATGTATGATCGTACGACGCCAGTTGTATTTTCTGGTCGAAGCGTGAGGCTATTACCTTCAGGATCTTGAAATGTGTACATCTCTTTCGAAACGACATCACTCGTGTCGCCAAGTGTCTGCTTGAAAACATCCGTAAATTCAAAAATGGGAGTCGTAATACGTCGAAAACCCGCTTGTCGTAAACGATGTCGGATAACTTTTTTGATGTAGGTGTAGTACTCGTGATCTGCCGGAAGAATATCGTGAACACCTTTTGGAGTCTGATATGGCAATGCAACAGTCTTGTCCGGCATAAAAAGAAAAACAGAAGGTATAAACGGCCTCCAGTATAGCACGTAAAAGCCAAAAAGCAACGGTTTTAAGGCTGTTTTCCGATTTTCTGAGTAAACATATCGTAAACCTGGTGAGTGTGTTTGCCGATGTCGACAATAGTGTCCGTGCAAACTTGAGTGTCATTCTCGCAGGGAGTGCCCCAGTGGGTACCATCAGACGCCTGGCACAGATCTTGAGATTGTTGAATAGTAAGTGCATTGCCACTATCAGGAGGGTAGAGAATGACGCTATCAGTGTCCACATTAACCTCAGTGTAGTCTGTGGCATTATAGCCATTGGTTGCCTTGCTGTTACTAAGTGTTCCTATTCCGCAAACAATAGTTGTGTCGTGATCCTGTGTGTGGCATTCAATAAACGAACTTCCCATTTGAACAACGGGTAAATTATTGATATGAGTACCCCAGTTGAAAGTAACATCAGCTTGGATAGATTGTGCTTTTTCAGCCTTAAGGAGGGTGGTCATAGCGTCAAGAGCGGCCTTGGCTTTCGTATGAATATTGCTACTTACTGCCTGAAGAGGAGCCGTATTTTGAGTTGTCATACAGCCCTGAGGGACGTCAGAGGTATCGCACCCCTGACCAGCAAATAAGCTAGCGGTCAAAGCTAGTCGTGAGGCTGTTCGTGAAATGGATGGGGGGATATTCATGGAAAAATATCGTAACAAAGTTGAGAAAATCGGCTAGAGGCTACCATAAAAAAGCCAAAAGACAAGGGAACTTAAGAAGTCTTAATCAAACGATGCTCTCGGAGCTACAAACTCAAACGTCTCGTAACGAGTAGGATTCTTTTGGAATTCAAAATAAGCAGCCGCACCAATCATCGCAGCATTATCCGTGCAATAAGAAAGCTTCGCGGGGGTACGGAAGGAGATGTTTTTTCCGTTTATTTTATTCCAGTTTTTCAGTCCTTGTTCAATGTGTTCACGAAGGGCAGAATTGGCAGAAACGCCACCAGTAACATGGACTTCTTTGATATCCGGATAGGTGTCGAGTGCCGTGAAAACACGAGATGAAAGTGCCTCAATGACCGCTCGCTGGAAGCTCGCGGCCGTATCCGCGAGAAATCTCTTATCAGTAAGTCGTGATGTATTTTTTTGAAGGTGATAGAGAATCGCCGTTTTGAGTCCCGAAAAAGAGAAGTCGAGTCGTCCATCAGAGAACGAAGCCTTCGGAAAATTGAATGCATGTGGATCTCCTTTTTTCGCAGCAGCCTCAACAACGGGGCCTCCTGGGTAGCCAAGTCCAATCATGCGCGCAACTTTATCAAATGCCTCGCCAGCCGCATCATCGGCCGTCTCACCAAGAACCTGAAACTCCATATGATCTTTGATGAGAAAGAGTTCATTGTGCCCGCCACTTACGCTGAGAGAGAGGATTGGAAACTGCGCTGACTTCTTAGAATCGAGCCAAGGCGCGTAGACGTGGCCATAAATATGTTTCACCGGAATGAGTGGTTTTTGCATGATGAGCGCGAGGGTATTGGCAACGGAAGTGCCAATCACGAGCGCGACACCAAGTCCTGGTCCATATGTCACCGCAATCGCATCAATTTTTGCCAATGTAATGTTCGCTTCTGCGAGAGCCTTATCAATAACGGGAATAATATTATTCACGTGCTCTCTCGCCGCCACCTCCGGCACGACGCCTCCGGTGGCATTGTGCATCATCGCCTGCGAAGCAATCACATTCGACAAAACCTCTGTGCCATTTTTTACAACAGCAGCAGATGTTTCATCACAAGAGGATTCGATAGCAAGAATATTCATAAAAATAAGTAACTCAGAAATAATTATTGAAGATACGGCGGCGTAACACATCCGACGATATATGTTGGCATCCAGAACTTACTCGTGCCATCAGCAAGTGTAATCGTAGTTTGCATATCGGCATCGCCGCTATTTGGAACATCGACGATTTTTTCTGTTGCCGTAATTCCTTCACACGAAAGAGTTTTGGTAAAAATCGTATCACTTGGTGTGCTTGTTTCATGAAGACCAAACTCCACCGTCTTCGTAACGGTCTGTTTTTTTGTATCCAATGAAACTTGAACAAGGTCAGCATATCCACCTTTTGCAGTATTGCGCGTCTTAAGCAATGTCACGGTTTTCGGATCACGATCATGTAACTTTATCGTCGTCTCGCCAGAAATATTCATACTCTTCTCGAGATGGCTTACGATTGGCGACATCGTTTTAGTAGCGAAATTGTATTGTCGAAGATCGCATGACTGACTATCGGTACATCCACCCTGAAGATAGGTAATCGTATCACCAGAAAGAATAAAATCATACATACTGTGTTCATCAAAGAATCCAAAAACTGGCTTGATATCAGGTATTTTTACAACATTCGTAAAACCACTTCCAATACTATATGCAGCAAGTTCGCCTTCAGCATTTACAAAATAAATACCACCATCGCGATATCCAAACGCACTCGAAAAAATACTCGGATGAATCGTCCCAAGCGGAGACTCAACGAAAGATGATTGAACCTCAACCGTAGAAAGTTTGTACTCCATCTCTCGATCAGAAGTATCAGACCGATCGTTAGCAGTAGGATTGTCATTGCGCGTTGCGAGATAAAAAGCAGAAGATGGGCCCTGCTGAGTAGCTGATGGTACTACTGGCTGCGACACAGACTTCGAGTTATATATCCAAAAGAAGATGAAAGCTATGGCAGCCCCAAGAATAACCGTTGCAGTGATGAAGATCGTACGATAACTTCGTTTTTGGAAATCCATAAGGTACAATAAAAAAGTATCTGTATTGTACATTGTTCTGCTCTTGATTCACAACAGGCTATGAAACCAACCGCCCTCTCCATCGTCGAAAAACTCCAGAAAAAAGGCTACCAAGCTTACTGGGCAGGTGGTTGTGTACGCGACATGCTCCTTGGAATTACTCCAAAAGATTTCGATATTGCGACCTCTGCAAAACCGGAAGAGATCGAGGCGCTCGGCGAAGAAGGTATGTTTGATAAAACGATTCCTGTTGGAAAAAAGTTCGGTGTGGTAAGTGTGATTGTTGACGGTCACTATTTCGAAATTGCAACATTCCGATCTGATGCATCATCATCCGATGGACGTCGTCCAGACGCGATCATCTTCACCGACGCAGAAGAAGATGCACGCCGCCGCGACTTCACGATCAACGCGATGTTTTACGATCCAATAGCCGACAAAATTTACGACTACGTCGACGGTCAAAAAGATCTTGATGAAAAGCTCATCAGATTTATTGGTGATCCGGAAACTCGCATCAAGGAAGACTACCTCAGAATTCTTCGTGCAATCCGCATGAAAAATACCTTCCAGTTTCAATACCATCCGGAAACCTACAAGGCTATCAAAAAAAACGCCGAACATGTCACGCAGATTTCTGCCGAACGTATCGCCGACGAGCTCAACAAGATGATTCTATCAAAGCATCCACGAACCGCTTTTGAAGAAATGGAAGACACAGGCGTTCTTGAGATTCTCATGCCAGAAATGGTTGCAATGAAGGGTGTCGCTCAGCCGCATCAGTATCATCACGAAGGTGACGTTTGGGAGCACGCCATGCGCTCGATCGAATCTCTAAGAACACCGAAATCTCACACGCCAGATCCAGAGGCACAAATTTCTACACATCCAATTCCATCGCTCGAGGTTCATTGGGCGACAATCCTTCACGACATCGGAAAACCGGAAACATTTGAAGCCGCAGATGATCGAATTCGATTCGACCATCACGCCACGCGCTCATCAGAAATCGCGACAGACATTATGCAGCGCCTCAAGTTTTCTCGTCGCATGATCGATCATGTCGCTTGGCTCACGAAGCATCACATGATGATGGTTCAGCTCATCGACATGCCACAACACAAACGTCTCCAGTGGTTTCACCACCCACTCTTTCTCGAACTCATGGAGGTATTTCACGCAGACGCCGCCGGTACCAATCCTGCAGAATTCGACCTCTATCACCAAATTCTCGACCTCTATCACAGCGATCTTCGCGACATGCCACATCCACCGGAGCCACTCCTCTCTGGCCACGACATCATGGAAATAACTAGCCTATCAACCGGCCCTCGCATCGGCGAACTCGCGCACGCCCTCCACGAAAAACAACTCGCAAAAGAACTCACGACGAAAGAACAGGCGATCGAGTGGGTGAAGGAACAGATATAAAAACCTTGAAATTACATACAATATATAGTAATATTCCACTATAAATATTACGTAGATTTTTTATATGTCTCTGAGTGCCATTCTCAAAAAGGAAAAGATAGTTTCGATGTCAGAACTCCAGAGGAATCCGTCAAAAGCTCTTACCGGATCGATTATTCGTATTGTGAAAAACGGTAAAGAGATTGGGATATTTCTAAGTAAAGCTGAATTCGACGATCTCATGGAGGAGCAGGCAGATTTGAAACCAAAATTTCAGAAAGAATTAAGAAAAAGTTTAAAAAATAGCAAGAAGGGTACGCTAAAATCTCTCTCAGAGATTCTTTAAGTACTCGCATGTTCAGTTTTCTTTATTCTGAAGATTTTTTGAAGTGCCTCAAAAAACTTTCAAATCACGCTCAAAAACAGACAAAAGAAAGATTGAGATTTTTCATAAAACAAGAAAATCCACTTTTTTACGCTAAAAAACTCAAAGGAATGCAGAATATCTACCGATTCCGCATTGGTAGTTATCGAATAATTTTTGAACTCGAAAACGATACAATTATCCTACTGCTCATAAAGCATCGGAAAGATATATATCGTTAGTTTAAATTTGAAAATACAAAGCTAAACCACAAAACAAAGCCAATGAATTGACAAGAAATAAAAGAAAGAGGGATAATCGTTACTTAACTGCAACCCATAACCTATCTATTTATGATACATCAAATAGGTTCGCGTCTTGTAACGGTAGCAGCGGCATTATCAATTTCAGGTCCAGCACTGGCGAAAGAAAGCCCACGGCAAAAGCCAGCAGAAAGGTCGGTACAGGTTCGTCAACAGGAGACGGTTACGAAACTTCAGGCATGTATGAATGCAGGATTCGATGGTTATGTATCTCAAAGAAGAATGATTTCGGGTGAAATGGCGCAAGCAAATGGGTGGCTACAGTCACGAAAAAGTGAATCCGGAGAGTATATTTCAGGAGGACGGATTACAGAGGTAATAGATGCGAGCAGGAGAATTCCGCCAATCCAGATAAGCGAAGTCTTTATGGATAAGGAGGGTTTTGACGGAAGAACAGATGTATATATCAAAGAGTTGTCACAGATGGAAGGAGATGATGGTTTCAAAAATCAGGCAAAAGTTTGCTATGGCGTTAGTCAGGTTTCAGAAGCAGATAGTGCACAGCTTGAAAAATTAGGAATAAGTCCATGTACGGCTCAGATAAGCCAAGAAAAAGCACAGAGCCACTACGAAGAGTTCCTTGCCGAGACGTTGGCTCAATGTGAAGCAAAGGCAAAAACGGATATGGGATTTGCATCCAAATTCAAAGCGGCATTGAAACAACTGACGCAAAAGAGGATAAAAAAGACGAGAACATAGGTATATAATACAAAAGATGAAACTTCTCTTCACGCCTGAACAAATTCAGGAACAAATCAAACAAGTTGCTCAGCAAATCTCCCGCGATTATAAAGGAAAAGATCTTCTTCTTGTTGGCTTACTCAAGGGCTGTACCGTTTTTATGTCACACCTTCTCGTGCAACTTGATATTGAAAAAGTCGAGATCGATTTCATGACCGTGAGTAGTTATAAACACGGAACTAAATCTGCCGACTTTAAGTTTGTTCAAGATCTCGATACCCAGGTAAAAGATCGCGATGTTTTAATTGTGGAGGATATTATCGACACAGGAAGAACGCTCGCATTTACTATCCAGCACCTCGCTTCGCTCGGTGCACGTTCTGTCGAAACCGCCGTCTTCGTCAATAAAACAAGCAACCTCTCGCACGACTTCAAGAAGCCAAAATACACTTGTTTCGAATATCACGACTCACCATTTCTCATCGGTTTCGGTTTTGATTACAACAACTACTATCGAAACCTTCCAGCTGTTTATCAGATGGAAGAAAGCGAACTACGAGCCGAGTAAAAGAGCCGAATAAAAATTAAGCACTCCTGCTTCTTCTACTTCTTACCTGCTCGAAGAGCGAGAGCCCACTCGTATTTTCGTCGTAGCAAGACGCCAAAAGACGCGAGTACGAGGACAAAAGTTACGAGAGGTCCGACAACTGGAATAAGAGAGATAACTTCATAAATGAAGAGTCCGAGAGCGAGTACTCCGTACGTTCGTCGTGGTGATCGTGGTTTTGTTTTGAGGATAAGTGTTCCAAGAAACAATCCAGCGACAAGCTGAGACGTATACCAGACAACCGCACCTCCAAGCCCAAGAATAAGGGCGACAGGAAGACCGATAAGCGTAGCAGCACAGAAAATAACAAACGCACTACCAGCGGTAAGTGTAATGAATCCTATGCCAAGATTTTTCAAGAAATGCTTTCGAAGTCCATCTGGCCACTTCTGAAGTTCGTGAGGAAAGAAGATAAAAAGGAGTGCTCCGAGAAGGAGAAGTGACAAGAAGTTCCATAATTTAACAACGAGCATTCCGACCGTAAAGAAGCCAAGAAGAAGACCTTTGTACATTTCGCCAGGAGGCGTCATGCGCTCGGTTTTTCCACTCACGACATTGGCTGGAATGACAGAAGGATTTTCAGATGAGTATTTGAGATCACCACGAATTTTTGCAAGAGGAGAGATGCTGAGATATTCCTTTGCATCAACCTGTACACTGCCGTTGATCCAACCTTTGATCTTCATAATGCTCGCAGCACCTTTTACATTTTCTGCGACATTTCCATCGATACTCGCGCCAGCGCCATAGACGAGAACCGTGCCACCAACGCTTCCAGTTTTCGTGAGCTCAACCATACCGCCAACAGCAACGAGATCATCTTTGATGTTTCCCGAGACCGTTAGGTTTCCTCCAAAAATCTTTACATCATCACCAACATTTCCAGAGATATTGACGCGACCCCCAAAGACGAGAACGTCACCAGAAACATCTTCGGCGATATTTACAACACCACCAAGAACGACAATATCTCCTGTTACAGGTTGATCGATATCGATCTCACCACCAACGGCATAAAAGTCATCAGTAAGCGGATTTTTGAGAGAAACATCTTTTCCAGAAGTTGCCGTAAAAGCCGAAGCACTCGGTGCACTTCCGAATGAAAGGAAAAAAAGAGCGAGAATAGAAAGCGCAAGAAAACGTTGAGCGAGGTATTTCATAGTGAGGTTGATAAAGTGGGTGTCGACCCAACTATACTACTGCCTCTTCAAAAGTGCCACGGTTTCAATGTGTGCGGTGTGGGGGAACTGGTCGAAGGCCCGAACGAATGTGAGGGTGTATCCCTGTGATGCAAAAATTTTCGCATCTCTTGAGAATGTTGCTGGATTGCATGAGACGTAAAGAATGGCTTTTGGAGCCGCACGAATGATATGCTCAACAACTTTTTCTTCAAGTCCACTACGCGGCGGATCGACAACAATAATGTCAGCCGCACGACTCGACTCTAACTCATCCAAAACTTTTTTCACATCACCGACGAAGAACTCGATATTACGAACATTATTTAAAATTGCATTTTCTTTTGCACTCTCAACAGCCGACGCATTGAGTTCAACGCCCATCACGCTTTTCACCGCATGACTCAAAACAATTCCAATCGTTCCAGTTCCACAATACAGATCGTACGCACGCATCTCACGCAACGCATCAGAAGAAAACGACTCCTGTAATAACTGCAGTACCTGCCCATAAATTCGCTCAGCCATCATTGTATTTGGCTGGAAGAATGCCTGCGGTTTTATCTGAAACTTCAGCACCAACTTCTCACCATGCGCATCACTCATCCACAACTCCTCTCGATAAAAATGTTCACCTTTCAAGATAACTTCTTCCCATCGTTTTGGTGTGCCTTTTTGCTCATGCACAATAACTCGCACGACCGAAACAATCTCTGGAAACTCGCTCAATACCGCCAAAAAAGCCTCTGTATCGAACTCCTCAGGAGTTGTCTGAACGATCACCATGTATTCTCCCGTTCGCTTACCTTCACGAACATACACCGAGTGGACAAGTCCGCGATGCGTCTTCGAATTATATGAAACTCCAACTCCAGCACGATGAAGTCCTTCGAGGTAATCTCGTACTTTTTTGAAAATATTCACACTCACATTCGACTGCAAAAAACACTCTTCAACCTTTACGGTATCATAGTGCATTTTCCGCATATGGAAGCCACCAGAAAAGACTCCATCGAGTCCAATAGAAAAGCTCCACTCCATTTTATTTCGGTAAAACCACGGATCGTCACATCCGCACACATCTCGAAAAACCTGACCCAAAACTTCTTCAGAAAATCCTCCAATATGATTCAATGTTTCACGCACCAACTGTTTCTTCCATGCGAGCTGTTTTTCATATGACAAAAACTGCCACGTACATCCGCCGCACACGCCGAAATGTTTACATCTCGGCGCAATTCGGTCGGGACTCGGTTGGGTAATTTTTATTGCCCTTCCTTCTGCAAAAGAGTTTTTCTTTTTTGTAAGTCGCACATTCGCCTCATCTCCAACGCACACATCATCAATGAACACGGGAATTCGTCTCTTCTCAGTTTTTCCGGCACTTCCTGGGCCTTCGAGTTGTTTTTCGTACTCATGAAACGCCAAACCCTGTCCGCCAAGTGCGAACTTTTCGATCTTCATTGGTATAGTTTCTCCTTTTTTCATCAGCAAAGGTGTAGCACATCAGGAAAAATCTGTCGATACTGCTCATGGACATTAGGCCTGTATAAGGCTAAAATAGCCACGCAAATGAGCCTCAATTCCATAACGAATATCATATGGCAAACGCAAAAGTCGAAATCTACACAAAAAGTAACTGCCCATATTGTGTTGCTGCGAAAAATCTCTTCAACGAAAGAGGTATAGAGTATACCGAATACGACGCAGAACATGACGAAGCACTTCGCACACAAATGCTCGAGCGATCAAACGGCAGACGAACATTTCCAGAAATATTTATCAACGGAGAACATGTTGGAGGATTTGACGACCTTCACCTCCTCGACGAAGAGGGAAAACTCGACGACATGCTTAAGTCCTTATGAACAAAAAACTCACTCTTGCGATATTAACAGCAGTAATGGCGATTCTCATAACAGGATCAGTTGCTTTGATATACGCAAAAAATACTCGTGTCACATCAGTCCAAGCCTCCATCAAAACATCAGCCACACAGTCACTTCCATCCGAGTCGACACAGTTTGCGCCGATGGCAAAAACTCTGATTTCTCAAGACTCATCCAACATTAAATTACTCTTCCTCGGTGACATCATGCTTGGTCGTTACGTGCGAACACTCATGGAAAAAGCACACGATCTCAATTATCCATTTGCGAAAGCTCATGCGACAACCGGCCCAGGAGCTAATTTCTTGAGCGGTTATTTTGACTCAGTTATAGCCAATCTCGAAGGTCCAGTCGTACAAATTCCTAATCGATCACAAACGGGAATGAGTTTCGGTTTTGCTCCCGACACCGCAGAAATTATCAGACGAAATGGAATTGATACCGTCACGATTGCGAACAACCACATGCTCGACCAAGGAGACAAAGGTCTCGTGTCAACTCGTCACTATCTCGAAGAAGCGGGTGTGAAATTTTTCGGCCACCCCATTCTTCCAACCGAACAAGACGTTCTCATTGAAACTATTAAAGGGAAAAAGTTCGGATTCATTGGATTTCATGACGCTACTCGTCGTCTCGACGATGTAGCCGCCCGTACTCTGATCGCAAAAATCGCACCACAAGTTGATTACACGATCGTTGAGATTCATTGGGGGATCGAGTACCAGAAAACTCCATCCAAGCGTCAACAGACCCTCGCCCACGCCTTTATCGACGCCGGGGCAAGCCTTATTATCGGTCACCACCCGCATATTCCTCAGACCATCGAAACCTACAAAAATGCACCCATCGTCTACTCTCTCGGGAACTTCATTTTTGACCAGTACTGGAGTGAGCAGACCCAGAAAGGCATGACTATTGAAGCTGACTTCTCAACGGATCCGACCGACAAATCGATCCATATCATCGAACATCCAATCGACCTTCATCACAGCCAGCCAAGCTGGGAATAGTATAAGTAAGCCACCTTTAGCCACCTTGCTATCAAAGCTAAAATCTGGTATAATGATGAGAAGAAAAACGTAAAATAAAAACACATGAAAATCACATTCTGCGGAGCAGCAAGAGAAGTTACTGGATCACGTCACCTCCTCGAGGTGAATGGAAAAAAGATTCTCTTTGATTGTGGTATGGCGCAGGGAAATCGAAAGGAGTCTGCGGAAAAAAACCGCGACTTCAAATTTTTCGATCCAAAGGAGATTGATACGGTACTCCTTTCTCATGCACACATCGATCACTCAGGAAACCTCCCATACCTCGTCAAGAGCGGATTCAAGGGAAGTATTTATTCCTCGTTCGCAACACGAGATCTCGCGCTCTACATGCTCGCAGATAGCGCCGCAATTCAGGAGCATGAAGAAGAATATCTCTGCAAGAAAAATAAAGCTTGTGAGCCAGCTCTCTACACAACCGAAGACGCTGCAAAAACGATGCAACACTTTGTGGGTCTCGGATATGAACGCGCAACAACGGTTTCAGATGGAGTCGTCGCATCACTCTATGATGCCGGCCATATTCTCGGATCATCGCAAATCCATCTCATCGTAAATGACAAAGAAAAAAACGCTCGATACACGATTGGATTTACAGGTGATCTTGGTCGCAAAGGCTTACCACTTCTCCGTGATCCACAGCTCCTTCCGGAGACAGAGTATCTCATTTGTGAGTCAACATACGGAAACCGATTTCACGAAGCAATTCAGACGGTAGAACAGGATCTAGCAGCCATTATCAATCGAGTTGCACAGCGAGGTGGACGTGTGATTATTCCAGCATTCGCACTCGAACGTACTCAGGAAATTGTCTACTATCTCAACATGCTCTGGAAGCGAAAGGAGATTCCCGAACTTCCAATTTATGTGGACTCTCCGCTTTCTGGAAACGTCACAGAAGTGTTCCGAAATCATCCAGAATGTATGGACAAGGAAACCTACGACGAGTTTCTCAAGAACGGTGAAAATCCATTTGGTTTTGGTCGTCTCAAATATACAAACTCTGTCGATGAATCGAAACACTTGAATGATCTCAACGGTCCGATGATTATTATCTCTTCATCAGGCATGTGTGAGCACGGACGAATTCTCCACCACCTCAAGAATAATATTGAAGATCCGCGGAGCGCAGTCTTACTTGTCGGATATCAAGCCGCAAACACACTCGGTCGCAAACTTCATGATGGCATCAAGAATGTAAATATTTTTGGCGAGGCCTACGATGTAAAGGCAGAAATTATCACAATGGATGCCTTTTCTGCTCACGCAGATCGATCCGACTTGCTCGATTACATCAAGCGTCTCAAGGGCTTGAAAAAGATCTTCCTCGTTCACGGTGAAGAAGGTCAGGGTCTCGACTTCGCAGAATTCCTCAAAGAGTCAGGCTTCACCAACGTCGAAGTCCCAGCTCCAGGTCAAACCTATGAACTTCCAGAGCCAAATCTTCCTGTCATGCCAATTCAGATGGACTATCTCGACGCGAAGCCAGTCGTTGACGTAGCGCCGACAACAGCGCCGGATCAGGCTCAAGCTCCGAAAGAGGCTTAATTGACTATCGAAAATATTTTTGATACGATTTTACTACAAATGGCTTCGGCCCGACCCACTTCGAAAGAGGTGGGGTTTTTAAAAATTCAACAAAATAGAAGAAATCGAAAAGCACACTGCGTGATGAATCGTTTTTGAAATGGTACTTATTTTATAACTCAGTCTTTTGGCATCTATGAGGCGGATTTGAGAAAGTACAGCATAACTTTTTCTACCCGCAATGGCAGGAAGTTCTTTATAATAAAAAGACTTTCTGAAACTCGTAGTAAGCGGAATTCCCCAGAAAATTTGTTTATTAAATTTCCGAATAATGAGAATCGGACGTAAAAAATCTTCTCCTTTTCCATCTTGTTCATATCCAATATTAGCACCTAGATGACAGTACCAAACTTCTCGTTCATGAAAGAAAGGGTATTTATTGCCCGTATGAAGGAGTTGTTTTCTGGTATTCCATTTTGAAAAATCCTTATCCATGAAGGATAGGATATCTCAGGAGCATTACATAATTATTTCAAAAAGTTAACATTTTTCTAAACTGAACACCAAAGCTGATTTGACCCCCTTGCAAAACCTCGGAAGGTGAAGTAAACTCGGTCTCGCATCAAGAAATGTAGTAGCTTTAATTAGCTTCTAGGCTCGGCCTTCGGCCTCGCCTTTCATTCACAACTCGCGGGTATCGTATAACGGTTATTATGTCAGTTTTCCAAACTGAAGAAACGGGTCCGACTCCCGTTACCCGCTCCAAGCTCTTATTAAGGGCTTTTTAAGCCATTTATAAGTAACCTTGTACTATCTAAAGACTCATTTCAGCATGTCTCCGACCCAGCACTATAAAAATCATGTAAAAAATGGTATAATGAAGCGATATAAGTCTCTTTATTATGCTTGAATTTCCAGAAAGAATTAACTTCGACGACGTGTGGAGCCTCTACGAAGGCAGAAGGCCTGCAGATGCGAAGCAGCCCGAAATTGAAAAACTCAACGTCGATAAAAAGAGTGCGCAGGAGAAGATGAATACCATTGCTCAAAAATCACTGAAACCGGATGAATGTAGGGCCAACGTAGTGTGCGAAGAAGCTCCGTTAACATTTTTTGTGAGCCAAGATTTTCACTGTACAGATTTTGATCTCGCAAGAGGACGAGTAAAGAGTGGGGATACGGACAATCCGAACAGCGCCAAATCTGCTTTGTTGGGTAGTAAAAAATTAGTAAGCGGACTTCGCCTTATCGATAAGGGCAATATGTTTGATATGGTTGATCGTTGGACACCTGAAAAGTTTCGGGGCCAGGGATTTGGCAATATGGTACTTCAGGCTGCCGAGAGCTTCATGCAAGAACGCGCAACAGAAAGGCAAAAAACTCTAACATCATATGCCAACGTAGCACAGTTCAATGCGATTCGCTGGCTATATAACAACGGTTACCGTCCGCAAACCGATGAAGACGCACAGCGACTGAGTGAAGTTTTAGCCGGAGATAGCGAAATTGTTATTGGTCAGATTAATGGAGAGAAAGATTACATTTTTAAAAATGTTCCTCATGAAAAACGGGATGATTTTCATAACGCCTACCGAATAAATCTCGTGAAGAAAATTCATCCAAAAGTTTCACCTTCAATAGAAGGAGTGATGGCCGCGACAGAGACTTTAATTAACGGCGTGTAACTGCATCCCAGTCCGAACATCCTCCACGATGGAGCTCCAAGCTCTTATTAAGGGCTTATTCGAGCCACTCTTTTATGATTTTAAAAAGTGATTTTTAGTAAAATACCAAATAATTTGTTACAGCATTTTTATCTGAAGTCCCTCTTTTTATAATTTTCCGAGAACCTTTTGCTTCAACATCTTTTGCGCTTTCTCCCCAAGTTGGACCACCATCAAGTGAATAAATATGAGTTGTTTTAGAAGCACCTGGCCTGTTTAAACCTAAAACAGTTAACCTTGCTTCATTGTATGTCTTGAGGGAATCAAAATGGATAACCCCGATTTGTGTTCCCCGGGAAGTTTCTCTGCGAACAAGGACTTTATCAACGACATTTGCAGATGATAAAAACTTTCCATTCCGAAAAATACTCGGTAAAAAGAAGAGATTTTTCCGACCCTTTTTTGCTTCTGTATAAAGACTCTCGAAATCAGTTTGATGTTCACGGGCATGAGTAAAAGTAACACCTTTTTTGTCTGCGATAACAATCCCATAATCGTACACTTTTCCATCTCCGCATTCGCGACCACCAGCAAGCGCTCTGCCCTCCATTTTATATTTTCCTGAATAGCCTGTGGTCATTCCATCTGGAGCAGTTGCAACGCCCTTCAGCGTGACTAAAAGATCGTCCGTATGACCGTTAAAGATGCCCGGATCAGTTTCTTTTGTGACCAAATTCATGGTATGTACCGGCCAAAATTCGCCGATACGGCCGTTGGCAGCATTTTGAAGTTCATATACAAATTCCCCATTGATAAATCTTTCCTCCGTCGGTACCAAATGAGTTTTAGGAATTTTTTCAACGGAAGATTCAGCCAAAGCCTCTTCTGGTAATAGGAATCCGGCGGCAAAAGCTGCGGAAATTTGAAAAAAACTCCTTCTTGAAATTTCATTACCCCCTGGCTGTTCGTGAGATTTCATAGACAATATCCATAATGAAGTTCATTTTACCAAAAATGTCGTTTTTGTCAACTATCACCCTATCAGAGGCTATGCTCATGATCTACATGCTATTTCAGTCCGAACATCGTTCAATAAGGAGCTCCAACCCAGAACCATTGAAAAAAATCATCAATGGGGTAATATTCTGCGGGTTAATTATAAAACGATGTCACATTCTTATCCTTTTCCCGTGCGTGAGTTAGTGCAATCATCCTCGAATACGCTCGAGAGGGATGGCGTGGTGGATTTATTATCCAAAGGATATATTTTAGAAGTAGCCGGAAGTACTGTATCTATTTTGGATTCTAGGCGTCATGTTGTTGGAAATTGCGACATAAGAACGGCGCACCAACTCATTGCTGAAGGGCATCTGGAGAGAATTGGATTTGGAGATACGAGAGGAATGATTGTTAATAAATATCGCTTAATGCAAGATCACGGTCCTGTATTGGAGGACAATACGGTGAGCGCTACTCTTCTGGCCGTAAGGGATGAGCTTGAGGAAGTGGCATGAAAATAGCCCCCTTCAAAGTATGAGGAGGGCCGTTCGTCAAACTACCGCGACGTAAAAGAAATAAAAGATTAGTGGTGAAGAACTTTTGCGATTGAGTTGGTGATTAGGCGCGCAATGAAGTGAACTTTTGCATCAGATAGCTGCAAGTGCGCCATGTCGATGCCAGAGAGAGGCGTGTCGGTGAGATCATTTTTATTAATATCGACAGCCACTCCGCGACCATCACCAATGAAAAGTTGACCCTGGTGGCGCTCAGAAGTCGGTGCAAAGGGTTTGTTTCTCTCGGCATGAGTAAGTGGATTTCCGGGCGCATTGAAGGTCTCATTGAGTTCATCGCTCAGGCGGTGATTGCCAATCATTTCATGCGTATTGAGTGAATCAATAATGCATGTTGGTCGACGACCAGCCGTTGATGATTGAGAGATGGTGCGAGCTGCAAAGTTCCAAGCATCTACGTGAGCGGAAAAACTTCTCGCATCTTCGAGGGAAAGTTTTGGGCTCAGCGCAGGCGCAATCGGAGACATCGTATGAACGTCGAGTACGATACGAGGATGTGTTTCTCGTATACAATCGAGTATTTCTTTAGTAGTTGCGCGATGAATTATTTCAACTTGAGCCTGAAGCGCAGGAGGGAGCTCTACGCTCGAAGATAGGTGTGGTCGTCGGTTGATGTCGACAATGGCGCGCGGCGCAGGACAATCGATCCTTGCGACACGTAGGCCCATTCGACAACTCAGATCGAAGATAGTTTGTGCGAGTTCCGTGGCGCCCACATCGCGTTCTAATTCTAGGAAGTCGCGAAATGGTTGGCCCAAGGTGTCGAAAGCTTTTTGGATCTCATCGGGAAATTTAAAATGAGGAGATCCGCCGTGTTGGTTGATGATAAGCAAATCTTTTTGATTCGCGTTATCGGTAAAAATAACATTATGCATGTGTAAAAATATGACAAAATAAAAAAAGCCCCACGTCGCAGACGTGGGGCTTGGAATTTCATTGAATGATGAAATAAGGTCAATAAGACCAGCAGCTCACGTCTGAGGTGAGTTCGTAGTATGTCGCGGCAGTTTGTAGTAAGAAGGTTTCCATAGCTTTATAAAAAATAATCATACGCCATTTCGAGAAAAAGTCAAAATTTATTTTATCCCACAAACTGAAATATCCGCTCAGGTTTCAGATCAACGACGCGATCATAAAAACTATCGCGAGTTGGTCGAGAGGTTATATGGGCGTATCCAGTGACCGTTGCAATACGTGCGCGGGTGTTCTGGGATATGTGCTGACGAAGCGTTGCTTCCATGGTGGCATCGCGTGCATCAGGTTTTGGCATATGCCCTGCGAGTTCATGCTCCCTCGGAGTGTTTGTGAATGTTCGGTGAAGACAGTCAACAAGCTCATTTATGCGAGCAAGAGATGCATTGAGCTCATGAATTTTACCGACATGCTCGGGATCAAGGAGATAGGCAAGTTCTTCAATAGCTTTCATTCGAATTTCCTCAGCATCAACAGGCTGAAAGGCTATTGCATGCTGAGTCTCGTCATTCAGATAATCAAATCGCGCACGATATTGGCGAGCATAGGTTTTAATTCTTTTCCACTCATAGCCATCGCCACGATCATAAAGAAGGGCTTGCTGCATTTCACGAGATAGACCGCTAGCAGCAAGGCCTTGCAGGAGAGTAGCTCTGAAGATCTTGTCTGTCTCTTCAGTTGCCTGAGAACCCTCAACCAAAATAAGATCAGGCTTAATTCGCTTAAGGGTCTTGTCGAGCTTCCGGTCACCATTTGGATCGGCATGATGCACGCCGATCATGTGTATGTTTGCCATCTTTGCGTATCGTAATTACGAGGGATGCATTAGAACATATTATTAAAAATAAATCAAGAATCAGAGGCTATAGCCAACTTCACGGCCTCAAGGAATTATTGTCAAATTATAAATCCAAATCCATGGTACCGCCCCGAACACGGAGGGCAGCCACGCCTCAGCTTTACCGCGTCGGACGTCCGAGCAATATCCAGCTTTGCACACCGAGATATTTACAAAATCGAATTTTCATGTTAAAGTATCAAACTTAAACGATATATTCGATACAAATGATCATCCCCGGAATAACACCAGAAAGAATAGAAGGAATCTTTGGTGCACCTACGACGTCAAAAAGAATCATGCTCAATGCATCAGCTGCTTATATAGATTTTCTTCAGAAAATAAGAGCAGAAGGAATGGCAAGGATTAGCCTAGAGCAAGCGGTAAATTCCTGGGAAGACGCGGGTATAACGCCTTTTGTTCGAGGTATTCAAAATCCTGCATTGCGTGATCAGGCCTCTCGTTTCACTAAGCCATACCCAACGGGCGGAGCCTTTACAGAAGCGGTGATGAACGCCATAGAGCACGGCTCAGATTTTTGCCGAAGAGGAGACGTTGCGATTGATTTGCAAACGAACGATCAAGGTTTTCTTTTTTCTGTTACTGATCCTGGAAGAGGAGTTCAAGGGGAACAAATTCAAAGATCCCAAGTCAGTACTGATGGAGCGAGGGGCAACGGTCTTGTTTCCCTCAAGCGAGCTCCAGCAATAGTGACATGCGAAAATATTCAGGAAGGATTTAGACTTTCGATGTTATATGTTCTTCAAAGATAAGGTCGATTTGTAGAGCTATTCTTTATCCGCAAATACGACAAGTCTTCCGGAATACGTTTGAGTAACTTTATCCCAGGTTCCTTCACAGGTGATGATATTCAAATGTGCTTTTCCATCAGTGGAAGTGAAGACGCTTGAAGCATCGGAGTTCGGATCGTAAATTTGAGTTTTTTGTACGATAAAAGTTGTGGTCGCTCCATTCGAATCAAGAATGGAAATTTTGTCGCCAATCTGCAAGAGGTGCAGATCTTTGAAGACGGCAGAGACGTTATTGTACCAGCTGAAATGCCCATCAATGACGGCACTACCGATGTCTCCAGGTCGTGTCCCGAGTTTGTACCAGCCGGCATTTGTAGCATCTTTTGGTGTATCTAAATCGCCCTCAGAAGTAAGGCCTATCTGCTCGAGAGTGGCGCTAACATTGGCCTTCGGAATGTTGATATGAATCGGAATCCCCGAGCCTGTCTGTGCTGAAGAAGCAATGCTCGAGGATGGTTCCGCGAAAGTACGCAAGATAGCTACTGAAGAGAATATGATGCCAGTAACAATAACAACACTCGCTATATACATCGACCGCTTTGAGATTTTCATAAATTTAAAGTAATGGTTTTTCTCCACGAATAATCCTGATAAGCACGGTAACGATAGCGAGAACGAGCAAGATGTGGATAAAACCACCAAGTGTATATGCAGTAACTAATCCGAGAGCCCACAAGACGATCAAGATAACGGCAATAGTCCACAACATATAGAGTGATTTTAAGGATTAATAATCAGCATACCGCTCAGCATTTCTCCTGTTATTGCTCTCCGTCTTTTTCATCGAGATATTCTTTTTCCATCTCGCTCCATTTGGATTGTAATGTGGAAATAAAAGCATCTTTGATCTCACCAGCAAGCTCTTTCTTTTGAGCATATTCTTCAACAATTTCAGAAACGAGTTTGTCGAAATGTTCCTTGGTGACATCTTCGAGTTTATGAAGATTCTTCTTCAACTTCTTTGCGAGATTCTTGAGATCCTTTTGCAAATCCTCATAAGCTCTTGTCCTGGCTCGCTCATGACAAGTCCGATAGTAGCCGCAGCTGCGAGAAGTCCACCCAAGATGAGTCCTTTCTTAAATTTGTTTTCCATATGAGAAATGATAGTAAATAAAATATATAATAAGAATTACGCCTGCTTCTTTCGAAGAACGTAGAAGATAGATCCGAAGATAATGACTGCAGGAAAGATAAGATTCCAAGGAAGAGTGTTGTCCTGAGCAGGAGCGCCAGTCTTTGGAAATCCTGGTACTGGTGCAGTTGATGTGGGGTCGAGAACTAGATCGGAAGTAGGTGCAGCTGTAGTGAAAATTTGAGCAGTAGTGGTTGTGGTAGGAGTTGGAGTTGTAGCGACAGGAGTTATCGTAGGGACGACAGGCGTAGGGATTATGACTACTCCAGGTCCAGATCCAGGTGATATTGGGATCATAGCCAGTGGAATCAATGTATTAACCACGGTGCACGTTTTGTCATCACCAGAAATAAGCGTAACGCTTCCGCTTGAATTGCAGGCTCCTGAAAAAGTTTGCGTATAGGCGGCGTTTGGATTTTCACTCACAATATAAGTGGCCGCAGAAAGTGAATACGATGTTCCAGGTGCGCTTGCGCCAGGCATTGGACTTCCGGCAACATCCGTTCCAGAAGTTTTTACATGGAGAGAAAAATCAGAAGGAAGAGCACTGCTACTCCCATTTATGATAGTTTTGATAACATGCAAAGTGGCTGGAACTGGAGGAATAGTACATGTTGGGACGGTAAGAACATGCGTATCAGTCGTAACGGTTCCCCCAAATGCTAAAGCTCTTCCAGTCCAAATGGTATTTGCGCCGACAGTAATGCCAGCATCATCGATAGCTGTTCCGATGAATGTTGTATTAGCAGCGAGAGTTATCGCCTCAGTTGGAGTCCAGAAAATATCGCATGCTGATGCTCCAGCCAAGGTAACGACAGATCCAGCTGTCGAAGTAAGTGCGCCACTTGGTCGAAAGATATAGGTTCCGCTACCGCTAAGCGTAAGTGGACCGCCAATATTCATTGCTCCTGAACTACAATAGACTCCAGGTGCATATACGCCGGCAATACCATGCGTCACATCAGTAGAGAGGTTGATGGCTCCAGCTGCAAATGTGAAGGTGCATAGCTGAGAAGTGAGACTTGATAATGCAATGCCTTGATCTGCGCCTGCGTTAGCATAAGGTGCGCCAGGTCCATAATTTGGATGTACGCCCGCAGGAACAACGGCAGGTGGTGTTGTGAAACCCACGTCTCCATTGATCGTAGTTGCAGTGGTATTAGTATATGTGCTCGAAAGAACACCGTATGTTACCGCTAAGCCGAGAGATGGTGTCGTTGCTGCAAGCGCAGTAATTGGACCAGAGAGATTAAAGACAAGAGAAGCCGCGATCGCCATTGAAGATAAAAACCTATAAAGTTTTTTCATATTTTTGATATGAGTTAGGTGATGAATAAAACGAGAGCAAAAGATGTGTGAAATCACGCTAAAAATGCACTGAAAAACAGGCTTTGTGCAATTTGCGTACAAAGTCCCATTTTTTTGGCTTTTCCTTCCGATAATGAATGCCGATCAATTTTCTGTTTGTTTTGTGCTTTTCTGCGATTTCAATCGCTAAGAAGAATATAGCACGAATGATGGGTTAATACAATCAACGAGAATGACGGGAGTACTTCGATGTTTTGTTCAGAAAGCTTCTATCAACATATCGCCCCAGAATGAGCCTGAGCAAAAACGGAATTATTAAGCTTTAAATTCGCGTGGGGAAGAGAAGCTCAAAGCCCGTTAGGGGTATTGACAAAAAGGCAATAATTATTTAATATAGCCAGCCTATATGATAAAAATGACGTATGAATAATAGATTAAGGGGCGTTGTAGATGCAGCGAAAAAATTAGTGCTCGGAGATAGGCCAAAAACAATAAGCGAGCTCGCAGTAGGCATCAGGAAGAGTACGAAGGCCATGCGAGAGCACATCGCATATCTCGATAGTCAGGATGTGCAGCAGCTCTGTATAGACGTGCGACTTAGAGTAATTTCAGTAGACGATAGGCGTCCGATCGGTGGTCTTATTGGCATGACAAGTCCGGACATGGAAAAAAAGGCGAATGCAATGGGAGAAATCAAAACTATTTATAAGGCCATGGAAAGAATGGTAGAGGGATATATTGATAGAGGAGAGCCTCGCGGTGACAATGTAGCCTTCCATTATGTAAAAATGGCGGAGAAAACAGAAGGGATTTCACTCAGTGATTTGCCGGATGCAATAGACGCATTCGCAACAATGCTTGAGGATAGTCAGAGCATTAGATAGTCGAATAATATTAAATTTAAATAATTTTAAATGAGTCAAAATATCAGCCAATCAGAAAAAGTCTACCGAATGAGCGATGGGCAGGAGCAAGATCTCCTTGAGCCAGCGACGAGCATTGCCGAGGGTCCATCAAAAGGACAGGCGATGGCAGCTTCGGACATGGATCATACGATGGTGGGAAATGATCTCGGAGTTTTGGTATTTTTCGAAAAAATTCAAGACAAGGAGTTTTGGGATATGAGTACCCAGGAGTTCAAGGCACTTCTCTTGCCGAAGGATTATCTGAAGAAAATTCAGGAGTGGGCAGATTCTGGATACCCAGATTTGAAGTCCGTACACTGCAAGCTTCTTCTCGATTTATATACGGATGTCATTAGGTTATTTCATCTTCAGCAGACTCATAAAAATAACCCAAATTCAAGAATATTTGTGATGATCATGAAGGAGTTTGGTCGAAAAATGCTCGAGATGGATCGTATTATCGTAGAGGTTGATCCGTTATTAAAACGTGAAATGAACGGAATGCTTCTCATGAGGACTCGATTTTTTGCAGGAAGAGAGCCGGGAAAAATCAGAGAATTAACCGAAAAGGTGGTTGAAAGATCAAAAGATCCTGATAACAACAAAAAGTATGTTTCATTTCCAATGTATGACCAGCTCAGGAGAGATGGTCGCCAACAAGTAACAGCTGAGTATGTTAGAGAAGTGATGGGGAAAGACTCTCCATTTGAGTTGTATGATCAGAGTCTTCCTATAATAGAGCCGGTAAGACAAGTACTTCATTATTTGGCGAGTTCGGGAGTTCCGACTGTTGTGGCAACAGCAAATCTCCAGGGAATTGCAAAGACGCTCATCAGAGAAACAGATTATGATTTTCTGAATGATCAACAAATAGGAGAGGTCGTCTTAGGAACACGGCTTAGGCAGAATGGGGTTATGCTAAGGCCAGAAATAGATGGAATGCCTTTGTCTGGCAAAGAAAAAGCTCGAGCAGTTCTACATCGCGCATCGGGAATGAAAAGAGAGCCAAAAGTTTTCTTAGGTGACTCGCCATCAGGCGATCTCGATGCAATGATAGCGACATTACAACGAAGAGGATCGGTATATATCGTCGGTCAAAACCCAGACGTAGTTTCAAGAAAGTTTAGAAAAAAATTCGCTGACGTTTTTGGTACACAAGGAAGAGAGCTGGAGCGAGTATTCATTATAGAAACAGCCACGGAAGGTTTTGCGCATTAACATTTTCACCTCTTCTGCGCCGTTCTCATCCATACCCACCCATAGCCCGAAAATAGCGAATCCAACACATAAACGCCTGTTGTAAAATCTTGACGTCACGACTTGGCAAGTGATACGGTCAGATCTTATTTGCTAAGCCAAATTCATGCTTACAAAAGATACGCTTCCCGAAGTCGCCAAAGTTCCATCAAAGGTAAACGTTCAACCCACAACCCTAGAGCAAGCACCAACAAAAGATTTGGCAGTTTTCCTCGATGCAAAAAATCCAAAAAGCGTATTAAGTCATCCAGTGCTTGGGCCAGTCTTGATTCCATATGCAGATTCCATTTTTACAGAAAAAGATGGAAAGGTTTCATTAGTAAATGATCCAACGAGACTCCCCGTAAACATGGGATCAGTAAAAACTGTTCACCTTGCAATGGGTGGTAGCATGGAGGGAAGTTCTTCGGATGATGAATATAATGTTCCTTCCTCTTGGAGAAATGCAGCAGCAAAAATTCGCGGAGCAGTTGGTGAAATTCAGGGACGAAAGGAAGATGGACTTACGATTTTTCTCGGAGATGAAATGTTCCAGGGTTCAAATCCCGGAGCTGCTTTTACGGCACTCGGTCGTGGATTGGGAAATATTGGATCAGTAGAGGGGCATTACAAAGGAGCACTCAATGCAAAGAAAGCCCCAGCTGCAAATGCAGAAACAGGAGCAGAAGGAGTAGGTGAAAAATCTCCTGAAGCGACAACACTTGGTGTTCGAAAGGCAGTCGGCAATATTTATCTCGCCGGTGGAGATCCAACGCTCCTTGGTCAGCTAATTCCATTCTTCGAAAACGGAGACGCAACTTCACGAATGCAGACCTTAGTCCGATTCCTCTCAGAAGCACCAAAGACAGTCGTCGATAATGAGGCATTCTTTAAGACAGTCCTCTCTCTCTATACAGAGGCAAAAAGGGCAGATCCAAATTTACCAATTTCAATGGAGGTCTGGGGACCTGCAACGCCAACTGGTAGTACAGTTGGGACTCTAAATAGCGAGTTGGGATATACGTATCAGCCAATGGGCAAGGATGAGCTCCAGCTCCTCCAAGCTGTTCAGCGCGCATCAACAGATGAGAAAGGTCCATATGCGATTACGATCTCATACCGAGGCGCAAAGAATCCAAATAGCCCAGTGAACGTCGTTGTTGGAAAAACAATTACGATGGATAAGGGTGGTGACTGTGCGAAACTTGGAGCGGCAACAGATATGCAGGGAGATATGACAGGAGGTGCGGAAACAGCAGGGCTCTTTGCTCGAACAATCGAGGAAAAGCCAGAAGTAAATCTTGAATTTGCATGGGCAGTCGCATCGAACTCAACAGATGGAAACGGATTTGGTGTTGAAGATATCTTTACGCACGAATCGGGAGTTACAACTCGTATCTTGAATACTGACGCTGAAGGACGACTCGTTCTCGCTGATGTATTAGCAAAAACACTTAAGAAGCTTGAGGCAAACGGAGAGAAGGCAGGCAAGATTTCAACTATCGCAACACTCACGGGTCACACGATGCTCGTAAGTGGAAATGAGGTTCTCGCAATGTCGAGCAACACTACAATGCGTCGCGCAATTGAAGACGATGCACATGCAAACGGTGAGCTCGTTCAGGGAACAAGACTCAAGCCGCTCGACAAAGAGTTAGTAAAAGATACGGCGCCAAATGGTGCAGATATCAAGAATATTGCCGGGTATCCAGGCCCAGGTGGCGGAACTCGACGCGGAGGACAGACAGCAGCTGCATATATCGGATTAGGCGCAGGCTTAAATCCTGAACAAGAAAAGAACTTTGTTCACTTTGATATCGCAGCCATGCTTGGAAATCAGCACTTCACCAAAGACGTAGAGAAGTGGAGATTCTCTGGAGCAGGTGAGGCACATCAGACCATGTACAACCACCTCACAAGCGTTCTCGATTAGTAATCATTAGAAAAACATGCCCCCCGAATTTGCTGGATTAGAAAATTCACTGAGAGGTGATGAACAAGATGCACGCTTTGAGTATCTTCCTGATGATGTAGAGGAGATGTTGAGAGGAATAGGGAATGTTCCTCAAGATGCCCGGGCTGTGCTCGGTCTTACGTTAAAATCGGGAGCGCAAATTCCAGGATTACGAACAGGGAGAGAAAGAAATGCGCATGACAATCTTGCACTTTTGCGAGATGAGAGTGCGAAGGTTGCGGCAAGTGAACTTCCAAATAGATTAATGCGTCCAACGGACCCTCGTCAAAAACTCGAGGGACTTTTGGAGGTGTTGAGGACGGTTGGGATTCCGGAAGATCTGGGTCGCGTAGAGCGACTTGGTCTTTCGCTTGCGCCGTCACTTGGAGGAAAGTCGGATTTGATGGCAAAAATAATTGTTGCAGCGGCACAGTGGGGAGTACAGAAACGTATTGGAAATTTTTCAACAATTACCGCATCGAACGATCCGGCAAGTATGGCGAAGGCTCTTTTGAAAGCGGGAAAACGAGACGGCGTGAAGTACACAGCAAACGTGCCAGTTGAGGCGGCAAGCACGCCAGAAAAAGCGAGAGCAACGATCAAGATGTACAAAGATTTGATCGCAAGTGGTGTTCACGGCGTCGCCATCAAACCCACGGGAGTCGTTCCGCTCTCATCAGGCGCCGCCGGCTCACGCGTCAACATGCAGCGTCTTGCAGACGCGATCGCAGAGATTGCCGAGGCCGCGCAAGAAAAAGGAAAGAGATCGAGTTTCATCCCGCGCATCGAGGTCGATTCAGAATGGTCAGGCCTGATGGAAATGGTAACAGAGGCATTTCTCCGCGCGACCGCCGATGTCGAAAACGTCCCAGCAGTTCTCGCGACACAAACCTACGACGCCCGGGCAGAAACCAGAGTCGTTGACCGCATCATCGAGGCGTCGATCCGCCGCGTCCAACGCGGCGGCGAGAGACTCATTCCACGTCTCGTCTGCGGAGCAAATTTGAAGGCCGAACAGCAGATGGCTTCAGCAAATGGATGGCCGGGAATGACGCTTGTACAAGGCGCAAATCCAAAGGCGGCTGTTCACGCAAACTACCACAGAATTCTCGCAAAACTCGCGCCACATATCAAAAATGGCGACCTCGGCGTCGTTCTCGCTTCGATGAATCTTCAGACGCAGTGGTGGAATATTATTGAACTTTTACATGCAGGAGTTTTTGCGCAAAACAATAATGGATTTGTAAGTGCCTCGACACTTCAAGGAATGCTCGGTCCAGAAATGTTCCGTTGGTTTCAGCAACGTTACGGAATGGATCTCGAAGACAAGCTCGACTTCTGGGGATACGGCCCAATCGTTCCGACACAAGGTATCATCGACTTCATCGTCTACAACACTCGACGAATGGATGAGATTGGTGGCGGTGTCGTGAATACGGAAGGAGTCTTAAGTGAGCTCGCAAACTGGGTTGGTATTTACGCCAAGCACGGAGTCGGCTCGCCAGAGTGGCTCGAAACGCAAGTTCGACATGGCATTCTCGAGGCGATGCGAATATTGGAAGAAGGCACGGCGACAGGCGCCTACCCACTCCAGCCAAATGCTATCGGTACTCGCGGTGAACGAGAAAATTGGGTTGTTCCAACAAGTATTAAGGACTTCAAACTCATTCCACGATTAGACGTTCGATCACTCGACGACATGAACTGGATTAATGACGTGCTCACCGAGTGCCGCAAACATACTGACGAACATATTGAAGATCACGCACTTCCAGTTGGTGCCGTAAATCAACAGCGGAAAACGCTTAAACTGCGAGGCCGAACTCTTCCAGGCCAAGTCCTTCAGCGATTTGAACTTGCGACCAAAGAAGACATCGATGAAGCTTTCCGCGCCGCCAAAGAAGATCCATCAGGCTGGGGAAAGCGAGGAGCAGATGATCGCGCAACACTCCTTCTTTCTGCAATTCATCATCTCGTCCTCAGCCGCGTAAAAATCGATAAGGCACTTATTCTCAACGTCGCAAAAGGAATTTTTGAGGCAGAAGGCGAGACAGATGAGGCGATCGAATTTGGAGTGATTCAGCCGCTTGAAATGAAGGCATTTCTCGAAGAACATCAGCACCTCAATATTGGAACCAAAGGCAACGGCTCGGCCGTCGTGATCTGTCCAAAAAACTTCCCAGCCGCAATTCCATACGCACACATTATCGGGCGACTTCTTGCAGGATATCGTGTCATTGTAAAACCTTCCGGCGGAGAAGGAGAGGAATCACTCTGGCCAACATACGAAGTCGTTCAGGCGCTTTGGGAGGCAGGCGTCCCAAAAGAAGCGCTTATATGGATGCCGTGTGAAAACGAAGAGGCCGCATATATGACCGGACACGAAGATTGTCAGCGAGTGAACTTTACCGGAAGTACCGGAGTTGCCGAATCCATCTGGAAGAATAATCCAGGTATTGAACTTCTCGCAGAAACTGGCGGTAGAAATGTTATCGTCGTTGACGGAACGGTCGACCTCAATACATTTGCCAAAGAAATCGTTCCATCGATTGTCGGTTTCGCAGGACAGAAATGTTCCAAACCAATCGCCATCATCGCGACCAAAGATGTTGATCTCGCAAAACTCAAAGAAGAGATGATTGGTGTTATGAAAGGTATGCTCACAAGTGTTCCAACAACAGGAATGCATGTCGACTGCACGCCACTTTCGAAGGAGCCTCGTCCAGGATCAAAAATGTATGAGTCCATGACACTCCATAATCCAGGAGAGGACTGGTTATTTAATAACGGCAGAGTAGAAGACCCAAAATTAAAAATCGTCACTAATCCGGAAGCGTTCGACTTCTCAGGCATGGAAGAAATCTTCGGACCGATTGCAACGATTATTCCAACTGACCTCAATGGAAAGGGCGCGGTCGATATGATCAAGCAACTTCCAGGAACGCTCACAGGCGCGCTCTGGACCGAGAGTCGTGAACTTATGGCCTATGGTCTCGAAAA